>Ga0209282_1000758_pt1 | contig 16300 bp, 16 predicted proteins | sample Mtrugardesep15_FD_187529 | JGI IMG/M metagenome (GOLD analysis project Ga0209282, IMG submission 187529) | Root nodule microbial communities of legume samples collected from California, USA - M. trunc garden sep15 (SPAdes) (version 2) | ecosystem: Host-associated > Plants > Roots > Nodule...
GGGGGGGGGCACATAAAGCTTGACAGAGCTATGCTATAGAAAAGTCTCTAGATTATTTGATCTCAAAGTCATTCATTATTTGGTGAATGAACAAAGAAGAACTACTTAAATTAGTATCTAAGGTAAATTCTGTATGTACGCATCACAAACACATTTTAAATTTTTTTAGCGTCTGTTATGGGATAAATTGCAATAAGAAACTTCACTCATCAAATATTATACAATGTCTAGATTCAATATTCAAACAGAAATTTGAAGAAAGAAAGAAAAAAAAAGAAGTCAATTTTACCGATCAATAACCTCACATTCATTTTGTTGAACGCATTCCACGACAAATAAAAATCAATTCTCATGCTCTTAGACCTATAAAACGGTACCTTGTTTTTTTTCTTTCCCTTAAAAACCAACTCAAAGTTCCTTGACATTCTGCAAAGTTTCATAGCTAAGATATCGTTCTATAGCATTAAAATATAATGCCCTCTATTATAGTATAGTGCAGAGACCGAATCATAGCATTGTTGAGTAATTGCATTTTTTTACGGTGAACTTCCATTTAAAATTAATTAAAATAACTATATTATATTACTTAGATATTTCATAAATTTTCATGTATATTAAATAAAATGAATTAATATGTTTCAATTTGAGGATATCAATAGTATTTCAATTCGAGATAAAAATTATTGCTAATAAAAAAAAATATAAGTTTGAGTGCTTGAAGGTTCCTTAAATAAAAATGAGCAATGGGTTGTTTAATTATGACATTACGTAGTAAGTACTAGATAATCGGAGTTATGGAACCCAAAATGGATTCCTTATAATATATGCATCGGAGATGCTCTAAGTACTATAAGCAATTTCCCTTGGTATATCCAATAACTGTCATCTTGCATGTCAGTCATCTTGCATGTCAAGCTGGGAATCAAAATGTGAAAAACAAGCAGGTTACGGTGATAGTGTTAAGCAGTGGTAGGAAAGATGTTTGGTTGTTTAGCATTTCTTTCATGTTTTTCAGTGACATTTGAGAATAGTCCCTCATTTGCAGGAGTAGACGTGATTGGAGATATAAATTAAGAGGATGTCATTATACATGTTTGCAATGAACGACACAAATACAATACTGACCAAAAGAGAGTGGTGAGGTCCGAGCTTTAATATCCTTCTCAGTTTACAAGTTCCTATTTTTGCTTGAATCTCACATATTTAATCAATTGGTGGTGTACAATTGTAGAGTGTTGCATATAACAAAAATCGGAAAGATGAAATTAGGCTGTCAAAGTTCAGATATGCGCTTCCCATCGATAAAATTAATGACATGTTCGACAGCCAGATCAAGTGCAGCAGTTACAGCAGCCAAATTTTGCAGGAATTCCTCAGCAGTTGGTTTGTCACCGTCAATAATATCAGTCACAGCTTTTACAAAAATTGCAGGAACTTTAAGAAGGTCAGCAACATAAGCAACAGCTGCTCCCTGGGGAATATTTAGCAAAGGATAGAGAAATACAAACAACTGTCAGTTACTTATGTCTCTATAATTTAGGTGATTTATTTGATGGAACAATGTATCATTAAGTGAATATGCAGATTCATCATGTCATCCCCAATAAATCAACCAAATGTTCCAACTTCCAAGCTCTAGAAAACAAACCAAGTACTGCATACCTCCATATCTTTGACAGTTGCATCATTTGCCGTGATTGATGATTCATCCTGTGGTGTCATATCTAAAGAGTCACCAGTAGACAATTTAGCCACCTGAAGTACGTGCAAATATAGTTGATGGTTCAGTTTTGCTTGAATAAAGTAATTAAGAAAAAGGATTGGATTTTGTAAGAGCATCCACAATGGAGACACTCAACTTTGAGGTCTTAAATGGGTCCAACCTTGACACATCACTTTTTTATTATTTTTTAATAATAATATCTAATAGGTACTCAACCACTTCAATAGAGACCCTATAATAAAAGGTCTAGATGAGTCCCACCAATAACTATTTATTTAAGACACTATTATAAGGGTCCCACCAAAAACTCCAATGGCAACTCAAATAATGATTATTTTATTTAAAAGTGGTGTTGGGTCCACTTAAAAATGGGGATCTTAAGTGAGACCGTGGGTCTTAAGAGACCCCCAAATTTTTTTCCATCCCTATTAGGTACTGGGTCTTAAATGGTAAAAACCCTACCAATGTGGATGGTCTAAAGCAACCATATGTTTCTATGCAGAATGAAGCATTGACACAGACGCAGGTACGGAGCACGACACTAACATATTGACACCAGTAATAATTTGATAAAATCAAAGCAATTGAATGTAACTACACGTGTTGGTGTTGTGTTGGACTGTTGGTGTCTGACAGACTTGACACATATCAGACACCAGACACACCTTTAATCTAAAGCGTTTGTGCTACATTAAGGATCCATATCCTGTGTGTAAATTGGGTTTCGGTTTAAACTATCCCAAGATGGTATTGGTCTACCTTAAAAAGAACACAAATCAAAGTAACAAGTTTTTTACATTAGTAAACAAATCAAAATAATAAGTGATCTCAAGGAGAGGCAAATGTACTATTGACCTGTCAAAAATAACAGCCAACCCCTGGTGGCACCATAAACTTTCCTATATGTTAATAAAATAGAGTTTCTTTTTCTCCACTCATTTAAGATATACATCGTAAGTGTGAATGGCTATGTGATAGTGGAAAATGGTGAACAAAACACTTAACACTCCATTCTAATAGCTGAATTTGTTCATATCAGGCTGAGAATTAAAACACTATGCTCTACGTACAGTGTCTACACATTATTATATGCTTGCTTCAGTTGATCCCCTAGATCACTATGCATATATAATAAGAGGTCAGTAAGAATAATTATTTGCAAATGAAAAAATATGTGATGTCAAGGAATTTGGCTGAGAATCTGAACTTAAAAAATGACTACCTACATTAGAGTTTTTATTATGTATGTGCGTTCATGTGAAGGTAAGCCTGTGTAACAATTGGAGGTTACATCACATGTTTGAGGGAACCAACCTATCATGTAAGACTCTCCACAATAAACCTACAATGGATCTAACCCTTCCCTAGACCATGTTATCACAGGAGCTATACATTACCAGGTTGCCTTTAGACACACACACACACACACACACACTAGCCAAGCAATGGTGTCACCAGAGCAAGAAATAATATACTTTGGTATATTTATTAATTTCAAATAAACACAATTTAGAATATAATACTCACCTTTAGATTAAGTTCCTTTACAAGGTTGGGAGTTTCAAAGGCTTTACGTGAACCAACTCCATACAGATCAAAAACCTGCAAAAGACAACATATATATTGATGTTAATCGCAAAATGTCTACCGCACAACATTGCAAGCACCGAGCAGATTTTGGCATGCACGTAACTCCTGCCCCAACCTAGAAAAGGAAAGAAATGTAGCCGTGGCAGGATAGACACTAAGAAACATTTAGGGGCCAACATTCATATTTCGTATACATTATATTAAGAGAGTCTGTAGTTTTGGTGAGGTGCATGACATGCTGACTTGTAAAAAAAATTCAATTCAATATTTATTTAGCAATTAGCATTCATTTTTCCAGTAAAACCGATTAGAGCTATCAAACTAAAAATTTGAAAATCTGTTAAACTAAAGCATAATACAAATGCAAATTCAAAAGGAAACAAAAAGACGGGATTGAAATCCTTCAAAATGCGACTTGACGTATGAGTCTGCGATCTTGAGTACCATCTGCATGCTTGAGTAGATCCAGAAAAAAAAATTAGTGGGAGCGGCCGGGATTGCAGCGAAAACACATGAAAGTGGTGGAATCGTGCATTCTTGCCGATTTCGATCATCTTCTTAAACCTCGGAGTTAGTGGGTCGGGTTTGCGACCCAGTTTCGTAAAATGTAATAGAAGCTTCAGAAACCCGAAAAAATACTTTTTTTTTTTTGGTGTCACATGAAACGGTTGTTTTGTTATCTATTATACGAAATAATTATTAATTAATAATTAAATCGGAAACCTTCCGAATGAGGTGATATACCCAGATTGATAGCACTCCACTCCCCCCTCTCAAATCAATTTAAAATTAGCATAATGAATGAGAGTTGAAATAGAAAAAAGAGGTAGTTACAGGAATGGGTATTCTTCTGTCATGAAAAGCACAATCTGAAGCAATGAAAATGTCACCAACAGTAGCTCCCCTGGCCTATAGAATAAAAAATGGAGGAATGAATGAATGAATAAATTAAAAAAGAGTATCTAGAAGGGTGGAAAGGAACCTTGAAGCCACCAGCAGTGCCAGCATTAATGATCAAATCAGGTTTCAAAGATTGAATAGCAGCATATGTAACAAGAGCAGAGGATATGGTGCCAACACTATCAACCCCAGAAGAAGGATCTTTTCCAGGCCAAATCAAGTTCAAATTCAGACCTTTGAATTTTCCATGATAACGTACCCAAGGAACACCTTCTGGAAAACTGTAATCAATTTAATTTAATTAGAAAGAAGAAGTAAAACCCTAATCAAGTAGTAAAAAAAGACGACTAACGGAGAGTTAGGATCTTCGATGAGCTCAAATTTATTGACAACAGGTTGTGCCTCCGTCTGCATAGCTGATATTGGAGGGAAATTAATTAATTAATTAATTAATTAACAAAATCAAATCAGAAGAATAGTATTAGTAGTTAGTACCAATGACGATGACGATGTTGGAAATGGGTTTTTCATCGGCGGCACCAGCCATACTTGGATTCTTTTCTTTTCTTTTCTTTTCTCTTCTCTTCTCTATTACGCGTTTTTAGTACCCAGATCCAATATTTATTTATTTGTTCATGTTTCACAAATTAACAACCCCCCTCTACTTTTTTGGTTTTATGTGGTAGGGTAGGTAGTAATCCCATTCCAAGATTAAGACTTCTCTCAATTTTCATAAGCAGTAATAAGCCAGAGTCAACCATTAAATTATCACATCACATCTACGTTCACAACAAACAAAAATAAAATCAAATATTTCATAATGTTTTGATAATATTCGGGATAATAATCCAGTTGTTAAAAATAATATCCTAGATTTGAATCTCGAATTTCCAACATATTCATCTTAAACATAAAATTTTATTCACTATGTTACAAATAATAATAATAATAATAACACTATATTGATAATGACGTAGGTTTATTTGCTTGTCCAATTTTAAACTTTTCAAATACACATTGTTCATGTAGAGTAGATTAACAAATCAAATTCGAAATGAGATTTTTATTATTTTGTTGGTTCAAACATGAAGATTTATTTAGTCTTTAAGAAGGAAAAAAATAATATTCCTCACAAAATTAAAATGAAATGGACCATACTAAAATTATTATGCACCAACTGCTAGAAAAGTTTAGTACTTGGATTTGGATTCCTTGTACATGGAGGGGGAAATTCTTCCCATACACATACATGTATTACAATAATAACAGAACACACTGGAATGGACCTTTCAGATATACTAGAAACCAAGTACGTAGTCAGTGTTCAAAATCAAAACCAAAGGAGTACTAGAGAAGTACTAATTGGACAAATAACAAACAAATGAATGAAAAAGTAAAAACAAGGGAAGTTGATCTTAAACTGGAGCTACCATTTGGTAACATAGGGAATGTGTCAGGTAATGGCATGTCACAGTTTTCACCGTTGAAATATATTCTTCTTGGAAATGCCCATCCATTTTGCAATGTGAAGGAATTCTGATCTTTTTCCAATAGTATCTCTGTTGTCACAGAACCAACTCGGTCCTTATCAGAATGCAATATTTCATTGTTGTAGTAATCTATCCCCCATAAAAGAGCAACTCCATCTGCCACAAATTAAATTATCTCTTAATCACTATATATAAAATACTACTAGTACTAGTTTATCAATCAATTTATTAAATAGTTGAAAGCAATAATTCAAATAGTTTAACTCATGTAGTTAATGAAATTAAGTTAAGGTTGAACGGGGTTCGATCTCTTAATAGTAAATTATTTGATCAGACATTATTTACATCTGAACTCTCAATTATTAGAGTCTTTCCTCTTAGAAACCAAAGTGTTAAGACAAAAAAAGCCATTGAACACAAAATTGGTGTTCATTCATTGAATGGAATGTAAGAAATTACCTTGGATCCCATGAGTCGAAAGTTTAGTGCTATTGAAGCTGTAAGTTGTTGCTTTTTGGTTAAAACCGGGATGTTGAACGAGCACATTCCAGTTAGAGTAGTTTCTATTGAAATTGTAGTTAGAAATTGTAAGCTTGACCCTCCATTGATTCATATAATTGTTCTTGAAATGCCAATGGACTCGAATTGGACACATGTGGTCAGTGCATTCAATTACACTTTTCTCATCATTTGGCCCGCCCAAAGGATCACCTGGCCTGGTTACATAATTAATTAGCAGTAAGCACACAACAGAGCAACTGATTAAGGAAAAAGACACAATTAATGACATTAATTAACGGCATAAATGTTTGAGCAAATGAAATAACATGTACCTTATGCAATACAGTGTATTTTTATTTGCTTCCCTGCATCCACCACAAGTGCAATTACGGCATGGCGTGATGATAGGATTGTAAAATGTTGAGAAAGAAACACAGCATACTGGTGACTTGTTTGCTAAGAAACTTGAATACGTACATGTTGACTTCCAAGTTCCTGGAATGAAAAATGTTTATATACTAGTATTGAGAATCTGTCTGACGCACGGTAAGAAAATCGATGAAAAAACCTACATTAGTTAGATTTACAATTTGTTGTGTTCAATTATTAAGCACCAATGATGTTTAACGGTATATCACAATATCACATTAGGTATACATCAATGTTGTTGTGTTACTTACCTCTTTTATTTATACATTGTTATGATTCACTTTATTTGTTTAACAGTAGTACTATACGACACAATAAAAAAATCACAAATATCTGGAAATCATTCGCGTCAGATTCCAAAACAAGGGAGAAATTTTTCAATATGCTTTTGACGGAAAACGCAGGTCAGTGACCAATGATATTATTTCATGACACTTCGTGATGGAACCCTTTTGTGACATTAAGCAATTCCCTTTGTTTAATTATTTTTGAGGTAATTTGAGTTGAGTAACTTACTGAGAACTGGTACTTGTCTCTGTCCTCCAAAATCTAAGGACACTGAGAGATCAGTAGTCAGAAATGAGCTACAAGTGTAACCAGGACCTGGGGCCATGAATGTAACATTATTAGGTGCTTGTCCAAGTGAATTTTCTTTTTGCTCCAAGTTTCTTACTTCAAGTTCAAATGAAGACAATGAATTGAAAGAATCAACGGCTCGGGCAGAGAGGCGGCCACCACGACAGCAATGGTCTGACCTGTTTTGTGACACATCTGGAGATATATCAACTATGATTGGATCTTTCTTGCATGAATGTGGCATCTGAGAACCACTGTAAGATGAGCAATCACCCCTATCAGTTGCAATTGCACCGCTCATTGACCATATCACCTCCTTATTAGCCCATGTCCATCCTAGTTTCCACCCTGGTTTGTCTACATGCCGATATTGATAATGGTTTTCAAGAGTCACCCTTGCCTGTGGAATTGGAAAACAATCAATTCAATTCAAGCTGTAGTAGATTCTATCTAGTTGCGCTTCATTGTAATTTTATATTGTAGATGTAAATGAATCAAAATAATAATAATAATCCTATTCAGACAATTTTAAGTTTTGCTATACTTTGCTGACCATAATTGTTAATCTTCAATCTTGACATGTTTGGATGTTCTTTAAGAATTTATTCTAGCCTTAAGAAGTAAGAATTGGGAGTTTTTGCCTCTAGAATTGATTTTACATTCAACTCACTTTTAGCCTAAATCAATTTTAAAATCAATTCATACAAAATCAATTTTTATCACCGCAAAACCAAAGACGTGTGTGATTTTACTTGGTACTGACCAGATATCCATTTTCCATACGTTGGTAAATGTCAAATGTTACAGAAATGTTCCCATTTGGATCCAAAGGGTCATAGCAATCTGCATACAAGTGTGAAATGAGCAAAAAAAAAATTAAAGTCAAATTAGCAAGAACAGAATAGAAGTGGTAGAAGAAGGAGAAGTGCATGCAGCACCTGATAAAGTGTAAAGAGTAGTAATTAACAAAATCAACTTAAGTGCAGCAGAAAGATATACACGGTGAACAGTTAGCATCATTTTTTCCCTACAAAGAATATGAGACAGTGAATGTGTTTTATTAATAGAAGTTGTGTGTCAAGTCAAATAATATAGAGAAGCCCGTTATCCACTAATTGTTAGGAGTATTATTATATTACTCGGATCAAACAAAGGGGTCATTGGAAATATCACCTGCTTAACATTACAGGACAAATTCCCGTATTAGAAAGATTCCACTCTATAAATTCAACCTAACAAGCAACACAGTGAATATTTGATAGTGAATTAGTGATACTCTTACGGCCTTAAATACTGACACATATTATTACTACTTCTGTCTCTCTATTAGGATAAGGCATGAGTTCTTGTAGGTTAGTTACAAGTGAAACAAAACAATAGTAAAAGTCATGAAGGTGTGTTAAGTTCAATGTCATATGGTCCGAAAATGAGTTTATAAATGGTGGATAGTTCGTACTTCACAATTTAGTTTTATAAATGTTGAATTAGATTCAACTTAAATTCTAAAAAGAAAGTTTAATGTAATGGATTAGAAAATTCCTTGAAATAGATCGGAAGGTAAATATATGTCATTTTTATCGTCGAGTTTTGTGTTGATGTTTTACCTAATATGAGATGTGTGAATTGCACTTTGAGGGAAATATCCAAAGATTTGATTTATATATTGAAAGAGGTCGATATTGCACCGATAATATCTTAAAGAATCGGTCTCCGCTGTTACAAATAAGAACTAATTCAGTTAATCAAATTATATGTGATTTTGTGAACACGACAACAATAAGCTGGTTAACAGAAACGGTTCAACAAAGGAGGCCGGTTCAACCATAGCACAATTTCTAAAATTAGTGTTACTATGTGATATTCATGTACGCTCTCGTTGTTTGTGTGTGTGGTCCCTTCTTTGTCAATGTCGTCAACATGACATGATAGAGTTCTTTTACTACCTAAGTGTATGATACATGATTTACAACAAAAATTAGAAATATACAAGGGAATTCCAACATTATAAGTATCAATATACTTAAAATTTAATAAAGGGTAAATGTCAAGTTGTTTCATTATTGTACATTTTCTCTTGTCTATGTTATAAGAATTTTTTTTTTACCTTTTAGATTCAGTTTCATAAATGAAAGTATTTAATCTATAATATAGACTAGATAGATCATTTATTAAATAGATGTAAAAAGTAACATTTCTCATAAAATAGAGACGTAGTGGTATCAATGTACATGACAATTATCTATATATCATGCTTCAATTCAACAAAGAGATTACATATTGGTTGAGAGGAAAAGTTGTGGAGATTACGAAGGGCATATATATGTTCCCTAGTTTGTGCCCAAACCATATCCATGTCCTAGATTTATACGAAGGGCATATATTTCCAAGGATTCCAACTGTTCCCGTCACAGAAAACATATTGGCGACTTTTTTTCTAAGGCAGGACAGCTCGAGAATGAACGGCAGTACATGAGCAAGGCAATGGTAGTATATTTATGGAAAAATTTAATTAACGCTTCATTCATATTTTAAAATGACAAGTAGCACAACACAATTAAATATATATCAAATGTGACACTTAATAAAAATAAATATTGTACTTAGTTTTTGACCAGCCATGTCGTTAATCGGTTATGCATACTTTGTTTCACTAGAACAAGAATATTAAGATGGGTTCAAAAGTGTAGAAGATGAGCTTAAAGGCTCATGTAAAACTGAATTTGAAGAAACAGCAATGGGACTTCCTTCTAACTGCAACATGATACTCCCCAGTATTTCAATTAAAATTTTCTTGAATTCTTCTTCTTTAATCATCATCTTCTTGTCATCTGCATTATTCACCGTTTTAAAGGCTTCACTAATAACCTTATCCATCTGTAAAATCAAACACGCCGATAATTACAGTTAATTTTTTTATTTGCTAGTAATATATATTCATTCAATGCAAATATGGCCGTCACTACAAGACAAAAGGGATTTTGGGATGGACTATTTTGTCGCGATGCAGTTGAAGATTTCTTCACAACTCATTTTTGGGATGAAATAAGTGACAAATCATTTCAGTCGCAATATTTGTTGGGACGGAATATGTTCATCCGCCACTACGAGACTGAGTTTGGGACAGAATTTAATCAAACATGGTGATGGAATCCTTTGAATCCGTCCCAAAATGGAGACAGATTGATATAAATTTCCGTAGCAGACATCATATATGGATGAATATATTGACTAATATGCATTGGCAACAATAACATACCGCTTCAATTGCACCAACCGGAGGTAAACCAGCAGATGGAGACACCACATCTAGTGTCACCTGCAAGTAATCCTTAGATATTTTTCCGTTTCGATCTTTTGACAGATTCCCTAAAGTCGTGTTCAACGTCTGCATACAAGAGAGTAGGTAAAACCACAAATAAAATATATCAAAGTGAATTAAGAGCTCAGCAGCAATGACAGGAATGAAAATAAAACCTTTTCTAATTCAAACTTGTTGGATAAGAGTCTCTTGACACCACTTCCATCAAAAGTGTTTTCACTGTGAGCTATAATGACAGGCTTCTCTTTAAGGCAATCAACCACACTCAATGCCACTTTCTTGAATTCTTCCAAAAATGTCTCTTGATCACTAACAGGCCTATCCAAAGCTTGAGACAACAGCGCCGGATCCACAATGTTGTTAAAAACCTAAGTGGAGTCAACATCGAGTTTTTTAGTTTAATTATGTTTGATCACACAAGTTATCTACTGTTTTTTAGTTTAAAAATTTGAAGTACTTAAACAAATAGAACACAACATGTTCCAATGCAAGGACAAGAATATTGTTGCATTAGACAGTCTATTACCCAAGAGTCTGATGTAGGAGGAATTCCTCGATCAACATCGAGTCTTCCAAAAGCTTCAATAACAAGTTCGCGAAGTGATGTACTAGAGTTTTGAATCTGAGAGAATATGGATGTCATTTCTGTATAATAACTTGGACCATTAACAAACTCAAGAAGATCTTCCCCATCCATGCGGAGTATAACAATTGGGTCTCGCTTCAGTCCAGCAGCCATGCCTAATAGAATGTCTGAGAGAACCTCTTTGAACTCACTCTTGCTCACTTTTTCTTGCTTTCCATGAGTGAATTCATTCAACACCTATACAACAAATCCATCAAACTTTTATTCTTGTTCCAGTTCCATCAATTATCAGGCCGGTCATATTCATGTGCAGAAATTTTAATAAGACATGCATAAATTATTGAAGGAAATTGATTGACTTCTATAGAACTTGAAAATACAATGGCAATCAAAGTCTTCTAATTCACAAAAATATAAATAATCTTAAGGAAAAAAATATACGGAGAGCTCATATTTTTATTCGGTAAATCAGATTTGAAAACTTAAACTCAAAATTTGAGTTGTCTAGTTTTTATCGAATGGTCTTGACTTACAGATTGTATGATTGCATAGGTTCATGATGACAGGAAATTTAGGTCCATTCATCAAATATCTGATCACATCATTGATATATAATCATATTGCCTCTATTTTTTCTCCCTGTTTCTAAGGTGTCTTTTATGATTGTGTTCCCATATTTACCATATTTGGTTAGGTAAGACACGTTTGCTTTATCCACAAGGATTCCATTTAAAGATCAATTTTGCCTTTCCACACAAGCACTAACTTCAGATAGCAGTTAGCACTAGCAATTAGGGTCTCTAAAGTTCATCATTAACTATGATAGCAGACCAACTTTTTATCACTCTAGTAATGAAGTATGATTCAAGTTCAAAGACTAAGTGGTATGAGTCATCAATGGTATAGAACATACTAGATGTTAAACCAACACATATATGTCACCCATGTGAAAAAATCGGATGTCCCGCTGCCGACTTGAGGATTAGTCTCAGAGGATTCAAATGGTATAAGCCGTAATTATACCTTGGAGCGCTTAATGGATGTCAAAGATCGTAGTTACACTCGGCAACATATATAGCCTCTTCATTAGCAGGAATTTGTAAAGATGTTTTTGAATGTGATGGAGAAGCAAGTAAAAGATAGTATTGCATTGAAGACTAGATGAGATGCATTTATTATTCGACTCAAAATGGGGAAACTTATTTTGCCTGTTACACTTCCTGCATTCTTCTTCTCATACTTTATGCTACAATATCTAGGCAAAACATTATAGGGGTTTTTGAATGAGCTTTTTGGATTTTTTTTCTTCATAACAGACACTTTTCTAAGTATTTAGAATAATGTAAGAAATAACTTGAAATAAATTTATAGACTCTTTTAGCTTATCCTTATTAAACTCCCCTAGATAGATATCTCATGGAAACAGTTAAAACTTACCACATACATATTCAGACGCAATAACTAATAAACGCTGAGCACTTACGACATAAGTTCTCATATGATAAACACGTACTGAATAAACAATTAATTAAGTTGTTTATCCAAACGTCTTCCTAGTCTTAATTTTTTGAAATTGATGACGTATGTCTATTGAATTTGAAAATACAATGGCAACCCAAAGTCTTCTAATTCACAGAAATATAATTAATCTTCGGGAAAACAATGTAGGGATAGCCTATATTATTTATACGGCAAATCTGATTTGAAAATTAAACTCACTTTGAATTAGTGGTTTTGATCGAATGGTTGCAGATTGTATGATTCCATAGGTTCATGATGACAGGAAACTGGGGTCCATTTATCAATTATCTGAGCACATCATTGATATATAATCATACTGCCTCTATTTTTGTCTTTCTGTGGCTAAGGTGCCTTTTATGCTTGTTTTCCCGTCTTTACCATATTTGGTAAGGCAATGCAATTGATTTTCCCAAAGGATGCCATTTAAAGACCACCCTTGCTTTTCACACAACCACTAACTTCAGATATCAGTTAGCACTAGTAATTTGGGTCCCTAGAGTTCATCATTAACTATGATAGCAGACCAACTTTATAAGTTTATATCACTCTAATTAAAAGTCTACTCTAAACTATAAAAAATTTCATTTTAATTGTAATGAAGCATGCTTCAAGTTCAAAGATTAAACGGCATGAACCGTCAATGGTTTAGCATATACTATATGTTGAATTTAAGCATATATATTACCAATATGGAAGACAGCCTAATGAAAAAATCGGATGTTCCGCTGCAGACTCAAGGATTAGTCTCATAGCAGCCCAAAATGTCTAAGCTGTGGAAAATTGGGAATACCCTAAGATTGTTGAATTGAGGTCATAATTACAGTGGCCTAGAAGAAGAAGAAAAAAATGTGTGTCACCAGATTCTGCCTGAAAGAAGATTGGCAGAAAAATGGCAATAAAAAGCAAAATTGAGCAGGGTAAGTAATTGCAACCAAAAAGCATATCCCACCGGACCGACCATGTTATCATCGATAATTAGGATAGGACACTTCTGGGGTCAGCTTCTATAAAGTATGACATTAAAAATAATTTTAAAATTCATGTTATCACTGAAGTCTTTTAATCAAAGTTCAGAATTCTTCTTCAAGCAATAAGTTTTTGTTGTGTGTGTGTGTTTGCTAATGAACCACATACAGAAAAAGAAAGGGGCTAGCTTGACCAGGCCAAAGCTTAAAGAAAAAACTCAAAGGAATTTATTTCATAATAAGGGAAGTGATACCAATACATTGATAAAATTAAATAATTTTATTTAGGTGTGATAATATAATATTGTTATGAAAATAATTAAAATAAGAGAATTCATAATACTACTACGACCAAAACAAAAGTGAAGAGCAACATACACATTACATTTGCATACTCACACACACACATTAGACATTACATAATAAAAAGAGAAAGGTAGGTTGCCTGATAGTAGATGTGATCAGAGTCAGGAGTAGTGCCCTGAGCAGGCAAACCAAGAGCAGCACCGATGTCAGCAACAGCGGGCTCAAGCTCCTTCAACGAGAGCTTACCATCTCTGTCCTTATCCAGCTCATGAAATTTGTGGTCCACAAACTTGTTGAATCCTTGCTCGTTTCCAACCAATTCCATAATGTTGGACCCATCAAGAACCTCTCCTCCTCCGTTCCTCTTCTGCTTTTCCATCTACTACTGATTCTTGTTCTTGTGGTTGGTTTGTTATAGGGTATCAACTCAAGTTCAACTATGCACAGATTATGGTTTATTTGAGGGAGGGTATCAACTCAACAATAACAATAGGAGAAATCAGCCAGCAGTATTATTATTATTATTATGGTGTTAAGTGTGTCCCCACATGTGGTTCCCAAAAGAAAGTCATACTATATAAATGTCAATTATATATCATTCAAGCGTCAAAGCAAAAGGGCAACATAACATGTGCTCAAAAAAACACAAGTCCTAGTATTTGTTTTAGCTGATGTGAAGTTTCTGTTCCATTACCAACCATTCCTTTACTACTCATTTTTAACCACATTCATTATTATATTTAATAATTTACCTTTTTTTTATATCTCTCATTGTTTTACATAGTATAGATCACCTCAGTAAAAAAATTACAAATCTGAAATTATTTCATGTCATTAAAAATGCATAAAGATTAATGTTGTTTAATAAAAGTGTTAAGACATTGATCTTTACATACTTTAATGACATATCAAATGATTTCAAATTCAGTGTGGAGTATACATCTAAAGAGGGGTTATTTTTTTTTTTAAAAAAAAACAAAATGATATTCATTCATTTAAATCGAGAGATTACATCATTCAACACCGCTAAAAACGTAAAGGATGAATCTGCGAACAAACTCACAATATCCAAGTTAATAGCATATAACGGCATAATGCCTACAAAAATATATGATAAAATTAAAGTCACCGGAATATCCATGGCATCCGGATCTGCAACGTTGACGCCCAAATCTTTGATTGAATAATCGATCTTTCAATATGAATCAAATGAACACCGCAGAAAGATGAGAAATCAAACAACGCCGCACAAGACGACGAACAACAAACCACCACACTTAGATGATGAAATCACAAAGAAAAAACCTAGATCTATGTGAAAAATCACTTATTTAGATTGAAATGGAGAGAAAAAGATGAAGAGGGGTGATTTTAGGTCAAGAATTGACCCAAAACCACCCCTCAATGAAAAATCTCGAAGAATAAACCTAGAGAGAGAAAACTAGGGCCAGCTTGTTAAAGAGGAAGAGTTGTCAAAGATAAAGAAGGGTTATTTTTGTCAAAAGAAATAAATTAAGGATTATATTATCAAAGTTTTAAAGCACTCATTTTAATTCCATTTTAAGTTTCTTAACTTGTGCCTTAAAAGGCACGAGATAACATTGTCAAGTTTATCGTAAGTGTGTATCTACCCAATCTCCTTCGTAATCTCAAGAATAACAACATTGATTGTCCATTATATCGAAGAATACTGTGAATACTTTTTGACCATAATACAACTCTAACAAACTACTATCATCGATTTCTTTCTCATGTTTCACCATGTAAGGTCGGATAAAGGAGTTGTAAAGACCAACATTATCTTGAATTAAGTCATAGTACCACCAATTTATTAAAATTGAAACATTAATGAATAAAGACCAGCCAGACAGCCAACCAACCAACCGTATTGACACCAAAATTGAAACTTTTTTTTTCAATCGGCAAAATATTATTAACCAACAAGTCCGTGCAAGAAGCACTAACAAGCTTGGGTGGAAAAAAGAACATACAAGAGAAAATCGGTTGTCACACAATCAACGGCTCAAACAAAAACCCCTTAAAAACCACCCCTAAATAAAGGAACAAACCAAAAGAGAGATGACGCCGACATATACATGTGACAAAAACCACATGGATACCCTTGCGTCAACACCAAGAGAGACCTCTAACACACAACAAACACCTGCTGCCCCAACTGAAACCAAACAGAGGCTGCCAAAGGAAGAAACAAGGCACAAACGCTCCCCCCATCAAACACAAACAAACAAAGCTGCTCCAAAAAAAAAGACACAGCAGAAGCAAGTGCTGCAGGCACCTACCGGCCGCACCACACCAACAAAAACCCCTCTCAGCAGCCACAAAAACCCCCCAATCTGGCAGCACCCACCACGGCCTAAAGAGGCCCAAAAGCAC
>Ga0209282_1000760_pt1 | contig 16277 bp, 16 predicted proteins | sample Mtrugardesep15_FD_187529 | JGI IMG/M metagenome (GOLD analysis project Ga0209282, IMG submission 187529) | Root nodule microbial communities of legume samples collected from California, USA - M. trunc garden sep15 (SPAdes) (version 2) | ecosystem: Host-associated > Plants > Roots > Nodule...
TCACAGTTAGGCAGTAACTGATGTAGTCTTTCTCCTTCCTGTAGGCTAGGTAGTAACTGATCATTTCCACTAAAAGGAAAATTAAACGACTCAGTTTCTATTTCCAGAAAGAGTCATACACTTGAAAAGGAAAACATATTGTGTATATGAAAAGGAAAACATGGTATGTATATGAAGATAAAGGCTTAGAAGTAATAAATTTTCATGAAATTGGTTTTTCGCACTTAGCACTCTTTCTATCAATTTCATTTTTCAATAGCACTACTGTAAAGTGAAGGGAATAGGCATCGAAAAGTTAACAATGTACACATTATTCCATATAATGACTGATATATAAGGTGTACAACCCCAAGGAGAATGAACCTGCAAAGTATCAAAGTCTGAGCTTTGATAGCATATAGGCGTGAATTAGCATACGCTGAAGCAGACTTAAGCATCTTTAGTTTCCACAGAAGTGTTTCTTTCGGTAATATGTCTGCAAGAACCTGAGAATTCAATCAAAAATAGATTTTTCAATATTTAAAGTAAAAGAAGCAAAAGCTCAAATGAGCAACAACAAGCTATAGAAAGAAAATGCATTCATGTCCAACCATGTTCTTCAAAAGTCCAGCATATTCAACTCTTACTAAGTTTTAGTTACAATAACGGAAAGAAAATAAGCTAGCCAACTTTCGCTTAAGATCTCTTCTGAAATATGTTTGCACTCTCTATGGCATTAACTCATTATTACACACACAACATGCTTTCCCATATTCAACGCATAAAGAAAAGAGTCACACACAGCTCTTCCAATTGAAATTTTATGTTTTGAATAAAAATAATAATAAAACCTTACAGGAAGAGATGATGAGAAAGTAATAAAATACTCTAACCTCTACTGTCTCTCTTGCTGCATTTAGTAGAGGAAGTCCTTTCACAACATTGTCCAACACGATCCTCAGAGGGTCACCTAATGTTAAAAGAAAAGTTGAAGGCATAAGTGTTTTCTTTGGTAAACGATAAAGACATAATATGAAATTTATATTAAACAAGATATAATCCATTGATGTTTCCCATTAACAGACTGAAGTAAAGAACATGTTTCAATAAAAAATTCTGGTAATACAAATAAAACCTTTCCCTTGGTCCTCAGGCAGTATCAAGTTACATGTTTCAAGAGAGTAGTCCCTTTTCTAAACAAATTACCACCTTTAAGTTTTAGTAAACGGCATATCTTGTTTGCGCAGCATTCAAGATTTTAAAGATATAAAAAGTTATAAAGATGGAAATTGGACCAAGCACACCTGAAATGGATCTTGAGAAAATAGTTCATTTTTAAAATACGGCAAAGAAAGATGAACAAACCTGCTGTCAAACTGAGAATATTAGGCAAGGCAGGAGAGAGTGAGTCAGGCAAAGCATCCAACAATGGTGTTAGAAGTTGCACCTGGGACCCGCTGTAAGAAGTAGCTGCGAAATAGGACGGTCATGGTCAGATCAGGTACTTTGTGACTCTTTAACTGATTTATTGTTACAGAAAGATCAACTTGAATATTGTTTAGGAATTTTCACTCGAAGCTGTAGCTATGAAACACATGTTTACTACTACTCCATTTCCAATGAATGGCATCATACTAAAAACACTAACCTCCGCCATATTCATAGGCAACAACCGACATATATGTCCAGGCTAAAGCTTGGTTGCGTTAATTATTAGATTTGTCGTTAACATATGCACAAGTCAACACCATATTTTCATCACTGGGAAGCATGAGAAAGACGATATAATTGGGTAAACACAAATGTGACCCAAACTAAAAACTCCGAAGTCAATGCAAGGCAAGATATATTTATATAATTTTAATTTCTTATCATTGTGCGACTTATTCCTTCGACATCCACTCACACGTGGGCAAGTCTAACACTCGCGGAGTCACAACTCTCCTTTGTCAGAATAGCGATTGCGGAATTTTATAGACCAGGGAATATGCATACATGTACAACACTAAGTAATTCAATGTGGCTACTGCAGATTCCTCAATGTTCAACTATCACTTTAGTCATGTTTATGGTGCTGAATTTCCTTAATTTATTTATTCTTCAACAAAAAAGTGATAGCTATAAAAAATCTTATCTCATTTACATCACTAAAAACTAAAATGTTACCTGTGTTTGCCAAAATTAGTACAAGATCAATATCACGATTACGAGCAGCGACAGCCAGCGCGAGGCACCCTCCTAAAGATTCTCCAACAAGATATATGGGCCTATTTGGTGAATGTTCATATGCTGACCTAACTGTTTTCTCAACTAATTTCACAAGGTCTGCAACAGGGAAATAAACAGAACCCTAAATTATGCTGGAGTACAGTGAGAGATTTCAGTATGAGCACTGAATAATAAAAGGAGGTACATGAAAAAGGACCTGTAAATGGTGTTCGATCCGCAACCGGAATATGCAAGCACCACAAATCAAATATCCTTCAAAGGAACAAAAAGAGTAACTTACAATTACATATCTGAGTTATTGATTATGTAAGAGAATTGGTTAAATGAAATGAAATTAAGAGAAACCTTCCAAGTTTGTGATGATGTGAAATAAGTCCCAGTCCCACGCCTTCAATTCCTGTAATTAAAACTAACTAGTAACTACCTTAATCAATATCAAACTTATTCTAACAAATCTACAATTATGTCTAACACCTCTCCTCCATTATTAATATGAAATGAATGAAAGAGTGTTATTTTCCATTAATTCATGAAGAGATTACAACATATATTTATATACAAGAGTTGTTGGTATGGTAGTATTGGATTGGGACCTTGGAGTATGTTTCTCAAAGGTTCAATTCTCCCCACTACTAATTTGGGTGAAATAGCTTAGCTTCTCAAAAAAAAAAAAAAATGATGTACTACTCTAGAATTGTACTACACAGAGTTAACTTGTACCGCAAGTTACTCTCTGTAGCAAGCTACTTTTCCTTATTTATCTCATGGTGCAATAATTATGTTTTAGGTTAAGGTCTGCAATTTTTCTTCCTATATGTGAGATTACAGACTAGGAAAATGGAGGTGTATATGATTGAAATTTAAGGTAACTTTGAGTGAACCACATGTTGAAATATTTTATTATTTAATTATATTCTAATATTATTATGTGGGTAAATATCCTTATAATAATTATACTTCAAAAAAAAAATCCTTATGATAATTATATTAGTTATTTATCAATTTGGAGTCTTAATTGATTAATGATCAAATTAAATAGTAAGGTTAATTAGATTTCTATTTAGATAATTAATTAATTGATATGGACTCAATATGGGTGGATGTCTAGATGAACCATTAACGGAATAATGGAAAACTTTAATGCTCAACACACTATACAAGGATATGATCCCCCCAATACACCGTACACGGTATACACTCTCTTCTCGCCATCTCAAGAGAACTTAAGCATAAAGGTAGTTGAGGAAGAACCAAAACAGTTTATCCGCATCTAAAGAGAACTTGAGGCATAATGATGTCCGTTGAGAAAGAACCAAAACAATCTCCTCTAACTTTTCTGATGTGTTTCAAATTGCTGCCAAAGAACTCTTTCATCATGTATCAACATATTCCTAATACCTTTCATCTATGTCTTTGATAGATCAAACATATTGTAAATCTCATTATATTCATGTTCAATGGTTTATCTTCTTCTGCTTATACTTTGTTGTATTCTACATGTCTTATGAAATTCCAACACCACAAACGCATTGAACTTCAAAATTTAGAAGAAGCGTGATCCCATAAAAAACACAATAATGGAAGGAGCACGAACCAACTCTCCCAAGGTTATGGCCAAGCCATGGGCTTCAATTCTGCTTAGTAGAGAACTCAAACTATCCTTGAGAATAGGCTAGGTCGGTTTATAGGAGTTACGGCTTAGCCTGTTTAGACCTTGTTTGGCTTGGCATGACCTATTTATTAAAAAGCTTAGGCTTAGGTTTTTGAAAAGGCTTATTTAAATAAATATACTAGACTTACGCTATCAAAAAAGCTTACGAAGCCTGATAGGACAAGCCTGTTTATGCATATTATTAAAACTTATTTTTTATTTATATTAAAATATAATTTATATTAAACATAAAAATCAAGAAACAACTCAAATAAGACTTTTTAAATAAGCTTTAAGGCCTTATAGTAAAATAGGCTTTTAAGGCCTTATAGTGATAGATAAACCTTAAAGTGGAGTAGACTATAAGGCCGATTTAACCTATTTAGAAGTAAATAAAATGAACTATTTAATAACTTTAATATAAGAGAAATGCTAGTAACACACCTTCTAACACACACTTTTCAACACACTCTCTTTGATTGGTTAAAATTCACATGGGTCCCACCAAATCATGTGGGTCCCATATCAATTTGGTGGGATCCATGTGAATTTTAACCAATCAAAGAGGGTGTGTTGAAAAATGTGTGTTAGAAGGTGTGTTGCTAGCATTTCTCTTAATATAAAATAGGTTTGTAAATAGGCTTTCAAGTCATGCTAGACTTTTAAATACGTCATGCCAGGTAAAAAAAATAGACCTACGAAAGGTCATAAGTCAGACTCAAACTTGCAAAAAATTTCAAAGGACAGGCTCAGGTCTATCAAAGTCTTACCAAACCTGACCTATTTCCACCTCTAACTCAAACCAACCCATCATGTATTTTACTTTTAAATTCAAGTTGGTGCGTTTATTTGCTAAAAAATTAGTACCAGACATAACACACTCAATTCAAAGCAAAACAACAAACTTTTAAGATATTGAACATTTTTTATATTGTATGACGTTAGATGGATAAAATGTTATTTTAGTATTTTATATAACTTGGACTTGGAATAAAGAGTTATGTTGTGGTTTAATGGAGGACAAGAATGTCAGTTTTTGTTCGGTCTCTTGCTCCCCAATTTGTCTATTTCAAAAACATTTTTAAAATCAAACACATACATTTGAAATTGTCATGTTTGATCCCTTATTTTTTAGCCTATCAAACAAACTCCAAGACGTTTATATGAATATTTAAAAGTGTTTGAATTTAAAAGTGTTGAGACCTAAAAATCTAAATTGTAGAATTTGTTCCAACAATCTTAATTCTCATGTAAAATAATGTTATTTAATCCTATTTTTTATTATGTTATTTCTTTATGAAGAAAACAAGTGGTAAAATAAATTATGTCATGTCGAATCTTAGTCACTAGTCATGGGTAAAATAGGAATTGATCAAATAACATGAAGAGCAAATGTTCACGTGAACTTATCTTAGTTTGTAGAGACATTATATTATATATGAACTTAGCTCTGTTGGTAAAGGACATTGTCATTATATATGTAATGGTTAGGGTTCGTTCAAACACCCTATTTATTCAATTTAAATAGTAAATTTTTAGTTATTAGACTACTAAACAAAAAAGAAAATGAAGGAAAGCATATCCAGTAAACCTATGATATGCCCAAAATTCAACTATATATTCAAAAGCATAACAAGTTAAAACCAGACCTCCTTGCAAAGTTTGAAGGAAAAATACAAACAAACCTATGATATTTTTATCTAAATGTTTGTTTATTTCTTCGATTTGTTTGAGTTCCGAAAAAAATTCCCAATTTATTTGTGTTTTTCTAATACATTTTGTTTGTTTGTTTAATCTATACGAAGAAATTAAAGTTTATTTGTTTGTTTGTTTCTTTTTTCTTTTTTTTTGTTGCAAAAGATGGTCTATGGTCCATTTATTTGTTTGTTTCCAATACCCCGCTTATAGCTAAACTATATTCTCTCTCTCCCTCCTGGACAAAACTCTCTCTCTCTCTCCTTTTTTTCAAGCCTGAAAATGATATGAAAGAATTGGTGGTGGCTATTTAGTACGATACGAAAGCACACGACACACTAAATGCAGAAATCATGCACATACAAAACAAAACATGGAAGAGAGAGTTAATAAGCTATAGGAAATAGAAGATCCAACGGCCTTTAATGCTTCGTGCAATGTCGTGCATGTAGAAATGTCGTGCCATTAAGCATTTTTCTTATATTAATTTATTGTTTATTTTTTTTAAATGGTATTCGGGTTCAATGACAGACTAATTCAGTAATTGCCAGTTTACAATTGACTAGGTTAACTTATTAATGGTTGATTTTAAATATTCTCTATTGTTAGTGTTGATCTTAAAATTTGAATGGAAATGCTCCAATGTCCATTTGAATTAAGGTTTTTTAAAAAAAAAAAAAAACATAAGAAGTGAACATTTCTGTATAAGTTCTATAAAAAGTTCAACAATTTATGTTGTTCTTCTCTAATAAAATAAGCAATTCACGTTGGATTTATGTATGCTTTAGTTTGATGTTACTCAACCCCATATAACGAAACAAGGACTGACCCGGCAAGAAGAGCATGAGAGGAGAATTGTCCAGCTGTGAACCACCCTCCAACGGCGAAAACCACCGCGGAGGTCCACCGTCCGCTTCTATCAACTCTTTTGCTTGCTCAAAGTATTCCTTCAAACTGCTCTGTCTCTGCTTCTCCTCCTTCACCGGAACTCGTTCAGTGGACATGACGAACCGCGGAACAATGCTCATATTTCCACCGGACTTCACTTTCAAGGCCTTAGACAGCTGCTTGTGGCGGAAGAGAGGGGAGAAAACGGTGGGGAAGTAACAAGCTCCAGCGGCAACCATGGCTGTGGGTAACTCAGTTTTGAATATGAAGCAGTTTGTAATTCAATGGTTGTAAAAATGTTTTGTAATTCAATGATAATAATTCACATAATGACAATGAATCTCAATATGAAGGTGAGATACATATAGTATATGATGAAATAGTACGTAATTAGTGCCCATATGAAGCAATGATTTGATGGCAATAGATCGAAGATAAACGTGGGGCCGGTTAATGGTAAGGCGACAATAGTTAATGTCTATATAGGGTAGGGTTTTATAATGTTTCTGTTAATTATTTGCTTTTGGATTGCATCATGTGGGTTTTACTAACCGGTGGTTCCTTAGTTTTAGGAGTAAGCAGTTGTTATTTGTTGAAGTGTTGGTAAATGTGTGATGTTTAGTTTTTATTTTTAAAATACTTAAATGTTTGATTGGATTTGAGTTAAAAATCACATCGCGTTGAAATACCGTGTCTTAAAGCAGTGAAATCGTAAAAATTAAGAAGCTGATGTTTAGAGCTTTTACGTTGTTGTGACTTTTTGTTGCACGTTTGATCAAATTGATGGATATTGAAACAAGCACTAAGGTATTGCTTCTATTGAATGAACAAATGAATTCCCTATTCCTTCTCAATCTGCAAAGTATTTCTTTCCTATACTTCTACAATTTTATCATTCAGTCATAAAACCAACAAATTAGTATCAGAGCTATCATCATACGGGACATGTGAAAATGGAAATCGAAACAAGTTTCTCACATGTTGCTCCTCCAATCTTTGATGAAGAGAACTATGACCTTTGGGCAGTAAGAATGGAGTTTTACCTAGAGGCTTTGGATGTTTGGGAGGCCATTGAATAGGAGTATGATGTTCCTCTGCTGCTGAATAATCATACCATGGCTCAGTAAAAATATCACAAAGAGAGAAAAACTCGGAAGGCAATGGCAAAATTACTTTTTTTTTTCCTATGTTTCAAAAACGATTTTCACAAGAATTATGACTCTCAAAACAACAAAAGCAATATGGGACTATTTGAAGGAAGAATATGTGGGGGATGGGAGGATTCGAGGCATGCAAGTGCTGAATTTGATGAAGGAATTTGAGATGCAGAAAATGAAAGAGTTTGAGACAATCAAAGATTACCCTGACATATTGCTTTCCATTGCAAACAATGTTAGGTTACTCGGCACTCAATTCGACGATTCTAGAATTGTTGAATTTCTTTTGGTTATATTGCTTGAGAAATATGAAGCATCAATAACCACCTTGCATAACACAAAAGCTTTGTCTAAGATCACCTTAGCAGCAGTGTTACATGTCTTGTAGGCTCATGAACAATGAAGGCTCATGAGGCAAGATCATGTGGATAAGGGAAAAAGGAAAATTTTTCACCTTGTCAGCATTGAGGAAAATTGTGTCATCCGCCATTCACATGATGGAAAAGACCAAATAAAAAATGCAACAAATGCAATCAACTTTGACACGAAGCGGTGATATGCAAAGACAAGTCTCAACAAAATGAAGTAAATGCTCAAGTTATATAGCAAGATGAAGAAGATCATATGTTTACAACATCTTGTTATTCAATGAGGAGCGGCTCAAAATGATGGTTGATTAATAGTGGTTGTACAAACCATATGACATATGATAAAACTCTTTTCAAGGATTTAAAGCCTACTAAAGTTTCAAATGTCATAATTGGAAATGGTAGTTATATTGTTGCAAAAGGAAAAGGAACCATCCAAATTTCAACAACTTCAGGTATAAAAACAATCACATGTGTTCTTTATGTACCTAATATTGACCAAAACTTGCTTAGTGTGGGTCATTTGGTAGAAAAAGGATTTAAAATATCTTTTAAAGATCAACATTGTGCTATTTTTGATACAACTGGTCTGGAGATTTTAAAGGTTAAAATGAGGCTTAAAAGCTTCTCATTTGATCCAAGTGTGGAAGAGCAAACAACCTATTTCACCTATGTTAGTTTGACAAAACTCTGGCACAAGCGACTTGGTCATTGTCGTATTCAGGTAATGTTGAACATGGAAAAGAAAGACATAACGAGAGGTCTACCGGTATTGTCCAATCACACTGATATGGCAAGACCTCAAAGAACACCATCATTACAAGGCAATCTCTACTTTATTCTTTTCATAGATGATTTTACAAGAATGTACTGGATTTTTTTCTTGAAATTCAAGCATGAAGTGGCTATTACAGAACTTGGTCTGATGAAGGAAAAAATCTGGTATTCATGAAATTATAATTGTTATTGATACACAGAGGGAGCGTGACCTATATATATGGTCAACAACATCAATAATAAATGGGCAATAGTAAATGGGCTAAATACTTAGAAAGGAAACAAATAATTCTAATGTAAATGTCTCTAATAGTGGCTGATTTTTTTTTTAAAGTTCAAGAAAATGGTGGAAAATCAAAGCGGCTGCAAGATTCAATTTATGAGGTCTGATAATAGCAAGGAGTATACATCAACACAATTTAATCTATTTTGTGAAGATGGAATTGAACATCAACTCACAACTCCATATATTCCACACCAAAATGGAGTTAGTGAAAGGAGAAATAGATATGTAATGGAGATGGCTAGATCTATCCTACATGAGAAAGATATGCCCAAACATTTTTGGGCGGAAGCGGCAAACACTGTAGTCTTTCTTCAAAACTGACTTTCTTCGAAGGCTTTGAAAGATAAAATTCCTTTTGAAGCATGGTATGGGTATAAGCCTTCACTGTTCTTTTTTAAAGTTTTTGGTTGTGTTTGTTTTGCACATGTTCCATAGGATAAGCATGACAAACTTGACAAAAGCAATTACGGGCATCTTTGTGGGCTATAGTTCGGTTAAAGGGTATGCACAAGGCCAAACTTGTAGTTAAAGGGTATGCACAAATTTTTGGTGTTGATTATTCTTACACTTTTGCACCTGTGTCAAGATTAAATACAATTAATTGGTGTTAGTGGTTGATGTTCATAAGGGATGGAAAGGGTTTCCAGATAGATGTCAAATCAGCCCTTCTAAATGTAGTTTTACAAGAAGAAATATATGTGGAGCAACGAAAGGGATTTGTGGTGCAAGGTAAAGAAGATTAAGTTTATCTACTAAAAAAATCTCCTTTATGGCCTAAACCAAGCACCGAAGGCTTGGTACAGTAGGATAAATGTTCATCTATGGCATTGTGAAAAGCTCATGTGAGTCCACTTGATCAGGGACGGATACATGTTGCTTCATGTGTGGGCTTGTGCCTACACAAAAAATTTAAAAACAGTTTTTTTCAGTAGTATAATATACCAATAGTTGACATTTTAACTACATGGCCCACACTTATCACAAATTATATCTCTTAGTCCACACCTATCATCATATATCTTAAATCTTTTCTTGATAATATGAATATTATCAATAATCGGATGCGAAATCGAGTGGAAGCTAACGAGTTAAATGATTGTTTAGGACAATTTTATGTATGGTGCCCCCACTATTTAAAAATCCTAGATCCGTCACTGCACTTGATGTGAAGCATAAGGAAAGTAATTTTCTGATAATTTCCCTTTATGTTGATGATATGTTCGTGATCGGAGATGATACAAGGTTGGTTGAAGTGTTCAAACAAAAAATGGTGCATGCTTTCAAAATGATAGATCTTGGTCTTATGACCTACTTTCTTGGTATTGGAATCAAACAGAATGAAAATGATGTGTTCATCTGCCAAAAAAGTATGCCAAAGAAATATTGAACAAATTCAAGATGAAGGAGTGCAAAGTAGTTAGCACACCAATGAACCAAAAAGAAAAGTTGAGCAAGGAAGATGGTGCTGATAAAATTGATGAAGTATATATTATAGGAGCTTGATTGGATGTTTAATGTATCTCACGACAACAATGCTAGACATTCTGTTTACCGTAAGTCTTCTCTCTCGGTTTATGCATTGTGCTAGTGAAAAGCATTTAATATGAGCAAAACGTATACTAAGGTATATTAAAGGTATTGTTGATTATGGCGTCAAATTTGAGAAATGTCAAGAGTTTAAGTCGTATGAATTCTCTGATAGTGATTGGGTTGGATCCATTGATGACATGAAGAGTACTTCGGGGTATTGTAGCAAGATATTGTATCACAATCCACTTCGGGGTATCGTCGGTGACTTTTTCCGATGGTTGCACACGTGTGGCTGATGGTTGCTCCGGCATTAGCTCTGACAATTGTTCTAGGTCAAGCTAAAATATTGGAACCTTTCTCTGGAATCAACTTGAATAATTCAGAATGAATGATTTGTGTTTTATTACAAAATATTTTTATATATCAATGAGATTGTGCCAAATTTATATACAAGAAAGAATCTCTGAAAAATGAAAAATCGAAAAAAATGAAACTATTCCAACCATATAAAAATAGACAAGAATCAACACTGCTCAATCTTGAATCTATTATTTTATGCCTTAACACATGAAGAGGCAAAGTGCCATTTAGAATGATACATTGATACCTCCCTCCCACTGTACATTGTTCAAGATGCCATGAATCATTTTTATTTGCTTTTGCCACTTTATTGATTTAAACTAGACATTCTTACAGAAATCATGCCTTTTGGCCAGAAAACAATGCCTGAAACTATTGAAAATTTACATGTTTTGCCTCTAATATCTAAATTTTCTGGAAAAATTAGAACTTGCCATGTTATGTGCAGAACAATCATATTTCAAATGTTGGAATGTCAGACGTAGGACCATGTGTAGCTTGGTATAATAACCGAGACAATATGCTTCTGTAGGGGTCGCTTTCTCGTTTCTCCTTCAAATAAGCAATACATCTCTCAACCTCGGCTTTCACTTCAAAATATAATTCTTGAGACTTCTTCTTGTCCTTAAGTTCCTGTTTCCTTCCTGTCAAACAATAGCTCAAATTATACCATCGCATTTCATGGCTATCTCAAGTTGAGAAATATGCATTAGTTGGGCATACCTTCCGTTTCAATTGGTTTTCCAAAATAATAGTAGAACCGGCCCGGAACCTTGGGCAAAATTCCAGGCAGATACACTTGTTGATTTGCCACCTCTCCGTCAACACCAGTCCTAGTTTCACAATGTATAGCTTATGTTTAGAGTATGAATCAACAAAAAATAATGGAAAAGAAGGAAAAAAATTCAAAATATACACAAAAAGCAAATTTAGATACCTCAACTGCGCAGCCTCAGTTGTAAGGCTTTCTATTTCAGACCTAAAGTAAGGAATCTTCACCAAGTCATCATAATCAATCACAACCTGAAAAGAAGGATGTGATATGGTGTTGTGATATTCAAACCTAGGTTCAAGGCATCCACATAAATTCAAATATGAAATTTGCATACATTGTATTATCTGTTTCTATTATAGTCATAGCTAATCTCTTATATTGGTAGAAAAGGTGAATGTTACAGTACACAATATTCATAATGCCAGATAGATTCTCGCAAGGTAGAGGGAAAACTGTGATTTTTTTTTAAGAGTTGATAAAAGATCGTGTCATAACGCAATTGAAAATTCTGGATGACAATCTACAATTACATGAACAGCAAACTAAGAAACTTAGTAGAATTATGCTTTCCATACAAGTTGGTAACGGTTTGCCTTCAATGCCAGCATTTTGAGAAAACGAATTACTTCATAAAGGAAATCCATTGGCTGAATAATGACTGAAACTTACTTGGCCAAGATCATCTTCTCCAACAACACCAAAAGGTATGATTTTGGCTCCAAATCGGGCAGCCATCCTGACAAACTCAGATTGTTCAGGCCAGAATAACTTGTACTCTTCACCCTGATGATTATCACACAATGATGAAGAATTCAAACAATCTTAGTACATTTAAATCATGAATAAAAAGACAGAGACATAGTGCATCCGAAAAAATAAACGCAGGAATTCCAGATTACATATTTGTCATAAGTCAGATGCACGGGCACAGAAAATGGAGCATTAACTTCCAACATGTGGTATTATTTATTTATTTATTTCACATGTAACATGTAGTATTAAATACCAAGCATCTGATGCAATTTTATGATTATGCTGGAAAGTAATATCCAAAATCCTATGACAATTCAAGTATTTTATTTTTTTCCTTCTTTTTACCCTTAAATGAATTATAAAAAAAAAAAATTATAACTGGTAAATCATTCAATTCATATAAATCACAAGCTCTGTCTAAAATTCCTAACCAGTTGACTGCCTTTAGTTCCAACTGTCCAAGACAAGTCAAAAACCTTCCTATGACTAAATCTGGATTCCGTGAGAAAAGATAAATTCATAACAAAGATCCAACTTATTGGATTTACCTTCCTATGAAAACCCTCGCGTAATCCTCCAGGATATAATAGGACATGTGACTTCGAAGCTAACAGATTGAAGAGGTTAGATGCTCCTACTAGATAAGCACCCATAACTCTTAATGAGTCAAAAGAAGATACTTCTGGCAATCTTCCACTTTTCTGTCTCTTAAAAAACAAGGGATGTGCCGCTGCTCGAACAACGATATCTCGTTCTGTAAAAAAATTAAGAAGAAAGGGAGCTACGTCCAATGCAAGCAGCATGTGGTTCCCAACTAACAAAACTGGCCCCTCTGAAGGAATTCCAGCAAGGCCCTTTACAATCTTTCCATCCTCCAAAGTCGAAAGCATTACAGAGCCGGTGACGATGTTAAATAAACTGAAAGCATTATAATTGAAATATGTTAAATATTATTGGTTGATTAAAGATTACATCAATTAACAAGAACAAACAAAGATGAATTGACAGTCATATAACATCATCATGGTAAGCTTTCCTCGCTATCTACAATGTGTATATAATATGAATATGATCAAATTTATTCAATTAATTTTACCTGAATGATTCTATTATTTTCTTGACTTCATCTGGTGTTGGTGGTATAAAATCCGAAGCATAATCATGATACTTGCCACGCCGGTAGTAAGAAGTTCCCTTGATTACCGTTACTAGGTCAATACTGCCTTCCTGCAAATGTCCCAAAGTTAGGTTCAGTGAAATTCCAACTGGTTTGATATCATTTATCTCAGATGAATAGAGAAGCATGCCAGCAAAAAAATAAAAAATAGAGATGGAGAAAATAATACCAGGAATAAAAAATGGCCACTGTTATCAAATTTACGGAGTTCACAGTTAGGAAGTAACTGACGTAGTCGTTCACCTTCCTGTTGGCAAGGTAGTAACCGATCATTTCCACTAAAAGGACAAATGAAATAACTCAGTTTGATCTTCCTGAAAGAGTCATACACTTGAAAAGGAAAGCATCCTGTGCATATGAAAAGGATAACATGGTATGTATATGAAGGATATAAATTTAGAAGTAATAAGTTTCATGAAATTGGTTGTTCGCACTTAGCACTCTTTTTATCAATTTCTCTTTTTAATAGCATTTCTGCTAGGTGAAGGCAATAGTGACAAAAAAGTTAGCTAAGTGCATATGAACCTGCAAAGTATCAAAGTCTGAGCTTTGATAGCATAGAGGCGTGAATTAGCATACGCTGAAGCAGATTTAAGCATCTTTAGTTTCCACAAAAGTGTTTCTTTTGGTAATATGTCTGCAAGAACCTGAGAATTCAATCATCAGTAGATTTTCAATATTGAAAGTAAATGTAGTGAAAGCTGAAATGAGAAACAACAAGCCAGAGCAAAGAAAATGCAGTCATATGTGCTTAAATTTATTCTGAAAAATGCTTTAACCACTGTTAATGACATTAACTCGTTATTACTCACACAACATGCTTCACATATTCAAAGCATAAAGAAAAAGTCACACAATGCTCTTCTAAATGAAATTCTTTATTTTTTGAATAAAAACAATAATAGAACCTTACAGGAAGAGATGACGTGAAAGTAGTAAAATCCTCTATCGGTTCTCCTGCTGCATTTAGTAATAGAAGTCCTTTCACAGCGTTATCCAACACCGTTCTTAGAGGGTCGCCTAATGTTAGAAGAAAAGTTGAAGGCATAAACGGAGGAAGGTATCATTTAAATTTTCTTTACTAAAAGATAAAGACAGAATACAAGTTCTCCACTATGATAAATGAACTTGACCTAAATATTAGGTCCTTAAGGATATTGGAGTGGAAATATTAGCGAAAACTAAGATTCGTGAATGAATAAAATATTAGCGAAAAAAACAAAAGTAGGGAAACATAAATATTTTCTTTAGTCGTAGGGAAATATTCTTTCACTAGTCCGAATTTAAACATTGTATTGAAAGGAACGCAGAATGGAAAAATATTGAGAAGAGTCAAAGACAAGAACGAGCAACCACATGAAACATTTATATGGTAAAATGAAAAAACATCCGCAACCATTTCATATGACGTAGACCATGATCGGTAAATCCTATGAAAGTATGAACACACGGATATAATATGACATTTATATTACATAACATATAATCCATTGACGTTTCCTGTTAACAGATTGAAGTAAAGAACGCGAGGGATTCTGTCCCTCATTTGAAGCATAAAAAAGAACCAGAAACCTACAACTGACTAAGTTTAAGTTGCTAATTATTGAGACAACTATCTGATAATGTGAACAACCAACAAATGGAGCCTTTCACTAGGTCCTCAGCATCAAGATACATGTTTCAGGAATAGTCCCATTTCTAAACAAATTACCACGATTTAGTTTTTAGGTAAACGAGCTAATGTTTTTCTTGTTTTCAGCGTAACATTCAACATTTTCAAGATATAAAGAGCAATAAAGATGAAAATTGGATTGGACTAAACACACCAGACATGGATATTGAGAAAACAGTTCATATTAAAAATACGACAAAGCAAGATGAACAAACCTTCTGCCAAACTGAGAATGTTAGGCAGGGCAGGAGAGAATGAGTCAAGCAAAGCCTCCAACAAAGGTGTTAGAAGTTGCACCTGGGACCTGCTAAACGAAGTAGCTGCCAAATTAGATAGCCATGGTCAGTTCAGGTACTTTGTGCATCTTTAACTGATTTTCTGTTACAGAAAAATCAACTTGAATATCATTCAGGAATTTTCACTCAAAGCTCTATGTAAGAAACATATGTTCACTACACCATTTCTAACCTCAACCAAGTTCATAGACAACAACAGACATCTTTGTATAGGCTCAAGCTTGGCTGTGTTAATTATCTAACTTGTTATTACTTATTACTTTTTTTTTAACAAGTTATTACTTATTACTTATTAACATATCGATAAGTTAACCCCAAATGTTTATTGTAATACTCAAGGATTCACAACTCTGCTTTGTTAGAATGGTGATTGCGGAATTATACTGATCAGGGTATACGCATACAAGTACAACACTAAATAAGTAATTCAATATGGCTAGGCTACTGCAGATTCTATAAAATTAATCTCTCACTTTAGCAATGACTATGGTGCTGAATTTTCTTTATTTAGCTAATCTTGAACAATAAAATGAAAGCTATTAAATCATATATATACATCACAACAAAGGTACCTGGGTTTGCCAAGATTAGTACAAGATCAATATCATGGTTACGAGCCGCAACTGCAAGTGCGAGGCACCCTCCTAAAGATTCTCCAACAAGATATATGGGCCTATTTGGTGA
>Ga0209282_1000761_pt1 | contig 16242 bp, 5 predicted proteins | sample Mtrugardesep15_FD_187529 | JGI IMG/M metagenome (GOLD analysis project Ga0209282, IMG submission 187529) | Root nodule microbial communities of legume samples collected from California, USA - M. trunc garden sep15 (SPAdes) (version 2) | ecosystem: Host-associated > Plants > Roots > Nodule...
TGGTTATATTAAAATAAACTTGCAATATTATTTGTAAAAAAAATTATTGAGGGAGTAAAGTGTATATTTTAACATAGGAGGGGAGGGGAATGTAATTTATGCTTCTCTTAAGGGAGAGGATTGAAATGTTTTCTAATATGTTTTGAATAAGAGGGGACGAGAGTGTAATTCAAGTATCTTTGAGGGGAGGGGAGTATAATTTACTCAATATTAAATAGTCTTTAAATTTTAAAATTCGTCAATTTAGTCCCTCAAAAGTATATAAAAATATTTCAATTTACACCGGTACATCTTAATAATTGAGATTAAATTGACGAATTTTAAATATTGTAGAGACAAATTATATTTACATAGTTTAAAGATTAAATTGAAGATGATAGTTTAAAGACTAAATTGATGGTTTATTTTAGTTATTAATTTTGTAAAATCACAACATTCTTTAATTTAATTATATTTTTCTAATCTGCGTGGGAAAAAAAATGTAGGACAACAATTATTTGTGAATGAAGGTAGTACTTTCTAAGTAGGGTTCTTAGTTTATGAACATTTTCTCATTGGGCATGATGAGAAAAACTTGATAACCAACCTTTGCAAAAGCAAAAGAGGTAAGGTAATTAGTATTGAGAACCCACATATGCTGGTTGGACACAACTTTAATTATGGCATTTTAATTTAGTAGTGGTAATGTAATTGGAGCAGGCCATTATTTTGTCCACAAATCTCAATTGATGACCCAGACCCAGTGAATAATTCTGAGACACTTTGATGCAGCAAAACAGCAAGTGTAGACTGGATTTTATATCCAATCTGGTCCCATGCCATGCCATTTCCTACAGCACCAGAAACTCTGACCCACCTTGAAACCCCATTGTTTTAGGTTGAATATATTGTGTTGTTTTTGAATCAACATTCAACACACTTGAGATTGATGACCCACACACATATATACAATATATTTGAAAATTAGTTTTTTTTTTTTCCTTTCTTTCAGAGTATTGCTATTTAGTTTTTGTAAAAGGACTGCTACCTATTGATGTATTTGACTCTGAATTAGAAGTTTTACATTTAATAAAAAAATAAATGTTGAACTACATATGAATTAGAACACACCTATAAAGCCCGGATACTCCTCAATTCCAGTTCTACATATCGTATTCAAGTTGTTTTTTCACTATTAGTTGGTTTTTCTTACATGATTAATAGTGACAAAAATCGAATTTTGTTCCAGATAGCTGTTTGGTTTTTCATAGTATGGGTTAAAAACCAACATTTATTCTACTTTGATGTTTGTTGTAGTTAAAATTCTGGATAATTTGAAACAATAGTAAAATTATGGGTAATCTGATTCCTATATATCGATGGTGTTTCTTTGATGGTATTTCTTTCCTTTTTAGTTGCAGCATTAATGTGGAGAATTATTTGACCATAATTCTTAGGCCAAGATTGATGTGCAGAATCTTCCCTGTAGTTTTTAAGGTTCCACTATATTGTATGGTTTCAATGTGGTTAATCCCATTCTATGGAAGCATTATAGCCAGGGGCGGAGCTACACAGTAGTGAGGGGGTTCAACTGAACCCCCTGAACCTAATAAAATTATACATATATCCCTATGTAATTTGTACTTTCAACCCCCTAGAATTAATTTTTTGCACCTTGACCCAAGACAGTCTCACACTCACACCTCTCATTTTCATAAAATTTCCTCTCTCTAACCTTCTCTCTTAACTCTCTCCTCTCGTTCCTTGGGATCTTAATCTGCCGCCGGCAACCGCAGCCTCCCCGGTGCCACCAACAGACTACTGCACACAACAACACCTTTCTCCGACCTCCAATAACATATACACAACAACGCAACAGGTAATGATTCAGAAAATTTGTGAATTGGGAATTTTGAAATTTTAAGGTTTCTTAATTTGGGGGGTTTTTGTTATATTCTCTAAAATTGAGACTTGTTGTTACTCCTTGCTGATTGATTGTTTATTTGATTTGTTTAATTGCTTAAAATTGTGAGCGGAATGGAGTGGTAAAGCTTAAAGAGAACACATGAAAAAGAAATAAAATAATTCAGTGATTAACATTGCTTAAAATTGGGGCTTGTTTGCTGTGCGTGATTGAAAAAGCCAATTTAATTTCTCTTGTTTCACTTTTTGTTTATTGTGAATTGTGATGTTCTGAATTTTTTGAAAATTTTGCACGTTTAGTGTATGTTTTATGTCATCTTTGAATGGAAACTTCAAGCTATTAACTAAGATTTTGGAAATATTCAGCTTACAAGGACAAATATGATTAGAGTAAATTACACTCACCTCCCTTAAAGATATTTGAATTACACTCCATTCCCTTTTTATGATAAAATATATATTCTCCTCTCTTAAAAATTAAAATTTATACTCCTCTCTCCTTATAAGATGCTTGAATTACAACTCTCTCCCATAATAAATAAATATGCACTATACTTTAATATATTTTAACATAAGTAAATATTTTTATGATATTTACTAATTTTGAACCACCATTTAAAAGAAAATTATTTCTTTATAATTTAAATGTCAAAGATAATAAAATTTAAATATTTTTCTATTAATTTTATAATTTAAAGCATAAAACCAACTTTTGAAAAACCATAATTTATTGTCTTTAATAATCTTTCACATATTTTAATTTTATTTTGGGTTGTTTCATATTTTATAATAGGGATTAAAACTATATGTTAATTTTGTCAAAAAAAAACTATATGTTAATGAAATTTTGAATAAAAAATAGCAAAAAATATGTATTCAATTTTTGAGTATATTAAAATAGACCTACAATACTATTTTTTTTTTCTTCAGAAGTGTGTTTGATTATTATTATTTTGCTAGATTATTAGAAATAAAAAAAATATAATGAGGAAATAAAATGTAGATTTTTAAGATAAGAGGGGAGGGGAATGTAATTCATGTTTCTCTCAGGGGAGGGAAGTGAAATATTTTCTAATATGTTTTGAATAATAGGGGAGTGAAGTGTATATTTTAACATAATTGGGAAGGGGAGTTTAATTCAAACATCTTTGAGGGGAAGGAAGTGTAATTTACTCATATAATTAACCATATATTTAAATTATGTTAATCATCTAATTTATTGTCAAATTTGAGTGTGAAAATAACAATTCTTTTCTTAATTAGACATATATGAAGAGTTATACAAGTTTTCAACAAACCCAGTCAAGTAATTTTTTGAAAAGCCAAAGTTAGGTAGTTAATATGTGACGGATATGCCAAATCTGAGTCAGTAAGACAATCCAAAAACATTCACTCTTATAAGGCACCCTATACCAAACAGGTGGACTTATATGAAACAAAGCCTTGTGAGAGACCCTAAAAAAAAGGAGGCATATACTTGCTTGAAATGCAAGAGGACTACCTAAATGTCACAACAAGAAACCTTCTCAACGTGTGCCTTTTACCACTAAGTTATGTGTTAAAATGATGGGGAAAAACATGGGAACTGTATCTTGAAGAATAAGACAATAGGAAAGATAAAATAGGTACCAAGAGATGCTTCTATTTTGTGGTGAACAAAAGTATGAAATGGACAGTTGATTGGTGGAATGGCTTCTTCTTCTACAAGATATAAATGGTTTGAAAAGGGCACTGTACCAACAGCAAATTTTAATTCATGATCATTATCCAATGGAATTTAAAATGTCATAAAATATCCTTTTCAATAAAAATGTCACAAAATATGAAGTGACATTTGCAATATCTTCACCCTTGTCTAAGCAAAGTCTCTTCTTTATCTCTCTTACCCTTCTTGTTATTTACCTTCACATTACTTCATGTGCATGAGCCATACCACTTCACCAAATGGGGTGGCTGCAATCCCTTTTCTCTCCACTGAAGAAAATATGGCTCAAGTTAAATTCTACTCAAAAGAAGAGTACGTTCAGTTACACTCCCCATAGTTGCATTCTTATTTACATGTATATGTTAGTTTGAACTTTTAATCATGCAATGCTTATGAGTTGTGTTCACTTTTTTACAATGTTTTTGCACTTTGCTTAAAGCTTTTATTCTTGAACCAATCAAATCAACCAACAATATTACAGTTTCTTTTGAAATCAATTAAAGAAATATGCCAAATACTTTTCTTTTCTATATTCATTGAATTTATTCCTTTCTTTTCTCCCACTCATACTTAATTTTTCAAATATTTTCCAACATTTCAGGAAGAGGGCTTTACATTTTATATGAAGATGTCAAATCTTGCCCTTATGAAGACGTGCACGTCCTCTGGTCCATACTAGTGGAATCACATTCACCTTCTTTGCCATTGAAAAAATGAAGGCCATGGGGACATTGCAGGATTGAGAAGAATCTCATAATGTACATAAAAATAATTATAATGTCCATAGTACATAGTGTTTTTTTTCCTTTTAACTTTTGTAGCACCAAAGCATAATGACTCTAAGATTTTGTTTCTAAAGCGAATCCTATAAGCTCTTATTTATAATTCCATTTTCTCTTATTCTTGAATGCTTTTGATTTCTGAACCAATTTTCAGCCATCTCTAAAACCTGCATACATCAAGGTAGGGTAGTCACAGAAGCATTTCTTGATATTTTAAGGAAGGAAACGGAAAATTCTGATTTTGTTTTTCTTGGTAAGGGTTTTTCTTGTTAAGCTGTCTGTTTCAAGTTGTTCAAAAGGTTGTTTCTTACATTGGTTTCCTTGTTGAAGTTGACTTGTGAAAGCACAAGCTATAACTTAGTCAATTACAAGTTATTATTAGGCTACATAAAATTGAGAAATTAGGTCCCCTCATTCAATCACATAGCAACTTTCATTAAAAAAGAAAAATTCCGTGGCACCCGACAATAATGGAGCAGTGACACTGACATGCATACCTTGGCAAAATCACTGAAATCTAAATAATTTCTTTTGCACCTGATTAAGTAGAAACCACTTTTAAATAATTTCTTTGGCTAAGAATCTTTTTAATTGATTGCAAAAATAGCTACTTTTGATGCTTTGTAGCCTAAAGATATGTTGTACAATTAAAAGAATATGGACAGATTCACTTAATTCTAACACTACTTTTGAAGCTGGAGAATACATGTCATATGCACCACGTTTGTTACAAATAGATTCAAACCGAGGTCCTCTAGGGGTTTAGTATATGTCAGGCAACTGATCATTTGAACCAACAAAATCAGTTATGTATTCTCTGGAATGAATGTATCTCTTACAAAGTGACATTCAATCTCTATGTGCTTAGCTCTTTCATGAAAGACTAGGTTGGATGCAATATGTACTTATGTAGTGTAGCTTGATTTTCATAGATAAGTTCCATTGCCTAAACGTCTCCTAATTTGAGTTGTTGGAGTAATTGTCTTAACTACATAAGTTCACAAGTTGTATATTCTGCTTCTGCGCCAGACCTTGTAACTACGGTCTATTTCTTACTCCGCAATGAGATCAAATTTCCTCCAATAAAGACACAATACCCTGAAGGCTGAAGTGGGCCTAATATATAGTTGGTTTACAAATGAGCAATGGTTGCCTATTTATAGGTGTGAAAAGTACATTCAAGAGACTTCGTTCTAAAATTTTCATGACATTTACCAATACAAATGTCGTATCGATTTATCTACAGGTGAACCTGCCCAATTAGCATCGGACTAGGCCACAACTTGGGTGTTACCCTAGTTTTCATAAAGTAATCCTTTACCCGGCGCAATCTTTATATAATTAAGAATGTGAATCAGAGTGTTCTTCCAATGGTCCTCACATGGTTTAAATGATCAATTGGATGGCATATTTACCAAGTCCCTTAAAGGATTTCAGATTGAATCTATTTGTAACAAGCTTTGGTGCATGTGACACGTATACCCCAGGTTGAGGAGGGGTGTTAGAAATTAGAAATAAGTAAATATGCCACATTCTGAGGTGTTTTTTATAATTTGGTGATTTCATATAAATCATAACATATGAAATGTCTTACAGCATTGTAGAGCCAACGAAGAGAGAGATTCTGAGACATTTTGTAGCCAATCCTTAAAATGGTTTCGACAATCTACCTCTACCTGAGAGATAGCAGCAAGAGGGGTGACAATAATCTAAACAAAACGCGAAATCATGTTAGCCACAATATGTGCTATGTGGGTTTTCTGTCGAATATTTTTTATAATATATACTCACATATCCTTTCTGCAAAGATTTGTGATCACCACTGTCATCATGATCAAGTTGGACACCTCTTACCTACAAAATTTAAATAGTATACTACATCATACTCAAGAAAAAGAAGTCTAAGCTGGGTAGCCTGGTTAAAACAAGAAGAATTCGTCGAAAAATTTGGAAATAAGCTTATTTAAGTGAATATAGATTTTCAAGTAAGCAAAATCAACATACTTCTCTTGCAAATAAAAGACTTCCAGGTGATATAGATGACACATTAAAATCTGAATGTGCTGCAGTTTCTGCATTGGTCATATCAGATAACTTTTTTTCGTCCTTCCGTCTCAGAGCCGATTTGCTTGCATCCCATCTTGATTAGACTTTTAATCGTTTTTGGGAGACGCAGAAGAACAACAAATTAATCTTACTTCTTTACATACCTAATGATTAGCAACATTGCTTGGCACATCTATATTCCAGAAGCCTTTCTGAGTAATCTTTGGTTCTTTATATCAACCAGTAAAGCACTTATCATAGGTATGCATGCCTGCGCGGCAAGTGTGAAATTGTGCAGGTTACTCGTTCCTTTATCCCCGAATTGACAGTATCCTCTAATTGTCAAATAGGACAGTGATTGGCAACTTTTGTACCAGATGATATATGAATGATATAATATAATGCACATGAGCCTTTTACTAACAAAATATCTTTTAAAGATTCAATTCAAACCAAATATTCAAGATAATTTGCATCAAGGACATTTTATAAGAGGGGTACAGAATAACCTATAAAATATATTAAAGAAGAAAATAAGCATGCATATTTGTGGTTGTGCTTGAGCATGTGCAAACAGTGTCAGAATGATTGAATGTGCAAAAGCAAAGAAATTGCATAGGGTGAAGCCATGTAATACTGTGACCAACAGCTGATTTCTCACTAAAGATGATCCAATTATGAAATAGTTTACTAACACAATAAAACAAATAGGAATACCAACCGCAAGTGCCAGAAAAATCATGAATTAATCCAACCAAAATTGTTTAACATGGCCATTCATTGATTGTAATAATTTCATCGTTGTGACGTAAAAGTTGTCTCTTTATTGCCAACATTCAGTCTCATAGGACATAGGTCTGAGTCTGACTTTATGTACGATTTATCAGAATGAAACTCAAATGACAAAATACCAATACATTAGCATCAAATTGTATATTGTTTGCGAAGATTTTCTAATAAAAAAAGCACAACACTCTGTAACCATTGATGAAAACTAGAGGAGACAAGAGTGGGAGGACAAGAGGGTGCGTCTGTGATCGTGATCGGGCCTCTGTTGTTACCTTCCTCCATCTTATTATTATTGGAATGCTAATTACCCAACCTTTGGTTGAAGAACTGTAGAGAGAGATACTGATTGTGAGTTTGCAAGGAATTGATAAATACTACTTAGTACAACAAGTGCCAAGTTGGGGGTCAGAGTGGAGAGTAGATAGTAGAAATAACGCCTAGTAGTCCCACATCGCTCCAAAGAAACATTCCATACATCAACATGTTTTATATATAAGTGCTTTTGACATTCTGTTTTGCAAATGCGTCCAAGGTAACTTGCCCAATTCCGTCCAATGTAACGTGCCGTCCCATTCCACAGCCCTTTGCTGCGGAGACCGTGCGAGATTTGGACGTGGAGACAGTGCTGTGTAAGATGGCCGGAGATGTGTGTGGCTGAGCAGATTCTGTCTGACTGGATTCAAATATTTCTGGCCTTTTCTTACTTGCTTTGTCTCTATCTCTCTAGCTGGTGCCGTCAAATTGTGAGTTTGAAATTTATTCGGATGATTGCTTCGATCCACCATCATCAATTTTTTTCTCATATTATTATTTAAAAAAATTACATGTAACAAAAAAATGATACGTAAATCAAATATTACTATATAAATTAAAGTTGTGGGACCCACCACAACGAGTTTTTAACGTTGCAAAGTTGGAACTAATAATGAAGGAGTTGTGTTAGAGCAATGTGGCATTGTGAACCTCCACATAATACACCACCCACAATGGGTTGCATAATTGGAGATACTCTCGTGATCAAGTATGGTGCATCGGGCGAGTTTATATGGGTTTTTGGATATATGGTTGAAACCGATAAAACATGGCCAAACTTGGTTATGGAAATTTAATCATGTTAGTGATCGAACTCAATCGAGGTTGAAAGATTACTAGCCTTTTCTGTTTTGTTTTAAGTATTGAAATGTTGTTTCTTTCAGAATAATCTACAAGTCATTCAAAGACAAGGCTCGAGATGAACTGTAATGTTGTAGATTCAAATTATATCCCTTTAATATCATTGGTGCAGTCTCTTTTAATATGGACTTCTTCTATTTCTTACTCTCCAATGCGATCAAATTTCCTCTAATAAGACACAATACCTTGAACGCTGATGCGGACCTAATATCTAGTTGATTTACAAATGAGAAATGGTTTCCATTTATAGGTGTGAAAAGTACATTCTAGATACTTCATTCTAAAATTTTCATTACATTTTCTAATACAAATGTAGTATTGGTTTACCTACCGGTGAATCTGCCCAATCAACATCAAAATAGACCACAACTTGGGTGTTACCCTTGCTTTTATAAAGTAATCCTTTACCCAGTGCAATCTTTATATAATTAAGAATGTGAATAAGAGTGTTCTTCGAATGGTCATCACATAATGATCAATTGGATAGCATATTTACTAAGTCCCTCAGAGGATTTTAGAATGAATCTATTTGTAATAAGCTTGGTGTATATGACATGTATACCCCAATTTGAGGAGGAGTATTAGAAATTAGAATTAAGTGAATATGCCAACATTCTGAGGTGTTTTTCATCATTTGGTGATTCCTTATAAATTATAAACATATGAAATGTCTTGCAACATTATAGAGCCGACGAAGAGGGAGATTCTGAGACATTTTGTTGCCAACCCTTAAATTGGTTTTGACAATCTACCTCTACAGAGATAGCAGCAAGGGGCGTGACAATAATCTAAACAAAAAGTGATATCAAGTTAGCCACAATCTATATTATGTGTGTTTACTATCCAATAATTTTTACCTACAACTATCATCATGATCAAGTTGGGCACTTCTTACCTACAAATTTAAAACAGAGAAGAATTGGTCGAAAAATATTGGAAATAAGCTTATTTAAATGAATATAGATTTTCCAGTAAGCAAAATCAACATACTTCTCTTGTAAATAAAAGACTTCCAGGTGATACAGATGACACGTTAAAATCTGCACGTGCTGCTGTTTCTGCATTGGTCATAAAAAATTGTTTGAGAAGATTTTCTCATAAAAAAGCACAACACTGTAACCATTGATGAAAAATAAACGAAGAGGAGACTAGAGTGGGAGGAAAAAAGGGTGCATTTGTGATAATGATCGTACCTCTGTAACTATTACCTAACCTTAATTTGGATGAAGAATTGTAGAGAGAGATACGGATTGTGAGTTTGCATACTTAGTAAGTTAGTACTACAACAAGTGCCAAGTTGGGGGTGGAATTGGAGAGAGTAGTCCCACATCGCTCCAAAGAAACATTGCATACATCAACATGCTTTATATAAATGCTTTTGACACGCCTAGTTGGATGCTGCCATATCCAACGGTTCTAGGCTGTGGAGACGGTGCTGGATTTTAGAGGTTGAGAGGGAGATGTTAAGGTTGATTTTTTTTCATAATAACATTTTCTCTCTTAAATTCTAAAATCTTCAATAATTTAATTGGTTTTGTTTTTATTAGGAAAGATTTTCTTCTTTTTTTTTGAATGAAAAAAATAATATTTCCCAAATATATTAAATACAAATATATTTTTTATAAAATTTTTAACATTTTTATGATACTAGTGAACACTTGCAAAACACATAAGTTTGCTAATGATAGGTATACATGCTTGTGCGGCAAGGGTGAAGTCGTGTAGGTCACTTATTCCTTTAACCCTGAATTGATAGTAGCCCAAATTGTCAAATTGGATACTAGTATAGTTGCAGTTTCTGTACCGGATGATATATGATCGATATAATACAATGCCTATGAGCCATATATTAGCAACAACTCTTTAAAAATTCAATTCAAAACAAACATTCAAGATAATCCAGCAATATAGGGACAAAATTATTGTAAAGATACCAGTCATATGAAATCGAGATAGAAGGTATGTCATAAAAGAATGCCTCTCGGGCTCCAGCAACTATGCCTGAGTAAACAATGCATAATAGGGAACCTAATCAGTAGAATTATGAGAATGTTGTGGATTAAGGGCTACTGAAGTTGAGCTATATATACTACTACTCTTTTAGTTAAAGAAAAGGACTTAAAATTGTGCCTCCTCTACTTCTCTGTCTCTTGACCAACATTCTTTTTTAAGTCGTAACTTAAAGGAATAATTTGCAGTTTGAAGTAGTAAAATATTATTAAGACGACCAAAGATGTAGAAGTTTCACAAAAACTTTTTAAAGACTACCTAAATAAATAAAATGGTCTGCATTCAGTGATAAAGATAGATTATACGGAGGAAGAAAGAAAAGCAGAAAACAATCCGAGCTAGTGTGTTTTAATTGAAAAGAAAGAAACTATTAAGAATTGATGGAATGCTAATTAATCACCCTTTGGATGAAGAATTGTAAAGAGAGATACTGATTGTGGATCAGTTAGGAATAGGAATTGGAAAATACTTGGTACAAAAACAGATACGATGATATATGGCTCTACGTAGTAGAAGTGATATTATTACCATTTATAAGTGCCACTGCAAGTTGGGGTGGAAGTGAAAAGTTGATGGTAGAAATAAGGCCTTATAGTCCCACATCGTTCCAAAGAAATATTGCATACTTGAAGATATCTTATATAACTGCTTTTGACACAATCAATCAGCCTACAACTGATCTAGTCCCTAGCGGAATGCACCGTGGCCCTTGGCTAGGGAGATGGTGCCAGTTTTGAAGGTGGGGAACTAGCTGTGCAAGATCAGGTTGAGATATCTTTGGCATGAGATATCTCAACTTGATATGCATAGCTTGTTGTGTATCTTTTTTAATTGGTGCTGTTCAATGTTGAGTTTGAAATTTTGAGTTTAAAAATAAAAGAATAATGCGTCCGTGGTTACATAAATTTGAGATATTTAGCCCCATGATTCAATCACAGCAAGTTTCATAGAAAAAGTCGTCCGTGGAGTAGTGACAACACTGACATGCGTACCTTAGCAAAATTACTAGAAATCTAAATAATTTCTTTTGCACCTGATTGAGTAGAAATCACTTTTAATATAACTAGAGTAATCTGAAGAGAATAGGCATTCATAAATCATAACATGAGGATAAAAATGAAGAGGGAAGAGCTGATGTGATATCGTATTATTCATATGACATTTGACTCTAAATGGGAAGCAGCTAAACTATCATAAGCAAGCCAGGAAGCTTAACTAACTTCTCGATTCTAATTGAATAATTCTGTCATGTCTTTTTTCTCAGTTCAATAAAAATGTAGAATGTCACTCAAAAATTTATCTGTTTAAAATTGGTCACTCTGTCGTCTCTTCATGATTCTTAGCCAAAGTGTTATAGGTACTTGGGCAATTTATTTTACCACCCAATCTTATTGCCGATTTGAAGCCATGTAGTCTTGATGAAAAATATGAAGCACCCCATTCCCAACACTCCTGCAAAAAAAGAAGCGAGAATAACATTAGAGTATATTTGTTCAATTTTAGTAAAATGAACACTAAACCTTATATAGTTGATGGCCAAAATAACTACTTTTGATGTTTTGTAGCTTAAAAGAAAATTGAATCAATGTTCTATAGGATTATAACTATGTAAGAGTTATCAATTATTAGTAATGGGTTCATAAGACTATTCACTTGGCATCTATTTTAGAAGCTCAAATCAAGTACTATTAAATACTGATATTAATATTATTGATTTTGTGATAGTGTGGATTTACGTGTACAATTCACATCAAGAAGAACAAGGGATAAGAGAAGAGAGGAACTTTCCACCCCATAATATCACTCGAAACGTGAATTTTATGTTGTGCGAAAGTACACTTCCGAAAACATTTGTTGTTGTTTAGAAATGTGGTAGGTGGAGAAAGTTGCTCCCTAAGAAAAGGCACGTATATCTATGACTGTGCTAAGCCATAAAGTGAGTTCCAAGCCCCACACTACTCTTTTGTTGCCAAGGAGCGGCGAAGCTAGTAATATTTTTATGAGGTGACCATAAATAATATTTTTTTTAAAAAAACATTAGCGGTGAATTTAACCAATAAACAAAATAAAATACAATAAATATTTTTTATATAAAATACACTTAAAGCAATAAAAAGGGATTATAGCAAAATATTTTACCAAAAAAAGCAACAACAGAACAAATAAAAATCAACAATGAAAGAAATTAAAACTGATAGTAGCTATTTATTAAAAGTCGAACTCGACGATCTTTCAAAACTCAAATTCATCCATAGCTGCCTATGAGTTTAAGTGACTTGCAATGTTCTTTTCAATTAAATAAAGTGTTGTTTCCTTTCATTTGTCCAATATATTTACCAATAAATTAATAATATTATAACTAATGGGATGGATGTTGGGACTATATGATACATGTTTTGGACTAACAGTAACATATTAAAATTTGTTTCTATTGTAATTTTTTTTTGTTTAATAAAAAATAATATTATTAGAGATAGATTCTTCAATTTCTGCGAGATGGGATCGAATAATTCAAAGTTCAACTGAAAAGTAAACTAAAATCAAACTTGGGGTAGCCAAATATATAATAAAATACCTACAACTCATACAATTTTTTTTTTGGGGTAGCCATTGCTACCCCTTGGTTATACTACCAATCATCGCCCCTGATGTCAAGTGTGAGTTTGAAAGTTCCACATTTTAGATGGAAAAGTGAAGATTCAACAACATATAAGTGAGAAGACCTATATACCTAAAGTCTTAAAGTTTTGGGTAAAGATGTGGGTATACAACTCACTTGTGTTGCTCTTATAGCCCAATGTGATGATGTCTCTGGCTCGCCTCAGGAACCAACACCTCTCTCCCCCTGACAAAACAGAGTTATGCTTCAATTTTATCCACTTATTTTATGTGTTCCTATCATAAAAATTTTAAATGTCAATTTTCTAAATTTTATACTTTTGAAACTTTCATTGCAAGAATACTTGTTACTTAGTAATAATTTTATCCTAAAGAATAACTGAGTGCTCACATTCTGCATGATTAAAATTTTACAAGTTTGGTTCCATCCATAGACACCTGCTGCGGCACAATTTGTGATATGTTTGTAACACAAGTAAAAAGTTAACTCGTGAGAGTTACATTACCAACAATGAAAACATGTTCATAGATGATAGATGGATGCTCTTTTTTCGTGGATAAAAAATGTGTCTTTGTTGATAAATATTTACAACCAGTAAAGAATGCAATAAAACCTTCTCAAGCAGTGTATGGAATGAGATATAAGGTTCACACTTCATAGGATATCAGCCAAATACTTCTCGCACAATGTAAATGACACTTTTGATAATGTACTAACTACCAAAGATATCATTAAAATTTCAGTAATGTACTTAAAATTATGTGCAGGCTTGGTTCAAATTTTAGTCATCTTACACCTTCATTGCCATGGTTGCCTATTTATAGATGCGAAAAGCACATTCTAGATACTTGGTGCTATAATTTTCGTGACATTTCTTATAGAAATGTAGTATTAGTTTATCTGCTGGTGAACCTGGCCAATCAGTATTAGAATAGCCCACAACTTGTGGGATACCCTTGTTTTCATAAAGTAATTTTTTACCCGGCGCATTCTTTATACACTTAAGAATGTCAATCAAAGCGTTCCAATGGTCAATGGTTCAAATGATCAATGGATTGACATATTAACCTAGTCCCTTAGAGGACCTAGGGTTGAATCTATTTGTTACAAGCTTGGTGCATATGACCCCAGCTTGAGGAGGAGTGTTAGAAATTAGAATTAAGTAAATTTGCCACATTCCAAGGTTTTTTCATCAGTTGGTGAATTTTTGCAAATTATAAACATATGTCTTACAGCATTATAGAGCCGATGCAGAGGGAGATTCTGAGACATTTTGTAGCCAATCCTTAAAATAGTTTTGACAGTCTACCTCTGCCTGAGAGATAGCAGCAAGAGGAGTGACAGTAATCTAAACAAAAGGCGAGATCATGTTAGCCACACTCTGTATTATGTTTGTTTACTGTCCAATAATTTTTATTTATATATACTCACATATCCTTCCTGCAGAGATTTATGATCACCGCTATCATCATGATCAAGTTGGGAACCTCTTACCTACAAAATTAAAATCGTATACTGCATCATACTCAAGAAAAAGTCTAAGTTGTGCATCACTGTTTAAAACAAGACGAATTCGTCAAAAAATAGTGGAAATAAGCTTTATTTAAATGAATATAGAGATTTTCAAGTAAGCAAAATAAACCTACTTCTCTTGCAAATAAAAGACTTTCAGGTGATAAAGATGACACGTTAACATCTGCATGTGCTGCTGTTTCTGCATTGGTCATATCTGATAACATTTTTCGTCCTTCCATCTCAGAGGTGACTTGCTTCCATCCCATCGTGATTAAACTCTTACCCTGCTTAGTTAGCTTGTACCCCTTTTGTGAGACACAGAAGAACAACAGATTAATCATAACAAATTAACAAGTGCTATCTGCTTCTTCAAAAAAAAAAAAAAAAAAAAAACCAACATACCTTCTGATTTGCAACGTTGCTTGGAACATCTATATTCAAAAAGCACTTGTGTGGATATCTTTGGTTCTTTATATCAACCAGTAAAGCACTTATGATAGGTAAGCATGCTTGCGCGGCAAGGGTGAAGTCATTTAGGTTACTCGTTCCTTTAACCCTGGATTGATAGTTGCCCCAAATGGTCAGATATTAATCTATGAACCATATATATTAATAAAAGCTCTTAAAATATTCAATTCAAAACAGACATTTAAGATAATCCAGCAATATAGCCACAAAAGCATTTCAAATATACCAGTCATATGAAATGGAGATAGAAGGTATATCATAGAAGAATGCCTCTCGAGCTCCAGCAACTGTGCCTGAGTAAACACTGCATGAAAGGGAACCTAATCAGTAAAAATTGTTTTTTGAATGGCAAATGTTAGTGGTTAGATAATTTTTCTCCTTCGTTCGGGTTTTAACTCGGAAACTCCAACTCATCACCTCTTAGCTCAAACCATTACAATTATGAGCACAAAAATGATGTGGATTAATGATACAGAAGTTGAGCTATACCATTACTCTTTTGGTTAAATAAAAGGGCCTTAAAATCCCATCTCCTCCTACCTTCTCTCTTCACAAACATGCTTTTTTTAGTCGTAAAGGAATAATTTGCAGTTCTGAGTGGAAAAGTATTAAGATGACTAAAGATGAGGGAAAAGAGACACTACTTACATGTGATAACCACAGTTGTTACCCATGTTTATGCCACTTATTACCTGTAAATATGCATGGCATATTAGAAACCAGCTGGACGAAATTATTTATCTCGCGTTTCATCAAAAAGATCTTATATGTGACAAATTTCTCAGAAAAATAAAATCTCAAAACAAAATAATGAAAGTGAAAAACTAGAAGTAGTGCAAATAAGGGTCAAAATCTCAATGCTGAAGAATTTTACAAACACCTTTCAAGGCCTACCAAAATAAATAAAATGGTTTGCATTTGGTGACAAGAAGCAGATAGAGTAAGGAAAAGAAAAGAGTCCATTCCAACAATGTAACTACTCAAAGCAAAACTAAAAACTCGAACTGCAGGAGCAAAGGAAGGGCTGTCATACCAGATCAGCAACTGTAGGAAAGAGTGATTTGGAAATTCCCAAAGAAGTGCAATCAGCTGGAGTTCCTGTAAAACAGGAAAATATGTACTAGTAATGTATTTGAAAGTAACTTATAAAAAAATTACGAAGTAGGGTTACACAGTTTTTAACACAAGTTAATGAAAGGGATCTGCCAGAAATTCATCCTATGAAAAGTCAG
>Ga0209282_1000762_pt1 | contig 16236 bp, 12 predicted proteins | sample Mtrugardesep15_FD_187529 | JGI IMG/M metagenome (GOLD analysis project Ga0209282, IMG submission 187529) | Root nodule microbial communities of legume samples collected from California, USA - M. trunc garden sep15 (SPAdes) (version 2) | ecosystem: Host-associated > Plants > Roots > Nodule...
AGAGTGCTGTGTTGTGAAGTACAAGTCTTTAGAACCCTCTGGAGGAGTACTTAGTTCCCTGATCAAGGCCTTGTTTCTCCTGAATGTAATTATACATCATGGCTTAATAAACCATACATCCTTAAAGAGCAGATTTTATTTCCAAGAATCATTATGGATTCAAAATGATAATATATGGAATGTGCTTTAATTTACAAGTTTTGCTGTCTTACCTATATAAGTCAGAGTTCTTGTATAGTTCGGTGAAGTTAATTCTGAGAGCTTCTTCTTGTGCTTCAGAAGTAACCTCCAACATCCAAGTGGCAGGGTTATAGCCATTCTTGATTTTTGGCACTCCATTAATTCCCTATACCAAGCAGGTATGTTTTGCTTTGATGAAAAAATTGATTGATAATATGTTAAGTATTTAGTATTAGACTATTACTAACAAATTAGAGATAGTGACCTCAAAGTAGCTGATCAGATGAGAACAATGTCGGCCTATTGGCCCCACATATATTTCTTCTCCTCCACGCTTCAAGAGAAGTAGCTGTAATTTACAAGATAGATGTTCAGCCTTGGGACACTATTTTTTTTTAACAACTTAGAAAGAAAAAAAAAGGAAAAGGGTCTCTGACCTCATCAAAAGCATCAAATATATCAATACTAGGCTGATGAATTGTGCAGACAACAGTTCTCCCTGTGTCCACTGTATTTCTCACTGTTCTCATTACTATAGCAGCAGCTCTTGCATCAAGGCCAGAGGTAGGTTCATCCATGAATATAATAGATGGATTGGCAACAAGTTCAACTGCAATCGTTAACCTCTTGCGCTGTTCCGTGGACAGACCATTCACACCAGGTAATCCAACAAGCGCTTCTCTTATTGAAGTTAGCTCAATCAGCTCCATAACTTCCTCAATGAACATCTGAAATAAGTGGTGTGTGTTGCATGTCTTGTTAATATACTCTGATTTTATCTACAAAGTAAAAGTGAAACACAAAATTGACAAACTTTACCTTTCTTGTGGAAGTATCAACCTCGGGGGGTAACCGGAGCCATGCAGAGTAAACAAGAGATTCATAGACAGTAACATGGGGAGAGTGGATATCAGTTTGCTCACAGTATCCTGATATCCGAGCAAATGTTTCTTGCTTCTTAGGGAACCCGGATATAGTGATTTGTCCTTGAACATATCCTGTTGTTTTCCTTCCAGACAACACATCCATTAGAGTTGTTTTACCAGCTCCACTTATACCCATTAGAGCTGTCAGAACTCCTGGTCTAAAAGCTCCATTAACACCCGTCAAAAGTTCAAGTCGATCGTCAGGAATACCTTTGGCTTTCATTTCCTACAAGCAAGCATAAAGGGAGACTATTAGAAATATATCAGTAAGGAGATTGTAAATTTACTGTCACTTTTTTATGCTTGTTTTATTCAGAGTGTGTAACTTTGGTAAGCTTCACATGCAACCACTATATTATGCTATGTGCATGCAGGATGAATCGGGCCCTGTTTGGATAAACAACTTAATTAAGCTCTTATATAGCACAGACTTATCTTATAAGTGTTTATGTGTAAGCTATTTTTGTAAAAATAAAATAAAATAAAGTCTAATTGTTTTTGTAGGAATTATAAGTTGTTTTCATAAGCTATCTTTGAATACTTACGTAAAGAAGCTAAAAAACCTTATGGACATCTCATAAGTTGTTTCCATAAGCTCTCCCAAACAGTCTCACTAGTGTTTATGCTAGTTAGTAAGTAAGCTTAAATAAGTCAATCCAAACAAACACTTCTAATGCTCCATTATGGAGATGATCACTGCATTTCAAGTTGATGATTTGATAGTGGAATTATCCACTTAAAAGTTCCTTTGAAGTTTGAAGCTAATTCTTTTACCTGTGGCATGTCCACGGCATATCCAATTTCATCAAAAGTGATAGAAAGGGGGGTGAAAGGAAGAACCATCCCCCGCTTCCTGGTGTGATCAGCTGCATTAATGCTGCCTACCTTTGCTGACAGCGTTGTTGAAGAAAAACTTCTTTGACTTGCATTTCCTTTTGTTACATCAAAATTATATCGATCATCTTCCAGTGAATTAACATGCAAAGTAAAATAGGAAGAAGTTTTGTAAGCTATCTTGTAACTCACCTGAAGAACATTCTAATTTAGGCGACAGTTCAATAATCTGTTTGCTTCCAGCAGTGGCAGCATTTCTTTCAGCCAATGCTTCTTCTGATATTAAAGCCTGCGGTTTACCAAATGCTGCAATAAAATGTTTCACTTTTTACTTAGAGAACTACATCAATTTTATAGACTGACAACCACATATAATATATAGGATACTTACAGTCAAGATAATGTAAGGCCAGAGGGAAAAGGAAGTTGAATAGTAACATGTATCCAATGGAAGCTCCAACTCCAATCCAATACCAGTATGCTTCAGGGAAAATCCCACGCGACTTCAAGATCTGCACTCCTAATGGTTCTGTTGAATCAGGTGGAATCTGCAATGAAAAGGTATTCACGTATTATCAAACACAGATCGAAACTCTTCATAAGTCATATTTGTATTCTTGTATATGTAAGATCTTTCACTCATGGGAATGTGATTGCATTTCTTGCTTACATGGGACCAACTTTTTCCAAGGAATTCATTCACAGCTATGGCATTTTGTCCATACATCATTGGGGATACCCAGTAACCCCATAACCACCACTTCTTCACATCAACTGATGCATAAGAACATAGTTCAGTGAGCTTTTGATATTATAATACATTGAAACAAAAAAATATGCATCTTTGATAATAAACGGCACTAACAAGTTGCACTTCACCTCTCGAGAGGATGAATCCACCCATGACCAAAACTGCAAGTAAAGCAAATGATCCAACTGTGTTTGCAACAATAACATTCCTCCCAACAGCGCCAATAAATCGAAAAAGTGCAGATGCCATCTGGTTTATACAAACTAGCAAAAAGTACTGTTTGATGAACCTACAAGTAAAGCAAATGATCCAACTGTGTTAAGCAGACTGGAGAAAATCATGTTTGGAGTCTACCAAAGGAAAAACAATATTCCCACCTTTCAAAACATGGATCAAATCCGATTACATAGTAAGTCAACACAACCCAAATACCAACTTCTACAAAGGTTATAGGAATCTTAAGGATCCAAGTAGGCAAAGAATATGCCCAAGCAGGGAAAAGAAGAAGGTCCCTTTGCTTATAGAAAACTGGGAGTTTCATTATGAACATCGATAGCTCGGAGTATCCATTGAACATAATTACAATTAGTATGAAGAATAGAGCACCCATATAGATCCCACCATCTGTTTCAGTATTTCGGTGCATCTCAGTTCGCAGGAACATTGTCATTGTTACGAGGCCAGTGAAGATCAACTGAAAACAAATGAAATTAAACATGAATCTAGTGTAAATAACACCGATGAATGATCAAGTAAGGTTTTTTTGATCGGTTTGTGTTTACCTGCCACATCTTGAAAATATAGACAAATGAATTCCTTTTCATAAGTAAGAGTTCTCTTGATACACAGGCTTTTAAGAGTTCTTTCCTGCTCACGCCATACTTGTTTTTGGTTAACGCGGCAGGGTGGCCTTTGGAGGTATCAAATGGAGTACCAAGTTCATCACCGAGTTTTTGACCAACATGAAACAACTGAAATTCTTCAGCGAATTCTCTAACAGTGATAAAGGTATATGGTTTATCTTTATCTGACCAGTACTGTTCTTGATCTTTTCTTGAAGTTACCTGTCGTATAAAGAGATGAGTATAGTATCTTCTATTAAAGAGGAAAAGTGCAAAACAAGTCAGAGTCAAATGAAGCTAAGAAAAAGTACTTCTTGTAAAAAATCTGCTACTCCTTTTCTCTCTGGACATTTGAAACCAACGTGCTCAAAGAATTCGAGGACGTTTTCCCTTGGACCTTGATACACAATTTGTCCGTCTGAGAGGAGAATTATGTCGTCGAACAAATCGTAAGTTTCAGGTGTTGGCTGTAGAAGAGAGATAAGAGCTGTTCCATTCAGAATGTGGATGGATTGCCTTAGTGAATTAATCATTTGAAATGTGGTTGAACTGTCCAAACCAGTTGATATTTCGTCCATGAAAAGCGCTCTTGCTGGTCCAACTAGCATCTCACCTGTAGCTCAAAGTCACATATTGAGTTTCACAAAACATAACACTTCATTTCATATTAGTATTACACATATAATGAGATTTATGGTTTTACCAGTTGTGACTCTCTTCTTTTGTCCACCCGAAATACCTCGAATCATGTCATCCCCTACCATGGTATCAGCACAAACATCTAGTCCTAAAATCTGCCAAATGTTTTAAAACAGGAAAAAATGAGATTCTTCCTTATTTTATCCTAAAGTTATCTTTAAAAATTTTCTGAACTGGATTTTCTACCTTAATTATATAATCTGTAACTATGTTGGTTTCTTGGCCTTCTAGTGCTTCAGCCTGTAAATTAAGCATGTTTAGCATTATCTCAAAGTTATTCATTATGCAAAGAGGTCTATTAACTTTATTTAATCTTTATCTCATCTTACCTTCATATAAATATCAAGATCAGGATCTGGTTTAATGTTTTCAGCCTTTTCTCTTCTTGATAGTTCCACCAGCATATCTTCCGATTGCAGAAAGTTGAAAAACAGTTCAATCAAATGTAAGTGACAATACATAACGCTTCATTGTACAGACAACAGAGGACTATATTACTGACCATAACGAGTTCCTATTCCTTGACACCTTGCTGAAAAGGCCAATGTTTCTCTCACTGTCAATTCTCCTATGTGTAAATCAGTTTGACTTATGTAAGCTGATGTTCTCTGCGGTACGAATTCTTCCATCCCGTGATCATTATACGCAACTCTCCCCGAAAACTGCAATTAATCATTCCATGGAAAATTGGAAATGAATGAATTATGATTGTGAAACATAATTGCTGAAACAAGAGGAATGTCACATGTGCTTACTTTTAGATCTTTACCGAGTCTTCCGGCTAGTGCCAACAGCAATGTAGTCTTTCCAGAACTTGGAGGACCTAAGAGCAGTGTCATTCTGCAACAGGCAAAACAAATTGTTGATTGAGAAATAGATAGTTTCTGCCGATCGTGTGAATTTCACAAAGGTAATGTTGTCTTACCTTTTAGGCTTGATTATTCCACTAACATCATGAAGAACTGTTAACGGCTTCTTTCGACTTGGGATAAGGTGAAGATTATTCAGGAATCCCTTCAAAAAGAGATCACAAATGCATAAACATTAGAACTTGTCAGTGTATTCTGTTTCAAAAGGAACTTATTGGGACAACAAAACATCCAATTCCAAATCTTTTGTTATGATTACCTCCAACAAATTAATGGAGAAGTTGAGGATTGTAGGCAATGCCCTGCTTCCCACATGAGCTTCTGCCTCAACATTCAAGTGCTCGAAACGGACTTCAATTGTCGGAAAATCAAGTCCAACCCTGCAACATGAAAGCAACACAATCACACAAACTTGTAAATTCCTCTACAAATGAAGCCAGAGTTTCAAAAAACGGTACATATCACTATTTGGCCGAAACATCATCGTGTTTTATATCTCTGCAAATACAATGCAACCCCAACCAAGATTGTATCAATTGCATTTGACCGTAATTCAACACAAATATCAAGAATTACGACGCAACCAAACCTTAAAAACCTTACATAATCTTAAAGATTCATTTCAAAACTAGAACAAACACAGACACAAAACAACAACTCAAGTTAGTACTGCGTTGAAGCATTTACACAGACACGGAATTTGTTTATAATTTAAGAAAATGTCCTATCGTAATCTACACACTAAACATGCATTCAATTTGAAACATCGGTGCTAGTAGCATACATACCGATCAATGCGTTGCCTTAACTTCAACAAGAACTTCTCATTATCTTCCTCAGCAATCTTGACAAGTCTCTCCACTAAATTCTTCCTCTGCAGTGGTCCAAGTTTGTTGATATCAATCTCTATAGGCTGTTCACTTTGTGATTCATTCAGTATACCTCTAGTCATGCGTAGATAGGTCGGAAGCTTCTCAATAGCAGCCCATTGAAGCTCTTGTTCATCATCATCCCTTCTTGAAGATCCTGAAAATACATCAACTGCACCACTTCTCCATATGCTGGAGCTCCCTACGCGTCCACTCGCCACTCTCAGTTCACCACCTTCCATGTATGTATTATGTATTCTGTTTAGGGTCACCAGCTTCTTATTTATAGCGTTGCAAATTTCTACGTCGTTAAATAAGTTTGAAGTAATCAATTATTACAATAAACAATTGATTACTAGTACTTCAGACATGAACTTCATATAAAAAATTGACAGTGGACATTATGTTTATTGTTATATCCACAGCATATTTGTCTTGTATCACATTTTTATTCAATTCAATCAAATAATAAAATGAGTTGATGAAATTGTACCATGCCTCAGTTATCGTAAGTCCCTTTTTCCCGCCACCTAAAATGCCAAACGCACATTCCACTGCCAACTATATAATATGATATGAATAATATTTTTGTTTCTTCCTCAACTAATTATATTGGTACCTTTTCATCAAATGGATCCCTGCTACATACTGCAACAACTATGAATATCATTAGATATAGAGCAAGAAGTTTTCTCTTGTTGCATTGTGCAATAATTGCAGTGTATCCAAATCCCGTTTTGATAGCGGCTTTAAAAGGGTTCATTCTGTTTATTTTTTCTTTGGTTTGAAATAGAGTGAGCAATCATTTTTTTATTATACTTGAATTTGATAAGCATCATTCCTATAACAAAAACATTCACAAATGTGTCGCCAGGGGTGGCCCTGAAGGACGGCAATCCAGGGCACCATTTTTTAAGGGACACAAAAATTATTATTTTTATTTAGTAGTTTGTATTATATGGATATATTTCTTTTTAACTCTCTTTGAGTAATTCTATTGAAAATATGTTTTTAGAAAATCTTGATTATGAATGAATGTTTTGCAACAAAAAATGCAAAAATAAATACATTCAAATAATTAAAAGGGTATAACTTTATTGATTTGTCCAGGGCACAAAAAACTCTTAGGACCGACTCCGTGTGTCGCTTATTAGTTAGTTTGTTTATCGAATGTGTCTTTCATTAGCTAGTTCATTTGGTTTTCGAACGTGTTTTTATAGGTTAATCAATTTTATCCATAAATTACTAACATAAGACACACTAATGATAATTTTATACTTTTGATACACCGAAATTGTAACGACAACATATCACACGTCTAGCAACAAATTAATCATTCTAACATGTAGTTTTTTTTTCTTCATGAACAACAAACGAAAATGAACTTTTAAAGTTGGTATAAAAGATAAAACCAAGCTCTAGTTTATTTGCAATTTGTAGGATGACATGTGAAAGAAAATATATTTCTTTGTCCAACTATAATTAACAATATCATCAACCAGCTAGTTAGCTAAACTAAAAATATTTTGTTTAAGATGTGGACGAGATAAGACAAATTTGGAAGGGTGAGGATATTCCAGTTCTTGCTTGAGGAACAAAAATACTTTTCTAAATTAAACTCATGAATTATGGAACCTAAATCAACATGTTGTGCATCTAGGACGTAAGTTTAGTTGAAATTAGCCGTTGTTTTGTATTAATTAATACTAATGATTAAACAGCAGTTTAGATATGGAAAAGTTTAGCTTTGTTTTTTGTGGTTTGATGAATAAATTAGTTAGTTAGTTAGGGAGATCCATCATTGTCATGGAAACAAATTAGGAATTGAGAACTTAAGCATATTCCATGCATACGTTACATAGTTATTCGTTTATATGCTAACTGCCATTGTGATACAAACAAAAAAATTGATGTCATCTTAATAAATTAATGAATTCATAGGGAGTTAGTAAGCCACTTTACTTGGCTTTGTTCAATTTGAAACAAGTTTTATAAACTATTTTTTCTAGTCAAATTGGTACGAAAGCAGTAAAATTTGGTATGATTTTCACGTCAACTTTTTACCTCATTTTCTATTTATTTCTCCATCTTTTTTTTGTCACCTTACATCTTTTATCCATAACTCTATTACAATATATTAATAAAAAATATCAATGCAAACATCAAGCGTTTGTAGTCCAACGGTTAGGATAATTGCCTTCCAAGCAATAGACCCGGGTTCGACTCCCGGCAAACGCAGAAAGCAATTATCTTTTTGTATTTTAAAATCTTCAATTTCACAGTAAAGAATACGCACTCCATACATATTTCAATTTTTTTTTTTGAATAAAAAAAAAAATTGTTTCTGAATTTGTAACCAACAACAGCATAAAACTGATACTTTCTTAGCATGTCCAAATTAAAATCTTCAAGATATACACCAAAAGACGCCGTGTACTTTCTAGTTTCTACTCATTCAGTACTTCTCTATGAGGCAGAAACTTTACTTGTTTTACTTTCTTATCCATTTGGCACATATTTTGTACACTAATCAGTATTCAAATTCAAATCAATGAAATCAGGTCTGCATTCCAAGGATTAAATCAAATATCAACATAATTGAAAATGAGTAATGACAATGCAAAGAAAATATAATGTATGCAATTGAAGGAGTAATTCTCTTCATTATATTCTATCTTGAACAAGTATACATCTGAGTATAAGAACAAAACACACGGCAACTCCTACAACATTTTGGTAAAATGCGCAAGACTGTTTACATTGGATCAGCAAGGACCAATTATAGCCTTAATTTATTTACACATAATAAAAACTGAATTTCTTATAAATATGTACAAATTTTACAGACTAGGATTAGGAATTTATGATAGTAATAGCACATCACTTTATGTTTTGGCCATGGAGCTTCATGAAACTGACTACTGCATTGAAATTTTTTTTCAATATGCTACCCCACCAGAAAATGTATCCAAGTCGTGAAGCAGAGACTCTGTTAGCCAATAACCATCCCAGCAACCGCCAACCCGCTGCCAATAACAACAAGAGATGGATATTATCGATAAATCAGAGAATAAGAGAGAACTGTTAAGAAACCAAGAGTTCATAATTTCACGTTATCATTGAATTAAGCACGAAATATCGAAGTTAAATAATCCTCTAACAATCCAATGTGGTAGGAGCACAACTCAGCATGCACCAAAATTCAAAAACATGCACAAAATGTATTAGATAATCTACAGTATAGACCTATGTAACACCGACCCTTGAAATTAAAAGTGTGTCTGGTGTCTGATATGTGTTAGTGTAAGGCATTGACATGGCACCAACTCATATAATTACATTCAATTTCTTCCATTTTTTAAATTATTATCAGGGTCGATGTGTCAGTGCTATGTTTGTTGTCTATGTATGTGTAAGTGCCAATGCTTCATAGGTATAGACCCAAAAGGATTGAGACATATTATTCATAAACCACTTATTGAATGGTCTAATTGCTTTATGAACTGATAATTTAACATAAAAATCAAACATTCTAAATGAAAATAGCTAATATCTAACAAGAACATCTATTATAATAATGATCAAACCTGAACCATTGTAAATTGAAATATCTCCTCTTCCTCTGGTCGACTTCCTCGAACCCATATCCGCTGCTTATATTTGTTCTATTTGAAGTTCATCACACAACAGGGAAATACCAAATACAAAAAAGAATATTAATAACTTGTGAATTGAAAGTGCACATGTATACTTAATCAATAAATTCTTGTAAGCTGAAGTTCTAAACATGCGACAGTGAATTTGTGTGCACAAATGAAAGTTATCGTGAGATGTCCATTTTTTTTACCTCTTCCACAAACAAACTGCTCATGATCTTTCTTTCCTTGTGACCCAATAACACTCGGTAAGTAGAATGGTGAAAAATACGTCTGAACCTTTCAAACTGCACACGGAGAGTTGCATTGTATACTTTTAGAATAAGCATATGCTATACACTATACAGTGTCAATCAATTAAGAGGTGTGCTACTTTGACAAAAACTATGACAACAACTTGGATGGTTAACACGGTTCAAATACATCTGTTAATCACGTTCAATGGGTGATTAATTGATATAATACGGTGTTGCAACTCATTAACCACTCGTGAAACACAATGGCCGCAATTTTTAACGTCATTTACCACGATTTTTAAGTGTATATTTGAAGACAAGTAGTGGTTAATGGATATCATGCATATTTGAACACCTAAAAAATGTGGTAAATTTGAACACAATTTGAATGGTTAATGCATATCATGTATCGTGATTAATGAGTAATGGCATTTAAAATCGTGGTAAATTATGCTTAGAGGATGGTTATTGAGTTGCGAAACCTTGTTATTGTATTCCTTATAGCCTGTTTGTTTTCACGTTTAGGAGCACATCAAACATGCGGCAAGTGCAAAGCTACAACTTGTAGCTTCTAAAATATCACGGAAATTTTGCCTCAGGCTGTGGTGTAAAATGTTTCGAAACATATGCTTAATCATTCACTAAGGGTGTGTTTGCGAGTTGGTTTTTGGAGGTTTAAGTCTATACTTTTATATCTATTCTATATTTTTAAAAAAATTAAAAGAACAACATGATATTATATGCTCATGTATCATATTGTTCTTCCAGCTTGTTCCATTCCATCGCTGCCACTCCGTAGTGCTAAGCTCACAACGCCTTCGATTTCTGTAAAAATGACTAAGAGAACAAAGAAGGCTGGCATTGTTGGCAAATATGGTACCCATTACGGTGCTAGTCTGCGGAAGCAGATTAAGAAGATGGAAGTTAGTCAGCACAACATATTTTTCTGAGTTTTGTGGAAAGTATGCTGTGAAGAGAAAAGCTGTAGGAATATGGGGCTGCAAGGATCGTGATAAAGTGAAAGCAGTTGGAGCTTACAAACTGATGCTAGTTTCTTTAACAGTTTAGCTGGATTTCAGAGAACTACATTGATTTTACTCAAGTTAAACTTCTATTTTGAGTTATATCTGATATGATTGTAATTTTCACAGTTTGTAACTCTTCATGTTAGAGTAAAATACCTTTGTTGTTTCCTTACATTATCTGCAAACACCTAATAGTTTCTTTTGATGCTTTGTCAATCTAAAGATTAGTTTGCCTAAAATAATGTATCATGTATCTCTTTCATTTTTTTTCAAATATCAAATATATATCGAAGTATAAATGTAGCCCTCCAAAACCCTCCAAAATCCAACTAGTAAACACAGAATGTAATTAACCGTATATTTGAACTGCATTAATTATTAAAAATGTTGTCCAAATTTTTACGAAAGGTTGCATATCAAAATATCATTTCTAGTTCTTAGAAATTGGGGCCTAAGTCATGCTCACAAAACCGGCTTGTGAGGTGAGGATTACCCCCACTTATAAACACATGTTGAGGTCATCTTTTGTCCGACGTGGGACTCTTTAACACTAATCAACTAATGATTAAAAATAATGAAACAGTATTGTAGAATTCTAACCTGACCGAGATCAAAGAATGGGCCAAAATATGTTGACCTTTCAAAAGGATCAAATCCAGCAAACTACAATAAAAAATGAAGCATTACTAATAATTTGATATAGAAGAAAAGAAAGATAGATAGAGAAATGAATAGCCTACTCTGTACATGACTTCAATTCCATAATCTTGACGAGGCTGGTCATTATACTTCAACGCTTCAAGCTGATGATGAACAGCATCTTCTGCAGTGAACTATAACAAAATTTAATTTACTAACAATCGAAAAGGGAAGAAGAAGATGGCAAAGCAAGTAGTGCTCACTTCTAATCTTGGACCAAATGGTTTTTTCTTGCGAGATTCACACCAGTCAGAAGAGAGAAAGTCGGGAACATTTGCATAGACTTTGAAGGGAGAGGTTCTGTTTCGTTTTCTGCAAACAAGGTGGGGCGGAGAAGAAGGAGAAAACAGACAAGACCCAAAAGACATCCTAGTACGTCTTCGAACAGAACAACAATTGAAGATTCAAAGCATCCTTTGGATTTAGTTGAAGAGGATGATGATGATGTCCACTTCATCTCTGCCTACGTGGCTTTTTACTTTTTCTTTAAAGGAGTGTTTTTATTTGTTTAGTTGAAAAAATAAACCACGTAAGTTAACATTTTAAAATTATGAACAATATTATTTTATAAAATTTTAATTTTAATTAAAAGTAAAAATATAAATGTATTTTACTTTTAAATTATAAGAAATCAAACTAACCATGATTATTTATTTCAATAAAACTAACAATATAACAAAAAAGTATAATCTAAATTTTCTGATTTTTTTTAATGACACCAACAACAATTTTTATTATAAAAAAAAGTTGTTGTTTAAGGGTATGATTGAGATAATGAAAAATAAATATAAAACAAGAAAAAAACTGGACATTTGTGTTTGTTACACTTTTATTTTAATATTTAAATTTATTCTTATCTATTTGTTACATATGTTATTTATATTGAAAATTGATGAGATTTTTAGAAAGAGAAAAAGTCAGCCCGAAAAAACTAAAAGGGGTAGTTTTCTTTATATATAGTATAGATAATAATAAATAAAACTACTTTTTAAATTTATTAAATAATAATTGATATATTTAATCTATAATATTAACCAAATACACCGGCTAATCAATAAACTATAAAATAATTTTGTATCTATACTATATATAAAAAAAACAACTCCTTTAAACTCTTTTGGACTGACTTTTTCTATTTTCAAAAATGTCCTCAATTTTTAATACAAATAACACACATAACAAATAAATAAGAATAAATTTAATCTTCTATACTATATATAAAGAAAACAACCCTTTCAGCTCTGAATTATATTGATGATTATATTGATGAAGTTCAAGTTTATGGTAGATGATTATTAGTGACCACGCATATCCTTAGTTCTTTATGAACCGATTGAACATTTATAGTTAGTTAGAGGCCATAATTATGGTTGTAGTTAGAGAATCCACCGAGATAAGTAGATCTCATCCCACATCTTTTATTTTTTCAGATAGATAAGTGAATGTTGTTGCCGACTCAAGGATTACTTCTTGAAGGATAAACTTTAAGACTTTGTTTTGATTTTATTAAGTAAACATATGAATTTGAAATTCATGTACATTCTGAAAATCGTATATTGTTCTTATAAATAAGACAATAATTTAAATTACCTTGTAATTCGACTCAATTATTTTAATTATCTATTATCAGTTGTAATATTATGTATAAAATTCTAGAAAAATTATACAGGATGTAATAGTCAGTATCATTAATGGCAGAATACATAAGCAAATAAGAGATCAAGCTCAAAGACAACTAAAATACATATTTTTTCTTCTCAACCCAATCTTATCCCCACTGTCAAATTAAATTAAAAGTTCAAAGACATTAAAATAGGTTTGTACAAGAACCCATCTTGTACCTAGAAAGCAACTTCAAATCAATTAAAACTAAAATGTTCACTCTTCTTTTCAAAACCCAAAAATTAAAACCAAATTCCAAAAATTTATACCCTGAAATTGAAACATCTCTCACACACACATACAAACCCATCTCTCATTTCCAAACTTTACTTAATCATTTTTCTTCGTTTATCCTATCAAAGATAAATAGATCGGAGATGGAGAGGATGTTTTTTTACTTTTGTTCGTAAATTGGAGACGAAGATGGAGAGGACGAAATTGTTGGTAAGAGAAGGGGGTGAATTGGTCAAGAAATCAAAACCGAAACCAATCTAGAAAAGAATAGAAGGAGTGTCACCAAGTCAAAACCAATATAGAGAAGGGGGTTAATTAAGTATCATGTCAACATATTAAGTTTTCAACAGACATGAAGAGAGAAAATACAGTTGTAGACAAAGGAGTGGAAATATAGAGGCGGAGAAAAGTACTCCATATCTCATCATGTCAATATAAAGAAGGGGGTTAATTAAGAATCATGTCATCATATCCCATCATTCTAATTCTTCTTGGAAAAATCCATACAAAGTTAGTGAAATTATCAAGGAATAAAACATAATAACGATATCTACCTGAACTTAAAATAGGTGACATCTAAACATCACTATACATTACTTTATTCAACTAATAAAACCAGCAAAAAATATTTTTTTACTTATGAATTATATTAATTAAAACAATTCGTTTGCCACATATTATTATGTTTGAATATTGTAACAGGTTATAGTTTCGATAGTCCCGATCGATTGACACGTATCCAAAAGAGTTTCTCCATGTAGTGAATTGTTATAATCCATTCATTAACACTCTACAAACTCCCCTCCTTTTTTTGGATGTCAGAGTTGCGACTTAATTAATACATTACCATCATATCGGTATACAATCCGTTGTTTGTGCCCATCTGCCGTGTAAATGTTGAAGCTTGTCATTTTAGAGTAAATACCAGCCACATAATCCACTAACATTCGTTGGATTGCCTAATAGTTGGCTAAACCAATAGTACAAAACCAGCTCATTCTATCATCTATAAAAGAATAGATGAAAACAAGCTAGAGAACACACAAATAATTAACTTTGTCATGTGTTTCGTCTAATTTTAAAGTGACATGATATATTCCCCGCCAATAGAATGTTATTAAATATTATGCGATTATTTCTAAAAAATTAATTTAGTTATTTGACATAAAATAGAAACATAATTCATCTAGTAACATCAAATTAAGGAAGTGTATTTTTGCATATTTTCTCCGTATAATCTACCATTAAATTTCCTTCTTTTTTTTTTATACGCTTTCTCTTTCCAATAAATTTAATGTGTTATCTTTCTAATAACAAACAATCCTTAGTTCTTGTAAAAAAAAAAACAAGTGTTAGTTACTCTCTTTTTCTTAAACAAGTTATTTTAACACACTTTAACTCTCTCATAACAAACAATTATCAATATTCAATTATTGTCCACATATTTTTTAATAATTGTAAAGTAAAATAAAAATTATTTCAATTTCACATTAATCAAAAGTTAAGAAAAATTTAACTTTCGTCCAACTCATTTAATCAAAGTTAAGGCTTCAACTATGATTTAAAAAAAAAATACTAATTTACACTATGTGACATATATTTGAATGTTGAAGATAACAATAAACAAACTTTGTTTAAAAATAACAAACTTTAGTTTTTCAAATAGATACCATTAATAGTGATATTGAAAAAGATAAAAGTAATTTAGAAAAGGTATAAGTGACAAATTGTACCATTAAAACATTTAAATGACAATTAAATAAGAACGTTAAATTCATAGTCAAACTACACTTAAAAAGGAACGGAGAGAGTAATACATAAATGTAATAAGTGTTAAAGTTTAGAATCTCTTTATATTCCTAGCATATATAATATCTATTCTCACATGAGATGCATGATTTAAGGAGACTTAATTAACATATATTGAATGAGGAAAATATATATAGTCTTTAAATGATATATTCATTGTTCATGCGCAGTTGGTGTTGTTGTTTTTGATTGAAATACATGACTTCAAAAGTTATATTTAATACATGATGAATGAAATAGATATGTATTATTTTTTTCGGCAGAAAATAGATATGTATTATTTGTAAAATATATTAGTGGTCCGTGCATATAGCTTGTGATTGCAATACATTACTCTAAAGTCATGTTTAGTTCATGAGCATAAGAGAAAATTAATCGTGTGTGATTTATTTAATATTCATTTTTAAAAAAATTTGAAGTTAATGATATATTAATTATTTTATTTAAATAAAAAATCATGCATTCACCAATGTTTGATGATTTCTAAAATGATTCTATTTACAAGTTGATTCAAGCAATGATTTTTGTTTTCTTAATAGGATTTAAGTTGTTTAAGTTTTAGGTCATTCTATATCAATAAAAACAATAAATTAGTAGTAGTTTATATGGAATAAGCTTTGTCAATTTTGAGAATTTTTTTTATAGGAGTTTTGAGATTAATAGTTGGTATATTATAGTGTTGTTTGTCCCTAGATTTATCTGTATACTACACATTGAGATATATTTCTTTATTTTTACTGGTTGTACATGTAACCATATTAATTCATTAATATATTAATGATTTTTTTAAAAAAAATTTGCAACTTAAATTTTTATCTTCACTTTTTTTTAATTCTTTTGCACCTTATCCATATAAGTAAATAGCATTTGTCAGTGACGATCCAATGCATGCAGACAAAACAGGAAGCAATAGAATGAAGGGGATTGAAAAGTCACAAATGCTAT
>Ga0209282_1000763_pt1 | contig 16235 bp, 5 predicted proteins | sample Mtrugardesep15_FD_187529 | JGI IMG/M metagenome (GOLD analysis project Ga0209282, IMG submission 187529) | Root nodule microbial communities of legume samples collected from California, USA - M. trunc garden sep15 (SPAdes) (version 2) | ecosystem: Host-associated > Plants > Roots > Nodule...
TATATATATATATATATATATATATATATATATATATATATATAGAGGACATATCTTATGAGAATGGTATTTTTATGTGAGAATGTAAGAATGAATTATCAACCTTTGGATTAGGATTTAATGGCTGAGATTAAAAGCTACAATTAATTAATAATTATGTCTTACTGTAGCCTTCATCATGTAATCATATTTGCTTTATCATTGACCGTTTAATTTATCTGAATAATATTCACGCCGTTCCCTTTTACTTCTCATTTTAAAATTATTTGCCCATACCAAAATAAATTTTATTAATGTTTGATAAAATTATTTATCCTTTTTGTATAATACCCTTAATTTATCATTTCATTTTACTTATTTCTTTCGTTACACTAAATATTATTGACAAAAGAATAATCGTTGTTGCATCAAAATTTTAAAAAAATAAGTAAAACAAAATTTCTACAAATGCAACAAGGAAAAAACAATGGAGAGTACAATTTGAAAAGGAAACAAGATTTTATCGACTACAAGAAAATATAACATTGCTCGTAACTCGTACTACTACCTAAGAGCGGCGGTAACTAAAAAATAATAATAGTTTTTCATTTTTAAATAATAATAATAAGAATAAAAAATTATAAATATTATTAGTTTTGACTCATTGTTACCTAGTGAAATATAAGCTATAACAACGGCCAGTAACCACTGCATCGTAAAGGAGCTAAAAGGGGATACCAGGCCTTCAAAAATTATTGGGCAACCACTGCATTGTAAAGCACATGCTCTTTCAAAGTGTCAAGCCATCGCCATTCTACGGCAACATACCAAAATGGCATGTAAATTACCATACTCAGATGTTCCTCCAGCCATGATCAGAAAGAATTTCCAGGTTGCACCTTGGACGCATATGAATCATCCTTGATTGAAAAACCAATACTATGGTCGGCTAAAACTGCATTTCCTCTATATAATATATCAGCACTTCATTGTGTCTTGTGTAAGTCTTGAGTGATGAGAATCCTAAATTTTACTATAGTGAAATTCTAGGAAACGTTTACACCAAGAAATCTTCAATTTTGCATGTTTGCACTGTCCTCTTTCTTTGAGTTACCTGGTAGCCCACCAATACACTTCTCGTTATCAGGTAAGGCTGGGTCCTCAACAAAACAATACCTTTGAGATCTTTGCTTTTCTCTGTGATTCCCTGAAGTATTTTTGGAAACGAAACCCTGTTTCGAGTTTATGGATGAATCTAAGATGTTAAGCAGATCACAACTATTCACTCCTTCCTTGCTGCTATGGAAGATATCCAGAGTTTGAATTAAAGAGCTGTCTTGTTCATCATATTTTGGCTTTCCTAGCTGTTCTGGTTGAGTCAAACAAGAACTATCCTCGTCGGATTCAGAAGAATCATCATCTGAGACAATGGGTTCATAATCAGGATGCATTGGTGTATCCATTTCAATGGCTTTCAGAGTTGAGTTTGATTCCAGATCATTCTGACTTGGTTTTTTAGCAGAAACAGGACCTAATTCCTCCCAATGTGATTCCATGTTATCCTCTTTTGCGGCTGTATCAGATAATTCATCATCTGAGTTGAAGTCATGATTAGCATTCGCTGCATGAGTTTTGAAGATAGATGTTTCTGAGTCAGAAGCACAAACAGCAGGAGCAGGATACATAAAAGTGGATTCTGAGTTTTTATTTTTTTTGGAACAATAGGATTCTAATTTAACCCCATGCATTATCTGTATCAAGTATGATATCTTCTGATAACCAAGCTTCTTGATATCAAGGGTATAGCCATATCTATCAGCAAATTGTTTTCGAAAAGAAGCTAAATTATATCCCTCTGGGTTTTCCTTCAATATATCAGTTACCAGTCTCTGACAATCTTGTAATATATCACTTCTAGACTTCTCAGTATATTTTATTTCTGTGGCAGGTCTGGAAACTCCCGTTTGCTGAATTCTCTGAGTGGGTTTCTCCCCGTCATGTTCAAATGACTTTTGCAAATTGGGCTGCAATGTTTTACTTAGAAAGAGAGATCTCAAACCATTTACACCATTAGTGTGGCCAGACAGTGCACTCTTCTGAACTGAATGAGTTAGCCGAAAAGGAAATGCTTGTGAGGTGCTTTCCTCCAACCATCTTTTTTCTGCTACTAACAATTCCACCAATTGAAAGATATAATTTTCAGAAAGAGATTTCAGAACCATGGGTCCATGCTTTTGTAATTTATGAGCCAAATCCTCCCTGACACAAATGACATACAGCAAAATATTACTAAGTTAATCTTTTAAAAATGAGCTCAACAATGATCATATTAAAATATTGGAAGGGCACACAACTTTAAACAGAAACTTCATGATACAATTCATGTATTGCGTGTTTTCTTTCCTTCAGTGGAAGTTGTTCAGATTACAACAAGGAATGAACACAGAAAAAGGAAAACTATCACACAAACCTGCTTTTAGACTGGGAAATAAGAAGTGATCCTTTGGGGGTGAAAACAAAAGATTCCATGTCATTCCAAAAGGAACCCCGAGAAAATAACTCAGGCTTTCCAGAATGACCAGCATCCTGGTGTGGTTCTAAAGGCTTGGCCTCTTCAAGATTACTAGCAGTCTGGTCTAGTTCAGAAAACTTGGAATCCTCGGGTTTTCCAGAACGACTGATATCCTGAAGATGTGGTTCTAATGGCTTGGCCTTTTCAAGATCACTAGCAGTCTGGTCCAGTTCAGATAACTTGGAATCCTCAGGCTTTCCAGAATGACTGACATCTTGAAGTGGTTCTAATGGCTTGTGCTCTACAACATTACCAATAGTCTGGTCCAATTCAGTTAACCCGGGATCCTCAAAATTACTGCCCACCTTGTTCTGATGAGCAGTCAAATTATCAGCCTTCAAGTTGCTTTTCGAAAATGGCCACCAGCTTTTAATCCAGCTAAACAAAGTTGATCTTTTGCTGTAAGTTTCAGCACGACCATCGGGTCTTTTGTCAACTAGAGAGTCCTCAGCTGCTGAAGAATATGGGCTGTGATCATCAACCTCCTTTCTAGGTTGATTCACATGTTTGTTCCTCGCTATAGATTTTCCAGATTCACAATTTGCTCTATCATTGCTTTCCACCATTGTGTTATCAATACCTGCAGCGGGATCCCTTGAAGAGGTATATTTTTCAAGAACTTTCGGATTTGCATCCTCAGACCTAACAATTTTATCTTCAGAAATTTTTTTAGATCTCACTTTAAAGGAACCAGTCTCAGTTTTGGAAACATCATTGTCCTTTGGTGAAAGTTGACTCTCTGACAATTGTACATTAGACACATCCTCAACCTTCTCACTTCTTCCAGATGATTTACATGGCACATCTTCCTCAATAGGTTTTCCTTGTGAAGATGTAGATTGGAATGATTTTGAATCATCCTTAATGGTCTTTTCATGCAATGAAGACATTGAGGGAGTCTTATGTCCGTCTTTGCCCATGTCTTTATCTTCACTGTGTAGCTTTGGAATTGTTGTATAGCCCCATGATTTATGCGACACATCTTCTCCGATAGGTTTTTCTTGTGAAGGAAAAGATTGGGATGATTTTGAAACATCCTCAACGATCCTTTCATGTGATGAAGACATTGAGGGAGTCCTATGTTTGTCTCTATCCAACTCTTTATCTTCACCGCGTAGCTTTGGAGTTGTTGTATAGTCCTTCTCCTCATTCTTAACAGCATATGTCGTCAACGGTGCAGTGCTTTTCTCAGAGGGTTCAGGGGACTCTGAGGGGATCAAACACACACAAAAATTACCGTCGCCTAAATTCTGGAGATGTACATCTGGTATTGATGATAGAAAGAGGGAAAGTTTTCTATATCCAAATATGCTTCTACCCAACATAACACCACGTTTGGCCAGCTCTGCACGAAGATCTAACGCGGACATACCATTTGGATGTGAACTCAATATATCTTTAACTTGCCTTATAACTGACTTTGGAACTCCTTCAGCCACCTTTAAGTCTGAGGAAGGTTCATTGTTTTCCACAATTTGTACATTTTGTGAAGATGTAGACTGCCCATTAGCTGAAAAGGGGTTTTCAAGTGGCACTTTAGAATTTCCATACCAAGAACCAAACTGACCATCGGGAGGGTGGTTGAAATGTTTTCCAGTTAGATTTTCTCCTTTGAGCAATGAAGTCCACTGCCACATTATAGTTGCTGCGCTGCGGAGAACTTCAGGAGCCTTTCCAGGAATAGCAAGCAAGATATTGTAGTTATTCATCCTTAATCGGTGCAATATGCCAGCAAAGTCCCCATCACCAGATATCAGAAAGAGATGTGCAGGTGGAGGATGTTGGGAAACCCAGTACATAAGATCAATAAGAAGAGATCTATCAGCACTATTCTTTCCACCTGCAATAAAGTGCATGACATTATAATTTGAAAACACAAAAATGTAGATGAATGAAACATCTCAGAAAGCCTTGACAATATGGACAAAATACTAATACACTGCCATGATTTACCAGCTGCACCTCCATCTCAAATATTAAACGACATGGAACTGTTTGTCACATAAAAAAAAGGATAAACTACACTTCACTCCATTCAATTTTTTACTCACAAACATCAGTGCAAGAATTACTAAATTCTTTCCATTAAGTCACATTTTCCAAAACGCACGCTTCATCCCCTCGAATTCTCAAAAGCATTACAAATTACAATCTAGTTTTTGCCAAAACTGGGCAGGTCATAAAAGACAGTTACAACTTTATTTCCATAAAGTACTAGTAACTGAATGCAGCATATGCACGATTAAAGTCTTTCTATTTTTTTATTAGTACTCATTAAACTTGATATCTAAGGGTTTACAACACTCATAAACCCTGCGCACCAATTTTTGTGCTAGACCTCAAAAAATAAAATAATCAAAGGTGTGACAAATTTTTTTTTTTTCATTCACCAAAACAATGACTTGACAATTTTTTTTACCAAAGTAGGCTCGAGACCTCCGACTGTGCACGTCTCAAGGTCTCAGGTTCAAGGTTGAATCCCTCCAGTGCTAACAATTTCGGCGTTGAGTCAGTCCATACATGAATTTACCCTAGCTTCACCAGTGGACTATGAAGCACAGACACGGACACCACAGACACCGAGGAGTGTCCGTGCTTCATAGCTAGTGGACAGCCCGGATTAGTCGATCTTTCCGACAGATATCAAATTTCCCCAATTTTTATTATTTTCTTACAAACTATACCTTTCAACGGAACATATACATATTATTCAAACATTAGTGAGAAAATGTAAGAAATTAAACACAATGCAACGAAATCAACGATCTAGGTTTAAAATTACAAAAAAATAAGCAAATTATGAGAAACAGAAAAGGGAATTGAAACAAACCATTGGGAATGTGAGTGAGATGAATGCCAGTGAAAGCAAGTCCTTCTTGATTAGATTTAGAAAGCTGCATCACATCACCGAAAGCAGTAATATGAACAGGACCTTTAATCCCGTTCGCTCTAACGGCGTCAGTGATTGCCGGTGCTACTCTGGAAACGTTAACGCCGACCGGCACGCTGCAGTTCTCGAAATCCCACCACACCGAAACCCTAACGTTTCGTGACTCGTCATCGAGACGCTTCCAGTGAGCATACGACGGAGCCGGAGAAGATGAGAATTCGCAGAAATGAAAGCGAAGAAGAGGAGCGCGAGGTTGCAATGATGAAGAAGATGAAGTGAAAAATAATAGATTCTTTCGGAGAAGATGTCTCATCGTTCGTTGATCGAATCAGAAATGGATTACTCCATCGGCATAGAGTGGAAGAGAAATGAAAATGGAAGGGTTTAGAGAAAGAAAACTAAAACCCTTGCATTTCGTTACAATTTGGGGTTTAATCATTTGGGCTCATTCCACTTCATGGGTCTAGTTTTTTTCTTCTTCTTTAAATTACTCTTTACACTTCAGAAAACACTCTCCCACACCTCAAAATCAAAATATCCTCAACGGCAGTTAAGTGTCATTCGCGCTCCTAATCCAGCTCTTAAGCTGAATGTTAATCAACGAATGATAGATAACTGCTGTTGGCGGTATTGAAGGTCATTTTAAGGCGTGGGAGAGCAATTTTATTGATGAGATGAACAACTTTTTTCTTTTTTGGTATAGAGGGTCTAGTTTTTTTGAGGAAAGATTAATTGAAATTATAAGTTGTTAATTTAGAAATAATCATATTTTAAAAAATATATATAAATAAACATGGTGTGAGCTAGTCTCAATTATTTTTAAAGATATTTTGTACCCGTGAAGCGGTGTTACTGTGGGCTTAAACACTTTGGAAAACATCATTGAATTATCATTGTTACTATTAGGTCTAGTATATATACGAGAAGAAGATGAAAGAAAGACAAATTAATTTTGGGTTGTGAAAGAGGTGGTAGATATAAATCAAAATAAAGTTCAACAATCACTTAAGTTATTCTAAACGGGATCAGTACTAAAGAGGAATGGATAGTTCATGTTCAGTGTGGTACTCACGATCATGAACTAGCAAATACCTTAGAAGGTCGTCCTTATATGTGTTGTTTAGCATAAGAGGAAATAGAGTTTGTCAATGACATGACAAAGTACCACATAGCACTAATATTCATATAGGTGTGCTAGATTATCGATCTTCTTTGAGAGGTTCTTACACAAAAATGCTTAATAGAAGTTGAAAAACATGTGTATTTGACAAAAAAATTGAAGAACTCGGATGTTCTGCGTGACATATTATGGACACATTTTGATTCAATAATAAAGTTGTAGAACATGTTTAATATGTTATTGATCCTTAATGGTATATATATATATATATAATCAAATAAGTACAGGCTGCCATTCCTTTAAATTGTTGGTGTAACATCTACGAAGTTAACTTTTTTGGTAGCTTTTGCTTATTTGGAACATGAGCTACACAATAATTTAATCCAGGCATTACAAACAATTAGGCAGTTGTTCACCTCAGGGATATTAATTTCTAAAGTTACTGCGACCGATCGAGACTTTGTCATGTGAATGCAATTGAACATGATGAAACTATTACTAGTTTAATTCAACCATGATGAACTGCCATGAATTTTAGTTTCTTCGCCTCTTATGGGGTGTTGTATTTATGTTTGTTGTGCAAATAAAATAGTAGTAAATAGTAATTGCATAAAGAACATATAAGTCACAAAGAACATGGTAAACGACCATACCCACAAACATCGATCATAAGTCAAAATGAGCATAAGTCACAAACAACATAACACATAAACAACATAAAATATACAAAGGTAAGTCATGTGTTGTGTTAGAGATGTAGGGAGAATGAGAACACACATACAGTAAGACAACATTTCCTGATCTACAACTTAGGTAAGTACCTCCTTCCTTGATTTTGAAAGGGAGTTAGCACTCCATAATTTTATTTTCTTTCAGATTTTGCTTTTTATGAAATTGAACAAACTTTTCTTACTACAACCAATAATGGAAGGGAGACCTAAGTAGGACCCATTTCTCAAACGTTGGTCACAATGAGCATATTGACAAGATTTTTGCAAGTATTTTGGGTGACTATTACTACTAAAAGCCCCTCCAAATTCAGATAGATGGATAGCTTGTCCTAATGCATTGTCATATCATATGCAAATAAATTCTCGTTCACCCTAGATATGTTGTCATAATTTGACAGTAAGGATTTGTTTCAAAATCACTAGGAATATAAACTTCCTCTATTTTTTATTTTTTATTTTTGAAAACTTGGTATCCGTTCAAGGACCGACTAATTTAAGGAGACCAATCTCACCGTCCACTTGCGGGGATCCGTTTTAAGCCAGAGCAAAACTCTGTATCGACTTGACCACCAAAATTGACACTAGAAGGATTCAAACCTAAGACTTTAAGATGAACACACTCCAAGATTCAAAGTCAACCACTAAACCAACCCAAATAAGTTTCCTCTATTTTATTTTATCTCCACAAATAAGTGTTTCTAATTATTCAAATAACATTCTTTGTAAAAATGGTCTGATTCATGTTTGATGTAGAGACCTCATTGCTAGTTTGTTACGACTTATGACTCGTGACATGCTCTCATTATTGACGTTATGGGCATTGATTTGTTTGTTGGCAGCGTCCAACATGGCGGCATATTTCAATTTCTTTTTGAGAATAACAGGATTTTAATTTTAAAGTACCCTACATGCACATGCAGTTCAAAGGACAAAGAGAGAATTTAATAACTTCCACATTGTAAACAAGTGTACTACATAAATTTGGCTTTTAATCGATAATTATCTTCGTGTCAAAAGTGTACCATCACTCAGCAGATAAATTCAAGAAAAAATATAAGTTGATTATGTTTTTTTTTTTTTGGTTACTGATTATGTTTTTTTAAGAGGCAAAAAGAAATTATATTTAATTAAAGAGTGATGAGTTAATTATATAATTAACTTCACATCAAAAGAATTAAAACTTAAAGTTAAATATGTTTTTATCTTTATAAATATATCAATTTTTCGTTTTAGTCCCTCTATATTTTATTTCGACTTTTAGTCTCTATAAAATTTTCAATCACCATTTTTAGTCACTATTTTAAGTCAACTCATGTGTAACATTTTTCCTTTTAATAAAATTATACAGAAATGTGTAGAATATTGTAAAAATCTCTATAAAAAAAGATTTTCTTTACAAAACATGAATTAAATATGAATTTTTGACTGCCTAAAATATAAAAATTCATATTTAGTTCATTTTAAAAAATTATATATTTTTTTAAAATTCTTATAATATATAAACTATTCGAAAAAAAATTATTCAAAAATATAAATTCTACATTTGATTATTTGATGTTTAAAGTTTTAAAAATTATAAAAATTTCATAAATAAAAAATTATATATATTTTTTAAAATTCTTATAATATTATAAACTATTCAACAAAATTTTATTCAAAAATATAAATTCAATAATATTTTAAAAACGAATTATTTGATGTTTCAAGTTTCAAAGTGCCGTTCTCATTCAGTCAAAAGTTCCAACTACTTGAATTCGCATCACATGTTTCTGACAGATATTAGTCCTTGTCTATCCATATCAGTTATCATTTTCTTTCGTCAAAAAAAGAAACTGTATCATTTTCTTATCTCTTTTGAATCAGAAAACATCTGATACTACCATTTTAGCAAGGAATTACGAGGCAGCATAATATGGCAAATTCTTAAAGAATTATGCTAATTAATGTTCTAACGGTAAAAATCCTCATTATTTATAAAAATAAATGGAAGATGTAATTTAGAAAAAGGTAGACACAAAAAATAAGTGGTGAGTTCCAACACTAAGTTGGTCCCATCATCATTACTTACTTTTTATTTATTGTGTGTCTTTATCTATATAAATGAAACAAATTGAGAAAATTATAAACGGAGAGGATGTTAACCCGTTTTAACGTATTTGTTAAAAAAACATGGGTTAAATATGTTTTTGGTCCTTATTTTGCGTGACTTTGAAAAATAATCCTTACATTTCAATAAATATTTTTAAAATCCCTACATTTTTCCACTATTAACAAAATTGGTCTTTGTCGTCTATTTTCGCTGACCGGACAAACGAAACGTATCACATAGATGCCACCAAAGACATTTTAGTAATTTCCAATAAAGTGCTAGGGCATAATTCACCTTTACCCAAAACTTTACCAACAAAAATTTCAACTTTAACTCTGATCTGGTCCTCACAGTCGTTGTCACTTGCAGTTTGAATGGTTACTTGACAGCGTGAGGGAGAGGAGGATTTGCGACAAGAGAGAGAGAACATATCTGAGCAAATTGATAGTGGAGAGGACAGGTGGTTGAGGATGCGTATGTAAGGCTGATGATGGTTGGGGAGAAATAGAGAAAACGCAGAGAGAGGATGAAAATGAGAGAGAAGGTTTAGCTGAAAAATCAATTATGGCCATGCACTTTATTGAAAATTACTAAAATGTCCTTGGTGACATCTATGTGGCATGTTCCGTCTGTCCGGTCAACAAAAATGGATGATAGGAACCAATTTTGTTAACAGTGGAAAAATGTAGGGATTTTAAAAACATTTATTGAAATGTAATGACTATTCTTCAAAGTCGCGCAAAATATAAAGACAAAAAACATATTTAACCCTTAAAAAAAAGGGTTCACTAACTGCCACGTCAGCTTCTCATTAATTATTTGACAGCAGAGACTATTTGTGCTAACGGAGGAAAAATGAAGAGATTTTAAAAACATTTATTAAAATGTAAGGACTTTTTATCAAAGGAGGACAAAATATAGGGATCAAAAACATATTTAACCCAAAAAAACTTTAAAAAAAAATATTTTTAACTTTTAAAAGATAGATTATATTTATACCAAAAAAAGGATTATACAAATTTCAGAATAAAATTACTATATTTGATCGTTTAACATCTTAAATTTTGGTCGGATAATGTTACTTTATTGGTAAAATTTCATTAAAACTTAAAGTTATTTTAAATTAAATTACTATAAAAATATGATATGGCATTAAATAATAAAATAATTGATATATATTCAACCAAAATTTAGGGTACTAGGTGTTCACCTTTATTATTTTGGCTAAATATTTTTCTTCTTTCAATTATTATATTTTTCGTCATACCGTGAGATTTTTAGTTGAAAAAAAAAATAGAGTGAAAACATTTTGATCTTTGAAAAAAGAAGAAAAATAATTTACTCATACAATAATCCGACTCAACTGATTTAAGTTCAAAGTCAAAAAAATTAGAGTTATTGAGTTCTAATCTTAAGGAACAAGGAAAATTTAATCCAAATATTGATCATTTCAAATAAAAAAAAGTTCTACCAACAATCCTATTAGATTTTCTCTTACCTGCCATCTTTTTCAGCCGTCAACATTGATCAATGCCGGCTTCTTTTTTTCTTCTTATTTTCTTTGACAAACATGCTTATCGAATTCTTCAACTTGTCAATTTTTGTTGTTGCTGCTTTTTAGTTTTTATAGTAACTTTATCAACTTGTGAAGGATGCATGCCACATAACGTACCTAGTCTCAATCCTTCCAACGAAATTGTTGAGGAACGTGTCCAGTAAATCGAACTAAGTTATAACTGCAAAGAGGTTGATATACACGAGTTTGGATACAATACAAGATATTTTACTTCTCCATATTTAAATTTTGTTTAGATTGAACATAACAGAGCAGAATAAAATAAAACACAATGTAACGGAGTGAAATGGGATAGAATGAAACAAAAAATTTATCCACTCTTTGAATATCATATGATTGACGGAATAATATTTCCATTTCATTGTTTGAAAAGTAAATGGAACGGAATAAATTATAATTTTTTATTCCAGTTTTACCCTTATTTAAAAAAACATTATTTACCACTCGACTTCATTCTATACCACCAATTCAAACGGTCTTAATATTGATAAAGCCATGCACTATATATGCTACGGTTGTATTGCTACTTGACAAACAAATTTTATTGAGGAATGTTACAAGTTGTTTGTATTAAATTATTACTTTAGGTCTGAAAAACAGATAGATTAAAAAAATAGATACACCACTGAGATTGAGAAAAAATATCAATTAGAAAAAAGATCAATTAGAATTGATATGAGAATAGATACACCACTGAGATTCCTAATCAAACTGTGATTTCATTTCATCTAAAGAATAGATATTTTACCCCCGTATTTCTCGTGCAGTATTTTCCTTTTGGGGAATGGGACCTAAACAACCAATTTGAGACTATATATATACATTAAAATCATAAGTTGTAATCAATCATCCATATACATTTTCATTGTCAAATATGAGCATGAGTGAAGTAGGTCCATATTTAGCAGTGTTAGCAATGCAATTAATATATGCCGGGATGACTTTGATGTCCAAGGCCGTGTTTAACGAAGGAATGAAAACCTCTGTGTTTGTCTTCTATAGACAACTGATTGGAGCCATGATTATGGTCCCTCTGGCTTTGATATTTGAACGGTAACAATGTTGAAAATATGATCTGTTTTTTTTACTTGAATTTTTTTATGATAGTTTTACTTGATTTCATTCAATAGTGTGCATATATAATTTGCTAACATACTTTTTTTATTATATGGTCCAGGAAACAAGCCGTGCCAGTTAAATTCTCATTTAAGACCATCTTCCAAATTTTTATGCTTTCATTATTTGGGTAGAACATTATTCTTCTTCTTTAATCTGTATGTGATTTCTCAACAAATGCTATTTTGACAAAGAGTTTTAGGACTAATTTGTTCTGTAATCCTACTTGGTTGTTTTTCAGAATTACTTTAGCTTTGAATGTGCATGGTATTGCCCTTGTTTACACTTCTGCTACGTTGGCTGCTGCAATTGTTAATTGCCTTCCTGCTTGTACATTTTTCTTTGCTGTTCTGCTCAGGTAAAAAATTTGGAAAATCAACATTAAGTTTGATCAACTAAGCTATAGTGTAAGTGTAACTAACTTTTACATATAATAATTGATACGGCCGGGTTATGTGTTTAATTAATTAGAGTAACCGGCGAATATGATTTTCATTTCTCTGCTCATGATATATTGTAGATTGGAAAAGGTAAATGTTAGGACAGTATCTGGAATTTCAAAGATAGTGAGTGTATTATTGTGTATGGCTGGCGTAACGATTCTGGCATTTTACAAGGGACCCCAATTGCGGATTGCGCGCCATATCCTATCTGGATATCATCACAACTATCAACAACATAAAGATAGTGAATCACATGACAAAAAATGGATTTTGGGTTCTTTCCTCTTGTTCCTAGCTACAGTTATGTGGAGTTTGTGGATTGTATTTCAGGTACCGTTTATTTAATTCCAATTTGGGATATAATTAAGATCTAGAATGATGAAACATTCAGGTGTGACATCATGAATTATATCCCTTTTGGATAATTCTTCTTTTTTGTTTATTATTACATGATGCACACATAACACTTACACTGATCCATAAAAAATATTTAAAATAAAAACAGGCTCAGTTACTTAAAAGTTACCCTTCAAGATTAAGGTTCATGAGCATTCAGAGCATATCTAGTGCAATTCAGTCATTTGTCATTGCTATAGCTTTTGAAAGAGATTTTGAGCAGTGGAAGTTGGGTTGGAACATGAGACTGCTAGCTGCTGTTTACTGTGTAAGTATTAAATTAAAGTAACATGTTCCATTTGTTAGCGCAACTTATCAATGCTTATTGATTAAACAATGATCAAAACCAGTTTCAGTTTTGGGGTTTTCTTTGATTTGTGATTTGTGTGAATTTTTGAGAGTGAGTAAGAAGAGAGAGAGATAATGATTGAGGAAAAATATGAGAAGTATATTGATTGCTTTGAAAATTATACAAAGAATGAGCTTATATACAAGTAATTGTTTTGTTACTTGAAGCACAAGTAAGTAACAACTATAGCTCTTATTTCCTTAAGACTTCTAACTAACTTGTAACAACCTTCAAATCAAACTAAAACTAACCATGTGATTAACACCAAGTGTGATTATCACTAAGTAAACTTGAATTAACACTATTTTTTGCACACTCTTTTCAATAGATTATAGTGCATTTCGATGCTGGCAAGAATGTTAGTGATGTTTGATATTTTTTTGCAGTTTAAATTAGAGGTAAATACTAATAATTAGTAAAAAAAACATCAAAATATTGTACCATTAAATTTTATGATTTTGATGTGTACATTATCCTAGTGACCGGAGTTTCCTATTACCCACAGGGGGTACTAGTGACTGGAGTTTCCTATTACCTACAAGCATTGGTGATTGAGAAGAGAGGACCAGTTTTCTCAGCAACTTGGAATCCACTGAGTTTTATAATTGCCACAATTGGTTCTGTCTTCCTCTTGGGTGAGCCACTACGTTTAGGGAGGTGAGTTGCAATCATAACTCCATTATGAAAAAAAATAAAAGAGTTCTATTTTGTTTAACCAAACTTATAAACTAGTAAAAATATTACTATAAGGTAATTTATTGACATTTGATCTGCTTGTTTTTCAGTGTTTTGGGTGGGATTGTGCTGGTTTTAAGTTTGTATACTATTTTATGGGCAAAAAGCAAAGAAGGAATGACTCAACACAATTCTTTACCTATTCAAGCATATAATAAAGAATGTCCAGATCAGGTGAAAACAGAGGACGTATGCACCAAACCACCGCAATGAGCATAATTTTTTGTTTTCTTTGGTGGTTTCTACTTCTTTGGCAAAAAGATATTACTTAGGAGTGTGATTTATCTTATGTTTTTACTTAGAGGAAAATGATATGGCAGAGTTCATAGAAGTGAGAAAAGTGCAGAATCTGTAAAATGAAAATGATGATTTCAAGAAATTATATCATGCTTGAAAATTAGTACCTAGCTAATCTAATAACTATGTGTCCAGCGTTTATATCCTGAAAATAATGTAAAGAGAGAAAACTTCATCTTTAAGTAATCAATGCCAATCATATACTCTCACTGCCATGCCATTTTCTTTTTTAGAGGACCATGCCATCTTTTTAATTATTGCGTTAGTGTGTTTAATACTGACATTATTGATCGAATTATTGTATTTTTTTTAGCAAAAACGAAAAGGGTATATATTAAAGAAATGGATAGCACTTGAATGACATTGACACCTGAATGTCACTCAAGTGCTACTTGAAACGAGTATAATCATAAACATGTTAACGTCATCTCAAACAAATTTTAATTTTCATTAACAAAATGATCACTATTTATTAAGCGGATTGGATTCTGGAGTTTAAATCATAAACATGGTACACGAACTAAAGCACTTCAAATATTACAAGTTGGTTTGAGTTGGATCCAAACATAACGAATTGAGTTTGAATAAGCAAATAGGAAACTCCATTTTAAAACAAAAGTAATATTTAAATTAAAATGATTTAAAATTTGAAAGTTTTGATGTGAACACACGGACACTATTCTTTCAACGACCATTATCATTCATTCAAACAGAATACTTGAATTGGCATCAGACATGTTTCTGAAAGACTACTACTTATCTTGTCTATCTTTATAATTTATTGGCTAACATACAATGTTGTCTATTATCTTATAGTATGATTTTATTTCAGTTTCATTATATATTTTTAAATGTTTAAATTGATTTTTTTTTATCTTTAATTGAAGTTTCAATATGATATTTTCGATTTAAATTGTGTTTAAAATAAGACAACACTGATATAACTTTTATAAAACAAGACACGATTTCAAAACAAAATAAGAATCACATTATAATTATTTAGGTTAAATACGTTTTTCGTCCCTATAAAATTGCGATCTTCTAAGTTTAGCCTTTACTTAATTTTAATAGTTTTTTTAATCCCTACAAAAAATTTCTGCACTCAATATTAGTCATTACCCAATCCAAATTTGTTTAATTTATGCTTAAACTCTTAAGTTTTTCAATAATTTTTTACAGACGTGTTAAGAACGTTATTAAAAGTTCCTCCGAAAAAATATCGCAAAAGTTTGATTTCTACGTCCATATTTTTGTTACTTATATCTTAAACTTTTGTCGTTTTAAAAAATTCATATTTAATTTATTCCATGTTAAAAAATTCTAGATTTTAATAAATGAACATTTCATAGTGTTCTAAATTTGTATAAAAAGAATCGTTAAAAAATTTAAGAGTTTAAGGATAATCAAACAAAATTTGTTTTAGCAGGGACTAAAATTATAAATAATTTTTTAGGGGTTAAAAAAACTATTAAAATTAAGTAAGAACTAAAATTAGAATGTCGCAATTTTATAAGGACAAAAAACATATTTTCCTCTAATTATTTTTGCAAATTAAAAAGTCATTTCGAACCAAAATATGGGACTAGATACATTACGTGGTACGGGGATAATTGCCCCCACAAAGCAAAATGTGTCCATTTGAATGTATTTAAGAGTTTTTTAATTAGCATGTAAGAGTCGAAAAAGTGGCATGCATAAAAAATTAGTTTTCTCCTCCAACTCTAGGATTGGAATGCCTCCCTTTCTTTTATTACTTTCGCCAAAATGGACCTTTTTATTTAGTTTATTTTAATTTCGTTAATCCTCTATTTGACATTCTTTTGAAGAATGATTGTAATTGTATGGGAAAAGATACGTGAACACCCTTTAAAGGGTGTACCATACACACACACTGTGACATGGCAAATAAATTATTAAAAAATATTTTGTTTTTTTTTAGGGA
>Ga0209282_1000764_pt1 | contig 16227 bp, 8 predicted proteins | sample Mtrugardesep15_FD_187529 | JGI IMG/M metagenome (GOLD analysis project Ga0209282, IMG submission 187529) | Root nodule microbial communities of legume samples collected from California, USA - M. trunc garden sep15 (SPAdes) (version 2) | ecosystem: Host-associated > Plants > Roots > Nodule...
CCCCGTGTTTTTTTTTTTTTTGCCTTGGGGTGCCAAAACTACTACAGATGCAAAACTTAAAGGTCCGTTTTATAAGTTTTTTAAAGGGCCAAAATTGCAACTTTGTGAAAGTTAAAGGTTAAAACTTAAATTTTAATATATACTTGAACCGATAAATTCGAAGACACCAATATCGAAACGTTTGTATTTGATTAAAAAGGACATTTAATATATCTTTGAACCGTTTAATTTGATGACACCAATTGCAATATCTTAACTCAATTGATAGATGTCTTTAAAGAGACACTTAATACTTCTTTAAGTAGACAACCATTAACTATCCGATATGTTATATTCGTAGTCATAATTTGAAATCTACGTACTAGAGTTCTTTTGTGTGTCTCATCTTCCAACTCAATTACTTGAGCTACCCTCTTAAAACACATGATTTGAAATTGTCTTTTTACCCACTAGCCAACAAAAGAACAAGAACGGTGTTCCATAAAAAATTATAAAAAACGATATATCTACTAGAGTCGGATTGTTCATGCAACTAACTATTTTAATGCAGTTGATATATCTCCATCCATGTTTCTAAGGATGTTGAAATTTGGGATATCTCGTTGAGTGTTTTCTTTAAAACAATGAATAATTGTAGACCAAGAAAGGAAGATTATATTATAAGGAATCTGCTTTTGTTCGATAGAAGTCATTTTCGTGTATTTTATTCTCTTTAATTTACTCCATGCTCGATTGTTAGTTAAATTACTTATTAAACAATTAGGTAGATATCGAATAGATTAAGATTATTCGTAAATATATTTATTTAAGATTCAATGGTAAGTTTCTTCACACATGTATGCAACCATTTCTACATACTCCATTGATACTAACACATACAAGGCAGTGAGACACCATTAATTAGAAAAAGTCACAAGCAACTTAGCTATTTTTTCCCAAGTAATCAAATAATTAAATGAGTTGTAATATTTATACGATCATTTATAACAATTTTTATAACAACTTTCTTTTTTTCTTTTTTATTGGTTAAAATCAATAGAGAGGAAAAAAAAAAAGAGAATAAGATCATAATATAAATATAAGAGATAAAGTTGTTAAAAAATTGTTTGTACAAATATCATTTCTCTACTTAAATACTTCATCAATTCCAAATTACAAGTCATAAAATGACCTTAAACTTTTAAGTCATTTTATAATATCAATTAAACATTACTGTTATTTTTTTTCTTGTTATATATCATTAAGAGCTTGTTACTCTCTTTTATTTTAATTATTTAATCTATCTTTCTCATGCCAATAATGAAGAATATTATGTAAAATAAGTCACAATTGTATTTCTCAAACATGCATCATCCGATCAATATTATAAGTAAAATTTATTTTTTATATTCATTCAATAAATAATGTATATGATTTATATTATAAACTAGATACATTATATAGAATACATATATAATTTATTGAATGAATCTAAAAAAAAATGTATTTTTGTTTATAATTAATTAAGTTTTTTTCAAGATTAATTAAGTTCTTTAATTCATGATGGCCAAGGAACTTATACTTTATGAAGGATGAGGAAGTATTATTATTTTGACCAAAATATCAATTATATTTTGAATGGATATTAATTATTATTATTATTATTAAGGTCTTACTAACAAATGTTTTTGAAATATTGTTTAAGTATTTTAAATTTAATATGGTTTAAAAAGTTAAATATTCCAATTTTTAGTACATTAAATACACATATTTTTACATTACTTATCTTTTATGATCTATAAAGAATCTTCACTTAACATTTTCCTTATTATCGTCTCATATGAAAATCCATTAAAAAAAGGTAAAATACCAGTAGACCACTAGAAATGACACGTCACCTACGAATAGACAGGGCATATTATGCACTTTAGCAATTCTCAATAGCAACATCAAGAAATAAAGGGTACTTGGGTCCAGAAAAAACAGTAGCTATGAATCTGAAATGAAGAGAGCTCTTTTTCAATCGAGTTTTATATTTTTATTTTAATAATAATAAAATTATTACTTTTAAAAGTAAAATCGTATTAAAAAAAGTAAAGATGTATTAAAAATAATTTCAAAGATCCGAAATAAAAGAGAACTAAAAAACATTTAACCCAGGTCGCTTAGTAGCTAAAGTTCACACAATTAAATGTGAAAAAATGAAGTGTTCGAGATTCGAACTCCAGCCCTGCATAAATTATGCAATGTTCCTACCAACTGAACTAAACTCACAAGACTGTTTTTCAATATTTTTTATTGCATTCTTCGGTATATGTAGTTTTCCATTAGGTGAATTTGGTCCATTAAATAAATTACAATTTAAATGATTAAAAGATTTTACAATGACTAAAACAAATAAAGTAATAAAACAATTTCTATCGCTTAAACTCATACACTTTAAATATAAAGAATGATAGAATATCATATTCGAATTCAGACTTACATATATCAATCTCTTTACATTTACAAATTGACTTGTACAACAACTATCGATTTTTATTAAAAAACTAAATCGACTATCAAAATTAACAATAAAAGGAATTGAAATTAAAATAAGAAAAAAAAACACTTAAAAATTTTAAGTTGACATCAATAAACGAAACTAAATACCTTTTTTTTTTGTTGTGGCAGTTAGGGCTTAAACCTTAAACTTTAAATATGTATAATATATTATACATTGTTCTTGCCAACGGAGCTAATTCATGAAACAATTTTTTTTTTGAAAAAATAAATAAATTAAGTTGTACGAATCAAAGAACTTTTAAAATGCAATCGGATTGCCTTTTTCCAAGATTATATATAAAAATTTATTTTCCTAAATTGTTATTTTTTTACACAATCAAAATTGTTCTTTTCTTTGCTCACCGACTTACCGTTGGTTTGTGTATGACTTGAAAGAGAGATTTATTGCAACTCAACGTGTCGTTCCTCCACACATTCAATTCATAAAAAGAAAAATGAAAATAATAATAATAATAATATTTTTTAGACATAATAATAAAATAAAAACATAGAGAAAAAGTAGTATATTTAATTTCTTATTACCTCTGTGGATGACAAATTTTTTTGTGTGTATATCAACTATGCGTGCATATTAATAAGTTATATTCGAACTCAATATTTAATTAAGTAGGAAATTTATTTTTTTTTAATTTATTTCTGTGTAAATTGAATATCCTCTACACGTGTAACTTTAGTGGCTAATCCCTCGAGTTTTGTAGAATCTAAATTGACGATAAACTCTTTTTAAAAATTTTAACGTTATTGTATGTCTAAAGTTAGATTCGAATTGAGACATATCACATATAAAACTTTTAAATAGACGATGACCATTTAAAATTTACATATGATAGGTTTGAACAAGATAAATACATTTAAAGATTTTAAATAATAATTTTTTATATATGTAATCAATTCAATAAAAATCGAAAAGTTTGAATTTTTAAAGAGTTTAAAGAAAACAAAAATGTCAAAACCATTTAATTAGTTAATTTAAAATGTTCAAAGAAAACAAAACCATTTAAGTATTTGTTGGTCCAGACAGAAAAACATTTAATTATTACAATTGGAAAAACAAAAAGGAAAGAGAAATAAATTCTTTCTGAGTAAGTAGTTCTAAGTTCATCTCAGAGTTGAATCTGAATTATTCTCTTTTTAAATCAATATTTTATTTTATTTTTCAGACAATTTTCCTTCTGACATATACAATCCAATTCCTAACTTCTTCTTCGGATTTCATCATTTTCCATTCACCTAACAAAACTCTGCTTCTCAAACGTGCTTCTTCAAGAAGCAGAAGCTGAAGCAGAAAAAGTGATTTTTGAAGTCGACCCAAGTCATCAACTGCTGCTTTGATTCAGAAAGGAGGTTTTTTTCAGCTCCAGAAGCTGGTTTCATAGGTGCCCATCAAAAAATGGCAAAACGTGGCTACAAAATTCGTATCCTTTTTTTTTATTTTCTTAAAGATTAGTAAATGTATTATGCTTGATGAAATTTCTTATCTGGAACTGATTCAACTTTTATTTTAATTTTTTGTAAATAAAAAGTTTAAATCAAATAAAGTTAGGTACTTTGTATTGAAATCTATTGTTTTTTTTTAAGCTTTTGGTTTTCTGATTTGAGAGGAGAAGTTTGGATGTAATTGTTTGTTTTCTGGGAAAATCAGCGAAGCAATTTTTTTGAAGTTGCTGTGAAAAGTTTAATTTTTTTAATATTTTAATATCTGAAAATTGTTGCAGAAGTTAATGGGAGCTTGAAGATTGTGCCTTTGATTTCTGGTTTTTTCAGTTCTTTTTTGTATCAATCATTTGAAAACATTCAGCTTTTTTCATCTTAATGAAAGTCATAATTTTTTTATATGATGATGTGAATTTTGTTGGTTAAGCTTAAAACGGTGATTTTTAATTTGTTGGTGGTGTTGAATCTTTGATTTTTATGTTCATCTGATTTTATAAGTTGTTGAGTGTATTTGTTGATAATGTGATTTCCTAAGCCAATTAACTTCAGAGGAATTTGTGGCTCATTCAAGCAATGTAAACTGTTTAAATATTGGGAAGAAGGCGTGTCGTCTTTTCGTGACAGGAGGGGATGATCACAAGGTCAATTTGTGGACTATTGGCAAACCAACTTCTTTATCGGTCAGTGCTATTGCTGCCTTTGTTTTTCGAGCATTTCGATCATTTTTAGTGTGACCTAATAACAATGCTGACTTAGTGTGATTATATGCAGAGCTTGTCTGGTCATACTAGCCCAGTCGAATCGGTTGCATTTGATTCGGGAGAAGTGTTAGTTCTTGCTGGATCAACTTCGGGTGTGATAAGGCTCTGGGATTTGGAAGAATCAAAGAGTAAGTTTAATCTTTAATTAGTCTACGACTTCATGATGATCTTGGGATATACAATAACCTAGAATGATGTTTATTTATGGAGCATTGGAGTGTAAGCTAGAAAAATGAAAACTTGCCGATCATAAACTTAGACATTTATTTGATGCAAGAACTATGAATTTAGCTATCTACATTGCATACATAACCTTAAAAGGGGAATCCATAAGTACCATTTTAAGTTTCAGTTTCCAAAATTTATTAATATGCTTTAATATTTGTCATTGTTCTTGAAGTATAGTGGTTCGCACTGTTGCCGGGCACAGATCCAATTGCACTTCTGTAGAGTTTCATCCATTCGGCGAGTTTTTTGCATCCGGCTCCATGGACACTAATCTAAAAATTTGGGACAACCGGAAAAAAGGATGTATTCATACATACAAGGGTCATAGCCAAGGTATCAGTACTATCAAATTCACTCCGGATGGCCGTTGGGTAGTATCTGGTGGTTTTGATAATGTTGTAAAGGTAATACTACATACATTTATAAGTCCTTCGTGGTACACCTTGCAGTAGATTTATTACAGTTTTTGTATTAATAAACCACATCACAAATTTACAGGTCTGGGATCTAACTGCTGGAAAGCTCTTGCATGACTTCAATTTCCATGACGGACACATTACGTCCTTAGATTTCCATCCGCTTGAGTTTCTTCTGGCTACAGGTGATTTAGCGACTTTTGAATGATTGGTTGGGACGCTCTAGAGTGGTAGATGTTTATGTCTGTGCAATATCTATATATATAATTTCATAATCACTTACTTCTTTAACAGTATCGAGTATTGATACATAGAAGAAATCTCTTATAAATGAGTGATATATAATATAAATTCTAGTGCTCTAAATGAAAATTTAATGAGTGATATATGGTATACTTCACCTGTGGGGGATTATGGAGACAACGACATCTCAATCAAGGATTACCATGGAAACTTTTGCTCCAATTGCTCAACTTAGGGCCATCAAAAACAGCAAGAGTTTTATGGAAATTTAATTTAAAATGGCTTAATATCAGCAAGATTTAATAATGAGGGAAAGTTTCACTCTTCATTTTATTCAGGATCACTTTTTTGTTCACTCCTTTCTAGACTTGTATTTATAACTTAAACCTAAAACTTTTAACTTTCTGAGATTTCGAATCAACCTGCATTAATTCTAACTTCACCTAGGTTGATTATATCTTTCACATATCGTTTATCTCACGACTATCTAACCACAACAATCATGCATGCAAAACTTACCTATAATTATTTGTGCTCTCTCCCTAATTAATTATCAAATCCTCAACCCTATCTTGCCTAAATAGAAAAATCAAACTTAAAGAATGCGGATAAATATGGTTGATCTCATGTAAAAATTTCATCGTACTATCTGACAGGAATTAAAAATAAACATTGAAGATCCTTCTCTATCTCCCATAGTAATAATGTCAATGTGTTATTTTTTATGGTTATGCCTTCTCTATCTTTGAAAATGCTACAAACATCTTTTCTATACACATATAACTATGAAGTTTTTAAAAAAACTATTATTCAAGTTCTCAAACTGTTTTGCAGGTTCGGCAGACAGAACAGTCAAATTCTGGGATTTAGAGTCCTTTGAACTGATTGGATCTGCTCGACGTGAGGTATTTTAACCAGCTGATCTTTGTTCTTGAGAAAATTATTATGTTCACATATTGTATGTTATGTCTTTTGCTTGTTCTACTCTTTTATTTCTCCACAGCACCTATAGACAAATTTGAAACTACTATTAGTACAACTTGAGTGCTAACTCGTACCATTCTTGACACTTCTTTTTAGTTTGTCACTTTACACTATCGTGATGGTCAAGAACATCACTCCATTTACTGAAATTGTCAGGGTTAAAGTTTTCCTTAATACATTTTGATACTACAATTCATTTTCTTAATTTTGAATATAATGGATGCCTAAAATGCTCTTACATTTTATGCAAAACAATAAATATTACGATGTATCAACGTTAATTGCCTTTGAAGCATACTAAACTGGCCACAAATTTATGTTGTGCTTTAACTGGCTTGTTTGGTTTTTCTTCTAATGGAAGCTTTTACATTTATTCTCCCAAATGCATTGCATTACAAGCATAAACAATAAACTTCATCAATAAGTATAAATTGCATTGTTTTTAATTTATATTACTTTTGTTTTTTGAAGGTACTTTTTACTTATCTGAAGTACATTATGTTACTTATTATTAGGCCACAGGTGTACGCTCAATGGCTTTTCATCCTGATGGAAGGACCCTATTTAGCGGACATGAAGATGGTTTGAAGGTAAAAAATTGTTGCAAAATAGTTATTATATTAATTCTATGGAATATATAATAAATATAGCAGACATGTATCAGGATAAAGATAAAGATGTCATTTGCAAAACTCATATATTGCAGGTGTTTTCATGGGAACCCATTATTTGTCATGACACTGTTGATATGGGATGGACAAAACTTGGCGATCTCTGCATTCACGATGGCAAACTTTTAGGGTGCTCATACTACCGAAACTCTGTTGGAGTTTGGGTGGCAGATATATCGGTGAGACCCTGTATCATTTAGATTTTTTTGACAGAACCCATTATCATTTAGATATGCTCTAGCTTTTAGTTTTTAACTTAAAGCATCATCTTTCTGTTATAATTATATATTTGGCATCCATATTATTCTGTAATGAAGAATGTTTTGAGATGCACATGCTCTTCTTTGTTATCCCTTATTCTGAGTGGTAGTTTCAATGTGTCAGCTTATTGAGCCGTACGGGGATGGCTCTGATCTGAAGAAAGATATAGGCACAGAGCAGAAATATAGTCTTAAGGAAAGTAAATTGGAAAAGGTAGAGGATGATGTAGGACCAACTGCTGGGTTTCGCAGCATATCTCCTGATGAGTCAAAAGAGATAAAGAATATATATATCGACTGTAAGCCACTTTTTTTTTTTCTTCATAAGTTGCTTTTGAAATTTGAAGTTCTGTATTAATTATCTGTGTTATTGCTGCATTTAGTGAGAGTATTATATCCCACTATATTCTTTCACTTAAAGGTATTAATTTCTCAATTGCCACGGTAAAAATAAATAATTTCTCAAATTGTCTTGTAAATTTCATTACTGAAACTGTTCTGCTAAATTTTGCAAGTCTCTAGCTTTCTTGAATGGTTTAGCTGTAAGCTGTATGTGCCACCTCTCATAATGTTGATTTAAGTTTGGTTTAAATTTGGATTTGTTGAAGTTCAATAGAGTCTGCTCCATGTAGTACGGATGAGGATTCTTAGAATTTGAGTCAAGTTTAACTCAACTTTACAAAACTGGCTTTTAGAGTGAGGGATATCTCCCACCGATAAATTCAATTTCGCTCCTTATCACATCCAATGTGGAACTCTTAATGCACACACCTCATGCCTGTGATTGATCATCTGGAGCGTGACCCGAGTAACCTGATCGTGGGATACCCAACTAATCTTGAATAGGCTCTTGTAACATCTTAAAATTTGGGTTGGGCCTAATTCAACCCCTAAAAACCAACTTGTAGAGTGAGAGATGTTTCCCACGTATAAAGTCATTTTCAGGCCTTATCTCAGTGTGGGACTCTTAAAACACCCCATCACGCCCGGGAGTGGACATCTGAAGCGTGACCCAAGTGGCTTGATAGTGGGTGGCCAAATAGATTTTGGATAGGCTCCGATCCCATATAAATTCATTTTCAGACCTTATCCAATACGGGATTCCTAACAAAGATGAATTGGTAGGATTCTACCATTACATCAATGGGTTGTTTTAAGGAACGATGTACAAACAATTTTCTTGAAGTGACTCAATCTGAAAACTTAAATTTACTTTCAAGCAAACTAATGAATTTCTTGACATGATGAATGCATTTCAAGGGGATACGTACATGTTTTTCTGGTGTCTGCATTTATAATTCTGATTACTTTGGTGATTGTGAATCTAATAAAATGTTTTTTATTTTTTGTTTATGTAAAAAGCTTCTGGTGGGAAGCCTGTTTCTTTACAGAGATCGGCATCTTATCATTCTGCAAATGTAGATCTCGCAGAGGACTCCAAGGAAATTTATGACTTGGAAACGTTGAAGCAGAATCCTGCAACGAAAGTTCATGTAAAATCAAATGAACAAGAAACTAGAAAACCTCCCATTGTGCCAAACATTCCTGATTCTAAGGACTCTGCTAAACCTGTAAAAGAGACCATCACTTTTTCAAAGACAAAACCCGGGATGTTACTTAAACCAGCTCATGTACGGAGAGCATCCACGGGCAGATTTGATGTTGATAAGTTTTCTGATGCGAATTCTAGAACTTTTTGTGATACTGCAATTAAATTAGACAGTGCAAAATTTCCTAAGTTTGAAAGTGGTATTGGATCTCAGAATGAAGTCAAAGAATCTTGTGAAGATAAACATCCTATCAAGAATGTCACAGACAAGTCGGACAAAACTGTATCTCCATACAAAATTTTCAACCTGGCAAAACGTAAGTTTTTCGTGTTAAACTACTTGGCAGATTAAAAATGCAAGTAACCACTGATTATATTTCCTTATCCTATTCTTCTTATCTCTTTTATCTAGTCTACATTTCCTCTTATAGAATGAGTTCTCTCTCAGTTATATCATGCGTAGATTGTTATTTGAAATCATTTCTCTCATAATAGCCAAGTTCTAATCATAATTTGTTTCTCATCCTTTCATTATAGTACCATATATTTACACTAAGACCTTGCTTGTGAAATCTTTCAACTTAAACGATGTTATCTAAGACTCTTAAAAAATAAGATCTTTTAGAGATGTGAACAAGTGTATATTCTGACAAGTATCTTGTTTGGATTTCGGTTCTGCTTTAGTAAACGAGCTGGACTGCCAATGCATTAGTTTATTCAATCAGTGATTTGTTGCGTCTTTGACTTTCTGATTTGTTCCAGGTGTTGAGTCTTCTACTTGCAATGAAGAAATTACTCCAGTTAAATATGTCAATGGAGGTTTGTTTTTTTTTTTAAACATGTAGTTTTGAAATGTAGAGAGCCGAGGAAAACTTAATTTTTTTATATTCTATTATCGCAGTTGCTGTTGTACGAGGAAGAACCCGTTCCCTGGTTGAGAGATTTGAAAGAAGAGAAAGAGTTGAAGTCAATGAAGATGAAATTAATCCACCCCTTCCCACAATAAATGAAGCAGGGGTAAATATTCATAATGAAGATCAAACTAATTCATACCCCACTTCGGTATTTGAGAGGAAAGAAATAATTCCCCGCAACGAAGATCAAACTATTGCAACTCCCTCTGTGGTATTTGAGAGGAAAGAAAAAATTCCCTGCAATGAAGATCAAACCAACGAATCCCCCTCCACGGCATTTGAGAGGAAAGAAAGAATTCCCCGCAATGAAGTTCAAACTAATGCATACCCCTCTATGGTATTTGAGAGGAAAGAAAAACTTCCCTGCGATGAAGATCAAACTAATGAATCTCCCTCCTCGGTGTTTGAGAGGAAAGAAAAAATTCCCCGCAATGAAGTTCAAACTAATGCCTCCCCCTCTACGGTGTTTGAGATGAAAGAAAGAATTCCCTGCAGTGAAGTTCAAACCAATGCACCCCCCTCCATGGTATTTGAGAGGAAAGAAAGAATTCCCCGTAGTGAAGTTCAAACAAATGCACCCTCGTCCACGGTGTTTGAGAGGAAGGAAAGAATTCCCCGTAGTGAAGTTCAAACAAATGCACCCCCGTCCACGGTGTTTGAGAGGAAAGAAAGAATCCCCCGTAGTGAAGTTCAAACAAATGCACCCCCGTCCACGGTGTTTGAGAGGAAAGAAAGAATCCCCCGTGATGAAGTTCAAACTAATGCATCCCCCTCTGCGGTATTCGAGAGGAAAGAAAGAATTCCCCGCAGTGAAGTTCAAACTAATGCATCCTCCTCCGTGGTGTTTGAGAGGAAAGAAAGAATTCCCCGCAATGAAGTTCAAGCTAATGCACCCTCCTCCACGGTATTTCAGAGGAAAGAAAGAATTCCCCGTAGTGAAGGTCAAACTAATGCATCCTCCTCCATGGTGTTTGAGAGGAAAGAAAGAATTCCTCGCAGTGAAGTTCAAACTAATGCATCCCCCTCCACGGTATTTGAGAGGAAGGAAAGAATTTCCCGCAATGAAGTTCAAACTAATGCACCCCCATCCTTGGAGAGGAAAGAAAGAATTCTCCGCAATGAAGTTCAAACTAACGCATCCCTCACCTTGGTATCTGAGAGGAAAGAAAGAATTTCCCGCAATGGAGTTCAAACTAACGCATCCCTTGCCATGGTATCTGAGAGGAAAGAAAGAATTCCCCGTAATGAAGATCGAAACGATTTTCCCTCCATTCCTAACACACCATCTGACATTGATGAATCTCCTAGTCCTAACATACCGGTAAATTTTTATCTCAACTTTCACTGTAGCTTGTACGTTTTAGTTAAAAATTTGTATACTATTTGTAGATCCAAGTTTATAGCTTCTAGCCTGCAACTATGCAATTGAGATTTTTGTAGGCTTGATAATTTGATATATATAATTTTGGTCACTTGTTTATTTTACCCCAAAAAACTTAAATTCTGTAATTTAACATGATATCATTAAAATATGTATGTTTCTTGGTTCTTCCTTTTTCTTGTGCATATATTATTGGTTGCTTTAGTTCTGTTGCGTAGTTTAAGTATTTAGGATGGTCTTAAATGTTTAAGAGAGGGGTTTCTTGTCTTGCAACAGAAATGAAATTCATGTTATTTGTTTAGACAATGAAAGAAAGTGGAATGGAGTTATGAGATTAGCCTCCTCTAAGGTCGATAGGACATGTTTTACCAATTATTTTCCTTCAAATTTGGGGCTTAAGCATTTAGGCCTATGGTGCTGGTCAGACACCATGTTAAGAAGATGGGAAGCAATGGAAAGGTTGAAATCTAAACAGAGAGGATGTTGACTAAGATTCTTCGTATGTGGTCACATTCCTCAGAGTTGTTGCGTTATATAGCAACTCTAAACCTCTCTATATTTACCATTCATGTGAGCCTGAGAAATCATGCTTTTTAGTTGAAAGTATAGTACAATGAATCACCTCTTACCCCTGGAGACTTTCATCATTACTTTTTACTTCTTAACACTCCTTTACTCCGTAACACTCCTCAAGCTGGAAGCTTGGTTACAATAGGAAACCCAACTCATCAAAGTAAAAAAATCTTCAAAATTAGACACTAATTTGGTATATTTTCTTTTTTGATTTCTCTGAATTTCACTGTTTTTTCATCTATAATGTACAAAATGGAAAATGAAATATCAATTTGAGAGAATGTGAGAGATATGAGACAATCATGTTGTCTCATTTTCACAAATTTTTGCTTTGGGTTCAACTAGTCATGTTTATTCTGTTACATGATTTTTTCAGAAAGTTGAACCTCATGTTTCTCAAAGGGATTCAAGCACTCCAAATGAAATGGCAATAATTGAAGGTCTGATGGAAACTCATGATGCAACATTAAGTAATCTCCGTTCACGCTTGACAAAATTACAGGTAATTTTAGCAAGTCTTTAATATTAATATTTTTTCGTTTGCATGTCTTTTTTAATTAATATACTCAAATTGTTTCAGCCTCTATTGTTCTTGGCCATGGAACTTGCTGTGTTGTGTTTTGCTATAAGCTGATGTGTAACTATAATTATTTTCTCTGACACGAGTAAGAGAAAAAAAATGATAGAAACTGAAAACTGTTTGTAATTAACATCACTTACTGGTTACTGATTGAAATGTGGATTTGTAGGTGGTACGACATTTTTGGGAACGCAATGATATCAAAGGTGCTATCAATGCTTTGAGAAAGCTGCCAGATCAATCTGTGAGTATTTCTTGAAGTTGTTGTATTTGTTGTGTGCCACTTGTTTTTGTTCTGTATCAGTGCTTTCTATTTTCTAACTAGAAATTAGTGGCTTTCTTATTGAATGCAGTCTTGAAAATAATTTCACCTTGATGCAGGTTCAAGCAGATGTTATTAGTGTCCTTATGGAAAAGATGGAGATTCTTACATTAGATTTACTTGCTTCCTTACTTCCTGTGCTCACAGGTTTGCTGGATAGCAAGACCGAAAGGTAATTTTTCATTAATACGATGCCTTTGAAACTCATGGGGGGAATTGATCGTGGGAAATGTTGTACGTCAACACATGATGTTGACTCGTAAATATTTATCAGATCTGGTGACATACAAACATTCATTCAATCACATGCATATAATATTCAATCGGATGCAGATGAATCTTTCGCAAATTATTATTATAATTACATAATTTTTATTTGTGGTTTAAATAAAATAAAAAAGTAGAAATGTGACAATGATTTTACACTTTTATTTTATAAAAAATGTGAAGGCCACCATTGTAAACAGCACTTAGAGTTGTGCATGTAAGTCCATTTACTCTATTCTTACCGTGCAGACATGTCAAGGTGTCGCTGGATATGTTGTTAAAGTTTGTGGCAGTTTTTGGTTCAACAATAACTGCAACCATTTCAGCACCTCCCTCTGTTGGGGTTGATCTTCATCGGGAGCAAAGGTGCCTCCCGTTTTTACTTAATTTTCCTTTCTCTATCTTATGTTGTTTATTTATATGTCGACAAATCTAACTTGTTTGAAATCTTGAGGACAGGAGGGAATGCTGCAATGAGTGCTTTATGGAACTACAAAAAGTCCAAACAATTCTTCCAATACTGATACGGTAATTTTGTAGTCTTTGGTGTTGCCAACTAATATGTACATAAAATCATATATTTGCATTTCCCTTCATGTCTCGTATAATTTTCCTGTGATTCTTGTATGCATCAATGAGTTTTATGAAACAAAGTATTATATCCATTCCATCAAGGGACTCCTTCTTTCTTGGCTCGTATCTTCTTTTGGTTAATTCAACAACTTATTTGGCTTGTGAATGAGTTGAGTAAAATGATGCTTAGTAAACCTTAGAACAAAATTTTACTTCCCTTACGTGTTGATACAGAAACAGATATTTAGCTTCTATTTTTTCTCTTGATTATTTGATGCAGGAGAGGTGGTTTATTGGCCAAATCTTCCATGGAACTAAATCTTGTTCTTCAACGATCATAACAGAAGATGTTTATATGATGATCATTCAATTTGTGAAGGAGCAACTTGCTTTCACGTCGGATTGTTATTATCGTAGCGTATAACCTACAATTTTGTCTTGGTGATTTTCTCTGTTAGTTGTTGTCATCATCGGCTTTGTTGATGGAATGAGACATTTATGAGAGTTGAATGAGTTCTTTTGAAGGTGGAATCAGCCATCCAAGGATCTTTGTCTTCAACAATTCTGAAGGCCTGTGGTCCTAACTTCAATTCACTGATCAATGGTTATTGTTTGCATGTAAATCTTGTTTTTCTTCAATTTGTTGTTACTTCTTGTTATTAGTGGTAGTGATACTGACCCCTATATATTGCATTACTCCAACTGGGGCTTGGCTTTCAACAAATATATTAGATGTATGTAGTTGCTTTGCTTATTTCAATGTATATCTCATTTTGTTCAATGAAATGGATTTTCGATATTTTTTGTTTGTTTAAACTACTGTGTTATGATTGTTTTTAATTTACTTACATGTGGGGTTACTTTGTCGATTATGTTTTTTTATATTTTATTTTTGGATTCGAACCAACGTCTCAACATATCAAATGTTTTTTTTTAAATAAATAATTATGTTTTCAAATCTAGGTTTGAATAATTTCTTGTTTTTCTCAAAATTTAAAGAGGTTTGAATTAAAAATATGAATGTAATAATTGTGTGGGGTTACTTACTCTCCTCTCATTTTCATTATGATTTCGTTTAGATGTGAATCAATTGAATCCAGATGCAAAAGAACAACCTACATGTACAAGAACTGAATCCGAATTTGACAGTTTTGATGTGAATAATTTCGTTTTGTTTCTCTAAGAAGGGTTATTGTTGTTTTCGTTTTGTTTCTCTAAGAAGGGTTATTGTTGTTTGTATTCTGGGTTTGATTTCGAATTTGTAGGGCTGTTGTTTATTTTGGTTTGATTTTGATGATGATATTATGTGTTATTGTTGTTGTTTTTTTTCTGGGTTATATTCAGTATGAACGTGGTGATGAAGGAGATGAAGGAAGAAGTAAAAATAAGAAAAAAGAAGGAGATGAAGGAAGAAGTAAAAATAAGAAAAAAAATTTGGTGCAGATAGTTCAGTGTAAGACACAACATACCTATATAATCTAATGGTTCTCTTTTTTAAAAAATATCAAAGAGTTAAAATTAAATGAATTTATAAGGTCTATGGTGGACCACCTTTAATATAATTCACCTTAAATATTTAAGGTTAAAAACTAACAGAGAGGACCAAAATAATAAACGGCGGAAAATTTATAGGATCAAATTGAGAAGTTTAATAGTTAGGGGATCAAAGTTAAAATCAAAAATAAGTTAAGAGACCAAATGATGTATTAAACCAACATTTATTCGAAGAATCTGGTGTTAGTAGTGAGAAAAGCATGTTTGGTCTTTGGTTTATGGTTTGGTCTTTTTAAGTAAGTACCACTAACTTGGGGTTGGTTGGATAAGTATGAGTCTACGTAGTTCCCTAAGAATTGCGTGAGTTGCAAAAGCCAAGCAAAAGAACTTTTGCTAACATTTGATAGTGATAGCCAATTCATTTTCTTTCTTAGTCAAGATTGCCTCTAGTATTGTTTTCATTAGGAAAAGAAAATGACACAGTATGATACTTACTCCTTAGGCTAAAATCCAATGTGGATGCTGCTAAAGTTGTGAGCCCACGTAACACATGAGTACGTGACATTGTGGCATGAGATGTGGCACGTAAAATAAAGTCACATCCTAACATTTCTGGTGCCTAATGTTTGGTTTGTTTTATGCGGCGATTAGATATTCGATGATTTTGTAATATAGATTGATTCAACTTATAAGAAGTTGATTCATATTTTAAGGGAGTGAGATATAGATTCAATTTATAAGAAGTTAATTCATATTTTAAGGGGGTAAGATCAACTTTTATTATGAACGTGAAAATTTATTTAGTTTTTAGTGAACAATTTGTAAGTATCTTTGTTGGTGTTATTTGAGTTTTTTTTAATATTATTGTCTTGGTGAATCTGTCTCTATAATTCAATTCATTTAAACTTTTTTTTTTTATATAAATAAAAAAAGATATGTCTATAATTTGAAAATAACATGATTTAATTTAAAAAAAAGGTCATTCCAATTTCACGTAGTTGCTTGGAAATACCCTCTCTTCACTCAAATGCTA
>Ga0209282_1000765_pt1 | contig 16225 bp, 6 predicted proteins | sample Mtrugardesep15_FD_187529 | JGI IMG/M metagenome (GOLD analysis project Ga0209282, IMG submission 187529) | Root nodule microbial communities of legume samples collected from California, USA - M. trunc garden sep15 (SPAdes) (version 2) | ecosystem: Host-associated > Plants > Roots > Nodule...
GATGTAGTTGGTCGCGGCTGCGATCTTCAGGGAATAGGCGGCCAGTTCCTGGCGCTGCGCTTCGGACAGATACGGTGCTGGCGCGCGCTCGACGACCTTTTGATTGCGTCTCTGGATCGAACAATCCCGCTCGAACAGATGCACGACATTGCCATGCGTATCGCCGAGAATCTGGCTCTCGACATGGCGGGCGCGCTCGACGAGCTTTTCCAGATAAACCTCGTCCTTGCCGAAGGCGGCCTTCGCCTCGCGCTTGGCTTCCGTCACCTCACGGGCGAGATCTTCCTTTTTGCGAATGGCGCGCATGCCGCGGCCACCGCCGCCCCAGGAGGCCTTAAGCATGACGGGATAACCGATTTCCTCGGCCATACGCTCCACTTCCGCGATATCGTCAGGCAGAGGATTGGTGGCGGGAACAACGGGGACATCAACCGAAATCGCCAGATTGCGGGCGGCGACCTTGTTGCCGAGCTGGCGCATCGTGTCCGGTGTCGGCCCGATGAAGGTGATGCCGGCCTTGTTGCAGGCCTCCACGAACTCAGGGCTTTCGGACAGAAGACCATAACCGGGATGGATCGCATCCGCTCCGGAGAGCTTGGCCACGCGGATAACCTCCTCGATCGAAAGATAACTCTCGATCGGTCCCATATCCTTGGCGAGATGCGGACCCCTGCCGACCTGATAGGATTCGTCCGCCTTGAAGCGGTGCAAAGACAGCTTGTCCTCTTCCGCCCAAATCGCAACGGTTTTGATCCCAAGCTCGTTCGCTGCCCGGAAAACGCGGATCGCAATTTCGGATCGGTTGGCAACAAGTATTTTCGATATCTTCAAGACGGTCTCCCCACACGCCAAAACAGAATTCTGCTGCACTGCGGAATAAAGCAGCAAAACCAAGTCTTGGAAAGGGCAATTCCGGCGAGAACTGTCCTGTTTGCGCTAGCTCAACAGACCGTGGCGAAAAGCAAGCGCTACGGTGTGCTGCCGGTTCTTGGCGCTGAAACGACGCTGGATTCCGTTGATGTACCAATCGACCGTGTGGTTTGAGATCGATAGCTGGCGTCCGATTTCGGTGGAGGTCATGCCATCCGCCATCAGCGCCAGCACCTCCATTTCGCGTCGCGTGAGTTCGAGGGCGGAAACGTCAGGGGCGTTGCTGAAACCATGGGCCTGCCCGGAAAGATCGAGCAGCCGCCAGAAGACGGCGCGGGTGGCCGCATCGAGGAGTTCGACGTGCAAGGAGGGCAATTGCCGATCTGGGCCCCCAATGAAGACCGCACCGATAAATCCCGCGCGGCCATGCACGGGAAAGGCATAACCGCCCTGCAGGCCGTATCGCCCGGCATCGTTAAAAAACACGCTTGCCCTTTTGCGATGCATCGCACGTGGCAGGCCCTCAAGCGCTTCTTTCCACTGAAACGGCTTGTGCACCATGCCGATCACCTTGCGGACGGGATCAACGAGATTGTATTTCTTGGCTCTGTATACCTCCAGCCAGCCGTCAGGAAGATGCTCTGCGAGAATCTGGCCGGCAGAGGCAAGTTCCCCGGTCATGCGTCTGCTGACGAGAAAATACTCGAAACCATATTCGCGAATGAGCTTGGCAAATTCGGAGCGAACGCGGTCGGCGCTTCCTGCCTGAGAACACGCAGAGATGAAGTGAAGAATATCATGCATAAAGACACGGGATCCGGGCTTGGCTTGAGGAGATGGCACGAAGGACATGGTCCCGCGATGACGTCATGTTACTCGGGCGCCGCTCGGTTCAGATTGAACATATCGTCGTTAGCAATCCCTGAAACGAAGATGCGAAATCTTGTGGTGGCAGGCACCCGGAAAACATCGGGTTCGGTTTTTCGGTCGCACAGGGGGCCAATTTGTTAAGCCGCCATTCAGACAGAAAGAGCGATAATTACACAAATTTCGCCGTCTCATGCAACCTTGCTAAAGTGGCATTGCGTTGAGGCCGAACAATCAACCGCTTGAAAAGACGCTCGGACTGGATTGAAAATTTGACCTTGTTTCAGGTTTACACACGCGCTCTGCGCTATCTGACCGTTCATAAATGGCGTGTGGCCGTTGTCGTCATCGCCAACGTCATTCTTGCAGCGATCACCATCGCCGAACCCGTTCTGTTCGGCCGTATCATTGACGCCATTTCCTCCGGCACCAATGTTACGCCCATTCTTATTCTGTGGGCGGGTTTCGGCGTCTTTAATACCGTCGCTTATGTCGCGGTCGCCCGCGAGGCAGACCGTCTGGCCCATGGTCGGCGCGCAACGCTGCTGACGGAAGCTTTCGGGCGCATCATTTCGATGCCGCTCTCCTGGCATCATCTGCGCGGCACGTCCAATGCGCTGCACACGCTGCTGCGCGCCAGCGAAACGCTGTTCGGCCTGTGGCTGGAATTCATGCGCACGCATCTTGCCACCTTCGTGGCGCTGGTGCTGCTCATCCCGACCGCCATGGCCATGGACCTGCGCCTGAGCTTCGTCCTGATCGGCCTCGGCATCGTCTATTGGTTCATCGGCAAGTGGGTGATGGGCCGCACCAAGGACGGCCAGGCCTCAGTCGAGGAGCATTATCACAGCGTTTTTGCCCATGTCAGCGATTCCATCAGCAACGTGTCGGTGCTGCACAGCTACAACCGCATCGAGGCTGAAACGAAGGCGCTGAAATCCTTCACCGAAAAGCTGCTGAGCGCGCAATATCCGGTGCTCGACTGGTGGGCCTTCGCCAGTGCGCTGAACCGCACTGCCTCCACCGTTTCGATGATGATCATCCTCGTCATCGGCACCGTGCTGGTCAAGAACGGCGAATTGCGCGTGGGTGATGTCATCGCCTTCATCGGTTTCGCCAATCTCCTGATCGGCCGTCTGGACCAGATGCGGCAATTCGTGACGCAGATTTTCGAAGCCCGCGCCAAGCTCGAGGACTTCTTCGTGCTGGAGGATGCCGTCAAGGAACGGGAAGAGCCCGGCGATGCCCGCGAGCTCTCGAATGTCTCGGGCACCGTGGAGTTCCGCAACATCAATTTCGGTTTCGCCAACACCAAGCAGGGCGTTCACGACGTCTCGTTTACGGCCAAGGCCGGCGAGACCGTTGCGATCGTCGGACCGACCGGTGCCGGTAAGACCACGCTGATCAACCTTCTGCAACGTGTCTACGACCCTGATTCCGGCCAGATTCTGATCGACGGCACCGATATTTCGACGGTGACGAAAAACTCGCTACGCAACTCCATCGCGACCGTGTTCCAGGATGCCGGCCTGCTGAACCGCTCCATCCGCGAAAACATCCGCCTCGGCCGAGAAACGGCCACCGATGCGGAAGTGGTGGAAGCAGCAGCAGCGGCAGCGGCAACGGATTTCATCGACAGCCGCATCAACGGCTACCTGACGCAGGTGGGCGAGCGCGGTAACCGCCTTTCCGGCGGCGAGCGCCAGCGTATCGCCATCGCCCGTGCGATCCTGAAGAACGCGCCTATTCTGGTTCTCGACGAGGCGACCAGTGCATTGGACGTGGAAACCGAGGCCCGCGTGAAGGCCGCCGTGGACGCGCTGCGAAAGAACCGCACGACCTTCATCATCGCTCACCGCCTTTCCACGGTCCGCGATGCCGATCTCGTCCTGTTCCTCGATCAGGGCCGGATCATCGAGAAGGGCACTTTCGATGAACTGACCCAGCGCGGGGGCCGCTTCACCTCGCTGCTGCGCACCAGCGGCCTGCTGACGGAAGACGAAGGTCAGCAGCCGCGACCGAAGGCCATAGCCTCCTGAGGCCTTGGCCGAGGCAACAAAGATAAGGGCAGGCAGCATTGTCCGCCCTTTTTCTTTGCCCGCTTTCCGGGGACCGGGTGAGCCAGGAATTGCCTATCGGAAAATTCCGGTCAAAAAGCTTGATAGCCAAAAATCTATCTGCCCGAAGGGAAGGACATTTCCCAGGAAGGCAACAAAACCTGCTGCGGCATTGAATACGAAAATCCCGAGAAGCACGCCAAGCAGGATTCCAACACTCGTTTTGCGAGGATAGCGTGCCAACCAGCACGACAGCGCCAGGGAGAGAATGGCGAGCGATGCCAACAGGGCGGTTTCTGTGAAAGACGCGCTGAACTGCAAAGCTCCTCCTCCCCGACCCACGATGTCATCAAGAGACCCATGGGAACTCCAGTGTTATGGTCGTTTTCTAAAAAGGACCATACATGCCGGCTTCCTGTCGTGGAACATCTTTAGGGCTTGGCACGCTTGCGACCGCTGTCTCTGCCCGACGTGATTGACCATCGTGACCTGACAATCCGGCACCATTGATCATGCCTCTCGTGGACGCCGGTCTTATTGCCGCTGCTTTTCAGCCAATGCCTTCGAAAGCGGCTGCATCGAGCCTATGGGTCCGGTTAAAATGCCGAAACAGAGGCAAAGGCCACCCACAAAAAATTCAGGCCCCTGCGTCACCGCAGGAGCCTGTGTCTAAAGGCGGACAGAGACATGTCGTCTCAGTCGAAGGGTATAACCCCATCACCGGCCGCCAGATCCTTACCATCGACGGACACGGAGACGTCCGCCGTGCCAGCCTTCCGGCTGACGGCGATGTCTCTTGCCTTGCCGTCGAGCGTAATTCTGATCGAGAAACCGCTCCAGTCTTCCGGAAGCGACGGCGAAACATGAAGCTTGCCGTCGGTACGGGTGATGCCGAGAATACCCTCGACAGCGGCACGATAGAGCCAGCCGGCAGAACCGGTGTACCAGCTCCACCCGCCACGGCCGGCATAGGCGCCTTCACCGTAAACATCGGCGGTCACCACATAGGGTTCGACCCGATAGGTTTCCGACGATGCCGCATCCAGCGCATGATTGACCGGGTTGAGCAGCTTGAAGCAGTTCCAGGCCTCCTGCGCGCGGCCCTGCTTGGCAAGCGCAAGAACCACCCAGGTCGCCGCATGGGTATATTGTCCGCCGTTTTCGCGCACACCCGGCGGATATCCCTTGATGTAGCCCGGATCATGCGGCGCACGCGAGAAGGGCGGTGTGAACAGCCGGATGATACCGGTCTTTTCATCAACCAGATGCTCCATGACGGCGTCCATCGCCTGGCGTGACCGGCCTTCCTCACCCTCGCCGGAGAGAACGCTCCAGCTCTGGCCGAGCGAATCGATCTGGCATTCCTCGCTGCTGGCCGAACCAAGCGGCGTGCCGTCATCGAAATAACCGCGACGGTAATAACTGCCATCCCAGCCGGCTGTTTCGAGAACATGGCGCAGCTTTTCACGGTGCGAGGCCCATTTTCCGACCCGGTCGGTATCGCCGCGCTTCTCGGCGATCTCGATGAAATCGCGAAGCGCACCGGCCAGGAACCAGCCGAGCCAGACGCTCGTGCCCTTGCCGCCAACGCCGACACGGTTCATGCCGTCGTTCCAGTCGCCGCCGAGAATCAGCGGCAAACCGTTCTCCCCGGTGCGATGGATAGCAAGATCGAGCGCCAGCGCCGCATGTTCGTAAAGCGTGGCAGATCTCTCACTCGTTTCCGGCTGGAAGAAAGCATCGTGCTGACCTGGCATCAATGCGGGTCCCTTCAGGAAGGGAATGCTTTCATCGAGGATGGCGGCATCGCCCGTGGCCGAGACATATTGGTTGATGGCATAAGCGAGCCAGACCACGTCATCGGAGATGGTCGTGCGGACACCGGCACCCGTCAGTGGCAACCACCAGTGCTGCACATCGCCTTCCGGGAACTGGCGGCCTGCCGCGCGCAGGATCTGCGTGCGGGCGAGATCCGGCTGATAGAGCAGGAAAGCCAGCGTGTCCTGCAACTGATCACGGAAGCCGAAGGCGCCGCTCGACTGGTAAAAGGCGGTGCGCGCCAGAATGCGGCAGGCCAGCGCCTGATAGGGCAGCCAGTTATTGACCATGTGGTTGAAGCCGGCATCGGGCGTGGAGACCTGCAACTGGCCGGTAAAGCCCGTCCAGAATGTCTTGCTTTCTTCCAGAACAGACAGGAAGTCCGCCTGGCGAACATCTTTCACCAGCGCCTCAGCCTCTTCCGCATTGTCGGCATCGCCGAGAATGAAGGTCATGTGCCGTTCTTCGCCGGGCTTTAGGTGGATTTCCTGCATCAGCGCCGCGCAGGGATCACCATCAACCTCGGTGGTGCCGCTCAGCGCCGCACCGGACACGATGCCCTGCGGGGCCTGCGCCGAACCGAAGCGGCCGATGAATTCCCGGCGGCTGGTGGTAAAGCCGCTTGCCTCACTGTCGAGTGTCAGGAACGAGGTGCGGGCGCTATAGTCGATGCTGTAGGGGTTCGAGGCGAAGATCGCGTTGCTGCCCGCATCATGCCTGCTCAGGATGAACGGCGCAGATTTCTGGCCGTTATTACCGAGCACCCACTCCACATAGGCATAGACCTTCAGACGACGGCTTTTCGAACCCTTGTTGCGGACGATGACCTGCGAGAACTTGACCGGTTTTTCACGGTCAACGGTCTGCGTCAGCTCGACTTCGAGCGTATCCGCCACGCCGGTCAGGATCGAATAACCGAGACCATGACGGGTCTCGAACATGGCTTCGGGATCGCGCGACAGCGCGGCACAGGGCGTATAGAGCTTTCCTGTTTCCACATCGGCGACATAGAAGGCCTCGCCCGGCCGGTTGATGACCGGGTCATTGGTCCAGGGTGTCAACTGGTAGTCGCGTGAATTGCGGCTCCAGCTGAAACCGGCGCCTTCGGCTGAAATATGGAAGCCGAAATTCTCATTCGAGATAACGTTGATCCATGGATGCGGTGTAGACTGCCCGCCATTCAGGCGCACCACATATTCCTGGCCGTTCTTGGCGAAGCCGCCGAAACCGTTCCAGAAATCGAGATCGCCCGCATCCTCGACCGGTTCCGCAACCGGGAAGGCCGGCACGGGCAGACGGGCCTGCGCAGCATCAGAGGAGCCGTCAGGACCGCGATTGGCCGCAAACAGCGAGACCGCGCGGTTGATCTGGTCGACAATCTTGCCGTTGCGCACATGCAGGACAACGCGGGAAGCGGCGAGAAGAGCGCTCCATGTCTCTTCGTCCATCAAATCTCGCCGCACGGAGAAGACGTGCGGACGACCGCCATCGGCAGGATTGATGCGGCGCTGCGTCTCGGAAATATGATCGAGCGCATGCTGCATGTCCTGCGCATAAGATGCAGCCCGTTCGTTGACGATGACGAGATCGAAGATCACGCCGCGCGAACGGAGATATTCGTGGGCGCTCAACGCCTCACGGGCGATATCCATGTCCATGTCGTCATTGATGCGCAGGCTGAAGATCGGGAAATCGCCCGAAATGGCAAGCGGCCACAGAGCGCGCTGCGAGGCGAGGCCCGTTTTCAGCGTTTCCGAATCCGCACGCAGATGCATGTCGGGATAGGTCAGATAACGACCGAGATGCTGGAAGGCGGCTGCCTGCTGCGAGGTGACGCCCACATGGCGCATCTGCACCTGCGTGCGCGTCCAGGCATGCACGAGTTCATGGGCGAAAGCATCCGGATGACGGTAACGGTCGATCGCCTTGTCGACTTCCTCGCGGCTCGGCGCGGCGATCGTCCAGAAGATCACGCTCACCTTCTTGCCGGCCGGCACGCGCACGGTGCGCCGCAGCGACAGGATCGGATCCAGCGTGAAACCGTCGGAGCTGGAGAGCGTCGCACCGGCATCGAATGCCGCCGCTTCGCGCAACGAGCGTCCGCGACCAGTGAACTTGGCGCGATCCGTTTCGAACTCAGTCGGGCGCGACGGGCCGGCATTGTCGGCGGCCAGATGCGCGATGACGGTGCCGGGCTCGTTCGGGCTGCGGCGGTTCCGCCAGGCGCGGATGACGTCACCGCGGCGGCCGATTTCTGTCTGCACGAACATGCGTGAGAAGAGGGGATGAGCGTTGTCATCATCCTCAGACGCGATGACCGGCTCCATATAGGAGGTCACTTCGATGTAGCGATCCTCGGAACCGACGTTCAGCAGGGTGATACGGCGGCCTTCGGCGTCATGCTCGGTGGCGACGATACACTCGACCACGCTCTGCAGATCACCGATAGTCTTGTGGAACTCTGCCTTGTCGTCGGTGAAGATCGTCTTGGTCTTTTCACCCTCGATGACACGCGGCTCCGCCGTCGCACTCCACCATTGTCCATTGGTGGTGTCGCGCAGGAAGATGAAGGTACCCCACCGATCGTCGGTCGGATCCGCCTTCCAGCGGGAAATCGCCTGTCCGTTCCACTTCGAATAACCGGCACCCGTCGAGGTGAGCATCGTCGAATAATGGCCATTCGAGAGGAACACCACTTCACGGTCGCGCACCGCCGGATCGGCAATGGAGCGCACTTCCGCACGCAAGAGGTCGGCCTGTTCCTTGCCGGGGGTTTCCGGCTCGTATTTGGCGCTCATGACCGGCACTTCGCGCGGTGCCTTTTCCTGCAGCAGCAGCTCGGCCGCCTCGATCACCGGATCGGAGTGGAAGAGTTCGCGTAACACGCCATCAAAGGCAACGTTGGCGACGGCCGCAATCGACATGCCATGGTGGTGGGCATAATAGTTGTAAACCACCGCGCAGACCTTGCCGTCAGGCACGCGTGTCGGCGTGAAGTCCACGGCATCGTGGAAACCATACTGGCCGAGCGCGCCAAGCTTGCGCAGCTTGTCGAGGTTTTCCAATGCGCCGTCAGGGTCATACTGGCTGGCGAGGATCGATGCGTAAGGCGCGATCACCGCATTCTGGCCGAGGCCGCGCTTGAGGCCAAGCGTCGGTACGCCGAAGTTGGTGTACTGGTAGTTCATGTTGTGATCGCGGGCGTTGAATGCCGCTTCGGAAATGCCCCAAGGCGTGCCGAGACGGCGGCCGTGGTTCATCTGTTCCTTGACGATCAAATTGTTGGTCTGGTTGAGGATGCCACCCTGACGCTCCTGCATGACCAGCGGCGGCATCAGATATTCGAACATCGAACCCGACCAGGAGACCAAGGCACCCTGCGCGCCAATCGGCACGACCTGGCGGCCGAGTCGGTACCAGTGTTCAGTCGGCAGATCGCCCTTGGCGATGGCAAACAGGCTGGTCAGGCGGCATTCGGAGGCCAGAAGGTCATAGCAGGCCTCGTCCAGCTCCTTGCTTTCGACGCGATAGCCGATCGACAGAAGACGACGATCCTTGCGGTAAAGGAACGTGAAATCCATCGAGAAAGCGAGATTGCGGCTGCGATCGCGCAGCGATGCCAGACGCTGGCGCAGCGGCTCCATATTGGTGAGGTCGATGGCGCTGTCGGAAATATGCGCCTCGCAGGATTCCACCAGCAATTGCGCCCAGCGGGTCACTTCCGCGCTCTGCGCAGACTTCACCTCATGATCGACATTGGTTGCGAGCTTCTGGATATCGCGTGCCAGCACCGCGAGATTGATGACGCGAATCGAGGCGAATTCATGCTCGCGCTTGACGGAGGCCAGCGCATTGGAAAAGCCGATGATGCGCTCTTCGAGACGGCGATGCAGCGGACGCAGGGTCTTGCGGTTATCAGGCAGGGCTTTCAGCGTTTCGCGCAGAATACCGGCGACATCACCGATACCATCCAGATTGCCCTGAAGATGGGCTGACGGCGCTTCCGCCCAGTCGCGGCAGGCAGACGAAACCGCAATCAGGTGACCGGCGAGGTTGCCGCTGTCCACGGCCGAAACATAACGCGGTCCAAGCGTCTGCAAGGTGTCGGTGTGATACCAGTTGTAGAGATGGCCACGATGCTTCTCCATCTTTTCGACGGTCTGGATCGTGTTTTCGATCCGCTCCAGCGTATCGGCAAAGCTGATCCAGCCGAACTGGCGCGCCGAGATGACGGAGAGCAGATAGACGCCGATATTGGTGGGCGAGGTGCGCGAAGCAACGATCGGCTCCGGCGTTTCCTGGAAATTGTCCGGCGGCAGGTGGTTTTCCTGCGGCGTGACGAAAGCCTCGTAATAACGCCAGGTGCGGCGGGCGATCTTGCGCAGTTCGAAGGAAACGTGTTCGGAAACGAACAGCCGGTCTTCGGTTTCCGCCGACTGGCTGACATACCAGGCAACGGCCGGAGACAGAACCCAGAGCAGCGTAAACGGAATGCCAATCAGGAAGGCATTGTCGCCCGGCAGCGCTGCAAACAGCAGGCCGAGCATGGCCACGACAGGCGCATGCCACATCTGGCGATAATAATCGACGATGCTGCCCTGTGCGCTGGACTGCATGCTGGCGGCCGTGCGCCATTCCAGCATCAGCTTGTGGCTGACGAGCAGGCGATAAAGCGAACGCACAATCGCATCCGTCATCATGCAGGCGGCATCGGCAATGAAGACGATACGCAGCGCAACCTGCGCATTGGTGGCGCGGATTTCCGACCAGATGGTGTGGAAATGCGCCTGCGGCACGATGTCGGTGGAGCGCGGCACAAGGCCGGAGAGCAACGAGAGCGTGGGCGCGACAAACAGCGAGAAGATCAGCAGGATCTGCCAGATCAGCGCGCCGAGCGGATCCATGAAATACCAGCCGAGGATCGAGGCGAAGAACCAGGCGATCGGCGTCAGCGAGCGACGCAGATTGTCGACCATCTTCCAGCGGCCGATGGCGGTAACGCCACGGGCACGGTCAATGATGAAGGGGAGCAACTGCCAGTCACCACGCGCCCAGCGATGCTGGCGCGAGACTTCCACCTCGTAGCGGGTCGGGAAATCCTCGACCAGTTCCACATCGGTCACCAGCGCGCAACGCGCGAAGGAGCCTTCGAGCAGATCGTGGCTGAGGATGGAGTTTTCTTCGATCCGGCCCTTCAGCGCCGCTTCGAAGGCATCCACGTCATAAAGACCCTTACCCGTGAAGGTGCCTTCGGAGGTCAAATCCTGGTAGACGTCGGAAACGGTGAAGACATAAGGATCGATACCGCGATTGATCGAAAAGACGCGTTGGAAGACGGAAGCGTCCTTGCCTGTTGTCAGCGAAGGTGTAACACGCGGCTGCAACAGGCCGTAACCTTCCACGACACGACCGGAAACCGGGTCGATCTTGGGGCGGTTAATCGGGTGGTGCATTTTGCCGACGAGCTTGGTCACCGCGTCGCGCATCAGGCGCGTATCGGCATCAAGGGTCATGACATATTTGACATCGGCCGGCACGATATTCGCCCCGCCGAGGAAGGTCGTATCCTTGTCGCCGCGCAACAGCATGTTCAGCTCATGCAACTTGCCGCGCTTGCGCTCCCAGCCCATCCAGCACTCTTCGGCCGAATTATAGATACGGCGGCGATGCAGCAGGTAAAAACGTGTCTTGCCGTCAAAGGCATAACGGCTGTTCAGCGCCGCAAGCTCGCGCTTGGCATAGTCGAGGATTTCGAGATCCTCATCGGACTGCTCGTATGGCGCATCGCGCCAGTCGCTGACGAGCGAAAAATAGATCTCTCCATGCGGATTAGCGAGATAATGCACCTCGATATTGCGCATCATCTCGTCGACGCTGTCGCGGCTGGTCAGCATGCAGGGCACGGCGACCAATGTGCGGGCGTCCTCAGGGATGCCGTTCTTGAATTCGTATCCGACGAGCCGGAACGGCTTCACGAAGAAGGTGACGAGCGTGTTGAAGAGGCCGGTCGCGCCTTCGGATGCCGGCAATGCGAACATCAGCAGGAAGGCAGTGACGACATACCAGGGCATGCCCGCCTTTGCGAGGAACCAGCCGACCGCGAGCATGGCGACCGCCGTGATGAGAAGCACCGGCGCGGCGATGGCGAGCCAGTTGAACTTGCGCATCGAGCGGACGATGTGCTGCGATGCGAGCGGCCGATACCCCAGCGCCTTTTCAAGCTCGAAGCGGCGCTGACCGACGAGCACCGAACCGACATTGACGCGATGGCTCTCGTCAGCGCCTGCCGGCAGATCGGACCGCGCCATTTCGACGGCGGCACGCGCCACCTCAACTTCGGTCCTGGGTGAGCGGCGGGCCAGAAGTTCGATCGTGTTACGATAGGTATTGCGCGAACCGAAATCGAGAATCTCGTAGTCGGTTTCCTCGCGCAGGACCTTGTCGATATGGCTGACTTCCTCGAACCACACCGACCATTCGGTATCGTCGATTTCACGCAGGCTCTTGACGATGTTGCCCATCGTCACATTGCCGGACGCCAGGCGGTTATGTTCCGACATCATGACGTTTTCGGCATCGGTGCCGGCGGCATGCAGGCGCTCTTCGAGCCAGGCAACAGCGAAGCCCGATGTCTGCGAACCGTTACGCAGACGATAAAGGAACTGCGTCGCAAAGGTCGGATCATCGACCAGCGAATCGACCTGTTTCAGAAGTGCGGCCGACGCTTCGGCATCGTTCAGCCGGATGATCTCATCGACGACCTCATTCGCCTTTTGGCGCATACGGCGCGAGCGCTCGACGCGGATGGAGATACGGCGAAGATTTTCGATGAGGACGAAGCGGATGATGGAGGGCAGTGCCCACAATTCGCCGATCTGCAGCGTTTGCGAAGTCTGGTATCCATCCACCAGCGCCGTCATGTTCTCACGCGAAACCGTGCTGTGGGTATGGGCGACATACAGCCAGCCGAGCGCCATGACGCGCGGAATTGTCACACTGCCCACTGTCATCGTCGGCAGCTGGCGATAGAATTTGCGCGGGAAATCGCGCCGCACTTCCTGGATCGCCTCTTCGATGACGTAGTGGTTGTCGAGCAGCCATTCCGCCGCCGGCGTGATCGTTGCACCATTTTCGGCGTCGACGGCCGTCGTGCGGTAAACCCGCAGGATTTCCTTTTCGTTCTCGCGGTGACGCTCGAAGAAATCGAATTCCATGAAACCGGGAAGACTGTCGGCACCGTCGCGGGAAAGCGCGGCACCGGCATCATGCAGTTCCTCGATCGTCATATAGGACGCACGGATCGAATCGTTGTGATCGATCTGCTTCGTCTCGGAATCACGGGCGGCGGCGGTCGGGGTGATATGAAATGACATCGGGCTCGTATTCTGAACTGTATGGAAACTTGTTCGACTTGACCGGCATTTCGTTCACGGCGGGAACGCGCACGAAATCGGGCCACGCTATATTTATGACTTATCCTGAACCTTCGGTGAACCGGCAGAGCCGCCGCAGGAAGCGGATCGTCAAACGGTGAATATCCTCAGGCATGGCATTTGGCGGCGCAGTCCGTCGCATCTCCCTGCAAAGCCGGGGATTGGTGCGAACAACGGGGTTTCGACGACAGGAAAATTTTGTCCTCCGGCCCGGCAAAGCCGTTCCCACCGGATTTCTCACCTTCCCCCACGGCGAAAATTGTTGGCGCAACGTCCGATAGTCCCCCTTTGACACCTGAAGGGCAACGCGGGGCCGATAAAGCCTGCGCTACATCCGAAAGGAGCTAATGCCCCAGGACGTCAATAGTTCCATGCCACCTGTGGCGATGCGATGCAAGCGCCGAATTTCAAGGGCTTTCGCCATGGCGAAGAGCACTTTAGAATAAATTTATATGCTGATATGTCCGATAGGAAATACACCGAGACAGAACGGCCTAGCCGGGGACTTCGAAAATGACCAGACAGACCGCAAACATCGCCTCCTTTGCCAACCATATGCCAGACGTGGTGGCGATCCGCCGCCATCTGCACCGCCATCCTGAGATCGGTCTTTCAGAATTCAAAACGTCGGATTTCATTGCCGAACAGCTGGTGGAAATGGGCTACGAGGTGACGCGCGGGCTTGCCGGAACCGGCATCGTCGCGACGCTCCGAAACGGTGACAGCACCCGCACGCTGGGCATTCGCGCCGACATCGACGCACTGCCTATCCACGAGGAAACCGGGGCGGACTATGCCAGCACCCATCAGGGCGTCATGCACGCCTGCGGTCACGATGGCCACACGGCCATGCTGCTGGGAGCGGCGAAAATCATCGCCGAGCGCAGAAATTTCGATGGCACCCTGCATCTGATCTTCCAGCCGGCCGAGGAAAATTTCGGCGGCGCCCGCATCATGATCGAGAACGGCCTGTTCGAGCGTTTCCCCTGCGATGCGGTCTTTGCCCTGCATAATGATCCCGGCCTGCCCTTCGGACAGTTCGTGCTGCGCGACGGGCCGATCCTTGCCGCCGTCGACGAATGCAAGATAACCGTCAAGGGGTATGGCGGCCATGGCGCCGAACCGCAGGATGCGGCCGATCCCATCGTTGCCGGCGCGAGCATCATCATGGCCTTGCAGACGGTGGTGTCCCGCAACATCCATCCGCAACTGTCGGCGGTCGTCACTGTCGGCGCATTCCATGCCGGTGTTGCCAGCAACGTCATTCCCGAAACTTCGGAGATGCTGCTAACCATCCGCTCCTTCGATCCAGGCGTCCGCGACGAGCTGGAAAAACGTATCCGAACAATTGCTGAAGGCCAGGCGGCGAGCTACGGCATGAGCGTTACCATCGATTACGAGCGCGGTTATAACGCAACCGTCAATCACAAGGCGGAGACGGATTATGTCGCCGATCTCGCCCGTCGTTTTGCCGGACCGGAGAAGGTTCTGGAAATGAAGCGTCCATCGATGGGTGCCGAAGACTTCGCTTATATGCTCGAGAAGCGGCCGGGCTGCTATTTCTTCCTCGGCACCGCGCGCACAGATAACGATCCGCCACTGCACCATCCGAAATTCGATTTCAACGACGAGATTCTACCGATCGGAACCACCTTCTGGGTGGATCTGGCGGAGGACTATCTGAAGGCGCGATAAACACGAAAAGGCCGGTCGGAGGAGCGACCGGCCTTTATTCTCAACTTGCCTGAAAACTAGGGAGGATCAGGGAACGAGACCAAATATGACGGCAGCGACAAAAGCCACGCACACGCCGACAAGAGCCGCATGAACCGAATCTCTCCAGTTACGCGGCGACTGGGGCTGCGAAACAAAGTCTTTCACTTTTCCTGCCTTGGAATAAGACATTGTACACTCCCTTCCTGCTCGGCCCTCGAAACGGGCATCGCTCATCTGGGGTAGAGAATAGCTTTATTCCCCACTATTTCAGTAGAGATAAAATTCCATAAGAAGTGCCAATTGGGAAAAATAGGGGTCGTCACTTGCCTCCCAACAAGCATCAATCTACCCATCGCGGACTATTAACGCGTCGGGAGGGAGTTGGTTCAAACGGCCCTTCCGTGGACAGGAAGACATGACTGACATCGACGCCATCATCATCGGAGCGGGCGTGATCGGGCTTGCGACGGCCCGCGAATTGTCGATGCGCGGGCTTTCCGTCATCCTTCTGGAAAACGAAAAGGAATTCGGTTCGGCCACTTCGTCCCGCAATAGCGAAGTCATCCATGCGGGGCTTTATTATCCAGCGGGAAGCCTTAAGGCGAGGCTCTGTGTCGAGGGCAGGCAGCGACTTTATGACTTTTGCGAGAGCCACGGCGTTGCGCACCGCCGCTGCGGCAAACTCATCGTCGCTACGAGCGAGGACGAAACGCCCCTGCTCGTTGCCCTCAGCGCAAAAGGCAAAGCCAATGGCTGCGACGATCTGGAGCTGATCGACCACCGACACGCGCTGTCACTCGAGCCTGCCCTTGCCTGCAGCTCAGCCCTGTTTTCACCCTCGACGGGCATCATCGACAGCCACGGCTATATGCTGGCGCTGCTTGGCGAGGCGGAAGACCATGGCGCGGCCCTTGCGCTCAACGCGCCGTTCGAACGGGCGGAGGCGATGAGCGACGGTTTCCGGGTTCATGTCGGCGGCAAAGAACCCGTCAGCCTCACATGCCGGCTGCTCATAAATTCCGCAGGCCTTGTTGCGCCGATGGTGGCAGCCATGATCGAGGGACTGCCGTCAGTGGCGATCCCGCAGGCACGTTTCGCCAAGGGCAGCTATTTCTCGCTGACAGGCAAATCGCCTTTTTCGAGGTTGATCTATCCTGCACCCCACACCCACGGCCTCGGCGTGCACCTGACTTTGGATCTCGCCGGTCAGGCCCGGTTCGGGCCGGATGTGGAATGGGTTGATACCATCGACTATGCCGTTGATCCCCGCCGCATGGAGGGTTTCGGTGACGCCATAAGACGTTATTGGCCGGGCCTGCCGGAACACGCGCTGGCCCCTGCCTATTCCGGTATCCGTCCGAAGATTTCCGGGCCGGACGAACCAGCCATGGACTTTCGCATCGATGGGCCGGAAATCCATGGTCTTCCCGGCCTCGTCAATCTGTTCGGCATAGAAAGCCCCGG
>Ga0209282_1000766_pt1 | contig 16216 bp, 7 predicted proteins | sample Mtrugardesep15_FD_187529 | JGI IMG/M metagenome (GOLD analysis project Ga0209282, IMG submission 187529) | Root nodule microbial communities of legume samples collected from California, USA - M. trunc garden sep15 (SPAdes) (version 2) | ecosystem: Host-associated > Plants > Roots > Nodule...
CCCCTATGTTTCAAAAAGTTGTGATTTTGACCCCCTTTAAAAAAATGGATATTTTGACCCCCTAACTTTTGACCCTCTTTTGATTAGCTTATTTTATGCCAATTTCTCAGTCTCTGATGGTGTAAATTGACATGGGGATAGAAAGATGTTGATAAGTGGAGTCCAAACTTGCATGGTGTCCAAACTGACATGATAAGTGGAGTCCAAACTGATAAGTAGATCCTTCTTTAGGGGGCCAAAAGTTACACCATGCCAGTTTATCAACATCCTTCTATCCCCGTGCCAGTTTACACCATCAAAGACTGGGAAATTGTCATAATCTCCATCAAAATCAGCTAATCAAAGGAGGGCCCAAAGTTACAGGGTCAAAACATCTATTTTTTTTAAAGGGGGTCAAAATCGCAATTTTTTAAAACATAAGGGGTGAAAAGTGCATTTAAGCATTTTTTCTTTCAATTACCACATAAAAGTTCCTTTTCATTATTATTTTTTCCTTTCGATAGCAGTTTCATTTTCTTACTAAGTCTCCAAACTCTAATACTCAATTTGTCTATATATTTTACTCTTACTTTTACAACCTAATTCCAATCTTTTCCTCTCATAAGGTAAAGAATGAAAACAAACGTTTCAATAATGGAGAGACAATAACATTAAATTGATTAAATGGATATATTCAATTGCTTAAGAATAAAATATTAGTATTAAAAACAAAACATTTTACTTCAGTTTGCAGTTTCAGTTGGCAATACACTCCCAACTTTAATTGTTTTTACTTATATATAATAGTCCAAATTCAATTGGATAGTTCCAAATCAAGTATGAAAGGTTACACTTATATTTGAGTATACCATTTTTAATGTGGATTTTATGTGGGCTAATATGGTAGAATTAATCAAAGGAAAAAATATTGATAAAAGTCCGGGATGTTATGCCTCCTTAGAAAAATAAAGATTGCGATGTCAGAGCGCATACCTTCAATGTATAATGACGCTACCATATTAATCTTCAATATTTCCTATTCTTAAATATCTATAAACTCAAAAAAATGTGGTGACATTTCCATTCTCCATTCAATTTTCTGTCGACATTGGTATATGGTATGTGAGTTTGAAACCTATTCCATTTTTATAAAAGTCTCTTTGAATTTGGCTAATGTAGATAATGTATATTTTTTCAATTGTTAACATATTATTTTTAGTGTTGATATGTTTTCGAAGAAAATTTTATTTATTGTAATATATATTAACACATAAGACACGTGTGACGCACGGGTCGTCGGTCTAGTAATCTATAATGCATGTAAAGTCTGCATAACCTTAATGATTACCTAATTCTGCCTAAATCTTCTAATTAACTCATAATCTCATTTTTCAACAATAATAAAATCTCATTATCTCTGCATTATGTCACACGTTTTGTCAACTTTGCATTAAACTCATTTATATCTCATTTCTCCTTTCTTTCACCATCCTCATCTTCTAACTTCTAAATTCAATCTCATTTTTCTCCCTTTCCACCTCCTTATTCCACTCTCCATTCTTCAAACTCAATAGCTAAATTAGACCCTACTCAAGACTTAAAAAAGTTTACTACTACGGCCTGCATTTATAATTTTGGTTCCCCAATTTTAAATCCTCAAATTTGTTCCCTTGATCTTCAGAAAGTCAGACATTTCCGTTATGCGTTTGAAGTTGAATATTTTATGATTTTGCAAATGACTAAGTTGAAATCCACTCACACTGTGTTTTACATCAAATTGGTTACTTTTTTCATATAAAATGTATCTTTTGATTAAATCAAAATTAGTCATTAAATAAGAATCCTCCAAAAGAACTAATATTGTCACAAGTAATAGATACTTGAGTCTCTTAATTATTTATTTAAGGATTTGATTCCTATCGGTGCATATAAAAAAAACATTTATTGAGAAATGTTAATTCTTCTTTAAAAAGATCTCAATTGCTTCGAAGGAATTGATTTATGCAATTACACGTCGATAATACTTTTGGTTTTGAAAAAAAAATCACCTAGTGACAACAATGAATTGCCATATTTGAATCCCACTGCCACGTTTAACCTCAGAATATAGAGGTAGGTAAGAAGTTAACTATTTTAAAAATTGAAGAACTAAAATTGTTGATTTAGAAATAGTGAGGGATCAAAGTTATACATGAGACAAAATGAATGATCAAAAGTGCATTTGATCCTATAAAAGAAAGTTGTCGATCAAGAAAAAAAATAGACAATCGCAATTCTCAATAGTTTGAATATAAAAACTTTTTTGAATTAGCAATCTACTCTACGAATAAAGAAATATTGCCCTAGTTCTCCTGATGATTAGAATATCTATATAAATTAATAAAACTGTGTAAAAACCTAGAGAGTTGGCTCCCATAGGCCGGAACTTGAGTGGTGGTCTAAGATAAGTGTCTTGAAGCAAAATCATTATCGGGTGTTTTATTATTCACTGTTGGTGGTGTTGGTTCTTTGATGATCTATTGTTAGGGGATACGATATTTTGAGGGTGCTGGTGGTTTTTCTTGAGGGCTTTTTTGGTGTTTTTATTTTCTCTTTTTGGTGTTATACTTGAGATTTGATCCCTTATATATATAATATATTTTGCTATTAAAAAAAAAGTTGGCAAATCACAAACTTCCTACAAGAGATGAAAAATGCTTAGCTATTGGTCTATATAAGTACATTTCAGGTACAATATAATTTTTTTTTAAAGGAGGTGCAACATATTTTGAAAATATGAAATAACAATAATATAAGAATTATTCTCTAAAAAAATAAATATAATATAAGAATGATTGAATCATACCATATTATCACACAAAAAATATATAAATGGGATACATCATTTTTCTGGCTGAGTTTTTTCTTCCAATTTTACCTTTTATTTAATCATTTTTATAATATTATTTAAATTATCAATTAAAAATTAGTTTCTTTTGACACAATTGAAAAATTAGTTAAATCTCATTAAAATAGGAATGATAGACAATAAAAATTAGTTAAATCTTATAAGATGAACAATCCATAACAATAGGAACGTAATAATGCTAAACACAGTAAAAAAATAACCTTAAATTTGACCTTTATAAAAAAATATTGTTGTTTGGTGTAATATTTTTCTTCAAATTTTACCATTAACTTAATTATTTTTTACTATTTTATTGTTTCTTGCCAATAAAAGCAGAAAGACAGACGAGCACATTAGTGTCTGTCTTGACTTTATACGACTGTCTTGACCCTATTAACCTATAAGAATTTTGAAAATAAAAACTATAGTTGATTTATAATTAACTCCAAACCATAAGACTAGACAACCCAAGAACACTTAGATGAAATGGTACGAAACTCTTCTAACTTGACTAAGGTTTTAAGTTTGAAATCAGTATTAAGCATGCAACAACGTTAAAACTCTTAAGAAGAGTTTGCTTTCATTTAAGTTCCACAAGGATTGAAAGACTAATCTCTATAGTTACATGCGTGGAGGATACCGGGTAAAAAATAAAAATAACATAAGACTGGAGGTAAGATTAACACCTTGAGTATGAACTCCTCCTAGCTAGGTTATTCAAGTTTGAAAGTATCATTTTTCGGTTTATATCATCATCATATCATATGATATACTAGTTATTGAAGTACTATAATAAGATTAATAAAATCAAGTGAGTGACACACTGACCCTAAATTCTCAAACGACAAATATAACGGCAAGTGGGATTGGGAGTGGTGGTTTGCCAAATCCTTTTGCTGTAAGCATATGATGGTGGATGTTAGAATTCCATAATGAATGAACGTACAGCAGCACCTCTTTTGTGGGTCTTATATTAAACGTTTTTTCTTCTTACCCGATTTGAGTTAATTATGAGAATAAAATAACAGTTTAAGATTAAGAAATATTATCTCTAATTCATGATTACAACACAAACTACTCCTTTTGTCAAAAAAGAAAGAACGAAAACATGTTTAACTAAACAAACAAATGTAAAACACAGAGTGAATGGTCTATCGTACTACCATTGCATATAAAATATTCTATAAATGAAAGAAAAAATAACTCGTTTATCTAAATTACCAGTATAAGTAATGATATGTTCATCATCATTTAAGTAATGATACATGTAGTATTAATAAGTTAAAGACAAATGTTAACATGTGCTATAAGAGCACATGTTAGTGAACTTAATAGAGTAAAATTTGTCTTAAAAATTGTTCATAAATTAAAATATTATCATTTGTCAATGTAATGTTATTATTTTAGATTACTTAACATGTGTCTTAGGACACAAGTTAGCAAGATATCTAAATTAAACATTTAAATTAGTTTTTTTATACACATTCAACATGAAAGTATATATGTTTAGAAGGACAACAAATATATTTGAAATAAATTGAATTATCCTCCTAATGATTTCCTGATTTATACATCATTATTTTTAAATTTTTAAATTATTTGTTACAATATATAATTAATAACTATCTTATCCGAACGGGCCAAAATCCTATAATTGTGCCGAACACCGTGATCTGAATTCAATCTTTGTCTACTCCCACCATGTGTGTGAGTTTTCAAAAATAGTTTTGTAATAAAATAATAATTACATTCATTTAAAAATAATATCAAACTTATTGATCAGATGCATGTCTACAAAAATAAATATAAATCGCCATGTGTGTGTTTATATATATGAAGTTTACATCAAAGTAGAGCATCAAAGTACATTTCTATTCTGTTTAAAATTATGCATTGACATCTATGATGTATTGGAAAATTAGGCTAGAAATGGCGTTGAGTTTGCTATCATTTGGCAGTAGACTGTAGGTGATTGGAATCGTTACCATGTTGACGGTTGATTCACTCACCATATGACCTGGTATGTTGTTCATGAGGACACTCACTACTATTTTTTTTACAATTTGGTTTCATATTTGTATCGAGATGCACTTGATTGTGCTAGTAGTGTGTTGTTTTAATTGAGCTGGATTAGGATTTGTGAACAGTTCTCTCCGGTTGTTTTTCAGTTGATATTGGGTTAGATTTTATGCCCCCTAGTTTATTATACTCTTTATGTTTAATTTTAATCTACGTAGGGTGTCGCGGATTCATGTGCACCGTTTTAGCTTAAAAAATAAAAAAAATGATGCTTCCTCTTATTATTAAATTTTTTCGTTTGTGCACAATGGTTAAAAGAATTATGTTGAAAATTTACAACCAAAAATAAAAGGAAAATCATTAATGTACAATAACATTAGTTTCACTACTTGTACAATCGGTCTAAATGAGAAAGACATGACGTGACAAACATCATAACAAACAACACTACCAACTATTTTTTCCAAAATTGACCAAGTTTACATCTCAATAAAAAACTAAATTTATTCTTTTTACTGATCTGAAATGAATTAAAAAATAAACAACTTAAATCCTACTACAAAAAAAATAGTCATTACAACATTTAATATTGTTATGAATTGATTCTCAATTAATATGCTTAAATCAATTAACAAAGAAAAGTGTTTTACATATCTATCGTACATTGGTGAATGTATATTTTATTAATTAAAGAAAAGTTAAATATGCAATTAATATGTCGTTAAATTTAAATTTAAAAAATCAATTATGAATATTACATAAATCACACACAACTCATTTACTCTAACCCTCATGAAATAAACACGACAATTGGATTCATACAATTCAATCACAAACAACAAAACCCAATATATGCATGAATCACCAATACATGTCTCTCTCGTTCTTCATGTATTAAATTCATCAATTTCAAACACAAACACCACTGCCAACGCATGCACAAACCACCAATATATCTCTTAGATAATACATATCTCACTCATTCTTCGTATATTAAATATGACTCATTGAATCTTGCATGCCATGTGAGAATAAATATTATATATGTTAGAAATATAAAGTGGTTATAAATTTTAACTCCTCTTATATTTATGTATTATGTATCCATTATCGATCAAATAACATTTTTTTTTATAAATAATGCATTTTTTTTTAAATTATACTTATTTTAAGTACAAATTATAAATTACATTATTATTATTTTTGAGCGGATAGATTACGTTATTCACCACTTTAAAATTAGATGAGAAAACATCAAAATCTTTATTTGTTCTCTTTTCTGTGTTTATCTATTCATTTCTATTTTCTTTTCATTCTTTCTTCTTTTAGCACAAATGCGTAAATAAAAGACATTTTACGAGCACACAATTATAAAAATGACTACTCATTTGGCTATTAACATATACTATTATAAAAAAAATTAGTAATATATATATATATATATATATATATATATATATATATATATAGAATATAGACACACACACACCAAAAGCAATTGATACCCTTTATATATCGGGTTCCGGTGGTCATCCATCCGAACCGTGTTAAAGGCCACCACTACGAGGAAGTAGTACATACTTCTTCCTGTATTTTAAAACATTTATGCCCTCTAATATTTATTAGAGAGTACGATTGAGAAAAGATAATTAAACCTACAATTTTTGATCAAAAATTAAACCTACATTGAAAAGTGTAAATAACATTAATTTTAAAACAATCTTTTTTTTTGTTAAAGTCACACTCATTTTAAAATGGATTGAGTACTACATTAACACAAATGCAACCTAAAATTTGTATTTTTCTAACATTATCATATATAGGAACTGAGTTTCTTATACAAAAATAGAAAACTACATTAACACTCAACAAAAATAAAAAAATGAGAACTAAAAACTAAGATGACTACAATCAACATACACCGTGTCAAAACAAATACAACAAACTTTTTTTAAGTTGAGGTAGCCACCTGAATCTAAACTTATTAACTCCATATTGGATTGAATGATTTATAACTCATTGTTCTTAAGGGGAACAAGTGACTATTTTACAGACCAATTGTACGTGAGCAAATCAAAGTGCTGGTTCACACAAATTCGTAACTCACGTTATCGTTCAAAAGTAACCGAACCTATTTATCATTAATTAGTGTAACCCTTCAATTCAGTGATAATTACAAGTATATCGGGTGTTTTTATTCTGTGCTTTTTTTGGCATAAGAAATATGGACTTGTCATGGGTATATCATTCATATCACAAAACACATCAATAAATTCCATTCCAAATGATCGAGGTTGGAACATGTATCAATGCATCATGTGCATACCATTCTGAGCTTCAAAATTCACATCAACGGTGTTCTACAATACTAACTCTGTCAATATTGTTTCAAGTCTTTTGTCGATGTATTCTTAACCTAATTAAAACAAAAAAATAGATCAGAATTTTTATGTTTAAATTGTACATTTGGTGCCTAAATTAATTTATGTGTTTCATTTTGCTATTTGTAACTCTTAAATTATTCATATTAGTTTCTGATCTATACATCTGTCAGTCAATTTAGTTCTATTCCGTTAATTTTAATTACTCATATTTTTAAGGTGAACCAACATTGAGAATGGTTCACCCTAACTCATAGGCCTTATCAATAATTTTTTTTTTGTCTTAGGTGAAGTGGTAATCCACTGAAAATAAACTCACACACAACTGTGTGGTCTCGGGTTCGAACCCGGGTCACGACGTCTGGTCTTACAATTTCGGTATTTGCCAGTTGAGCTAGGACTTCTAAACTATCAATTTTTTTTTAATTTAAACCGTTTTATCTTTTTATTTTATTTTTAAAAAGACAACCATTGAATTAGGTCTATTGTATCTTACAATGAACCAACAACTTATGTTATTTCATTTTCTTCAGGTTCTTCCTTTCTATTCTTCATCATCTTCAACATACCTTTCATTAATATGCATTAAAAAAACCCAAAACAAAATCCATAAACAACAACCATCAATAACATCATCATCTCATCTCATCACTACACCTCCACCACCATCAACAACAACAACTAATCTACTCACTAGAAATCCATGAACCCATAAACAACAAAATCTCTAATACCTTAAACCTAGGAAAAAAATACGAGTTTGTGTTTTATTTTTCTTACTCCCATCAAATGAACACAAAACCCAGTACAAATTGAATTTCATGCGAAAGGATAGACTATAACACCCTAAGACCCTGACTTTTAAATATTAAATATAAAGTAAATATATTTAACAAAAATAGGTGTTACACATACTCAACATCAATGCAAGCTTGTAATATAAATATCTCAAAATAGTAGCAGAAATAGTTTTCCAAACTCAACGGAATAAAATAGGTTTTCAAAATTCAAAAACCAAGTCACAATTATAATATTTCAAACTCCAAGAAGAGAGAAAAAAAAGTATAACCAATTGACCACCCCGACCCTAGTGTTACAGATCATAGCACGTAATCGACTACATATTTATTCGCTAATAAAATAAATATAACGGAAGAAGCTTCCATCGCCACCTTCTAAATCTCCCCGCAATTATTACTCTTCAACCTGAGTATATGTACCCCATGAGTACAGACACCATAAAACACAACAACAATAAGGGGTGAGAAATATAATTCATAACATAAGGCTAGAAAACACGAACATCGTTAAATAATAATGGTATTGAAAGAAAACACGAACATCATTAAATAATAATGGTATACAAATCATCAATGGCTACAATCGTCCTCTTATCTCCTCATCAATATATACGTCATCAAGTACACTTCATTCCACGACATACACACCAAGTTCAGACATCATCTTTTATACGCAGATGTACTTCATTCCTAAGACCTATATGCATGTGGTACCACACTTACTCATCGTTTATTGTATGTCAGAGTTGTATTACTGAACATACTCTCATCGTTCTTATCATTCTCATTCGTTCCCTGATTATGATTCTATCATACAAATTATAACTAACCTGATTAAAACCAAACAAAACTTATACATCAAAATAGGTAAAATTTAGAAGAAACATAATTATGAAACAAATTATTGGAAATGAATTGAAGGGGATGGAAAGGAATTAAAATCAAACCTGATGGTGCAACAGTGGAAAAATCGAATCAAAAGAGATTATTCTTGGGCTGATACAAGTTTAAGTAATATTGATTATTCTTGCGGTTTGGTTTGGTTCGGTTGTTGAGATGCAAACCGCAAACCAAACCAAACCAAACCGTGCGGTTCAGTGCAAAAGTCATCCAAATTCATCCGAACCAAGTGCGGTTTTTTGCGATTTCAGTTTAAATTGGTTTGTTTTGCAGTTTTTCTATCGAGTTGGTTCGGTTTTTGAACACCCCTGTTTTTAACCATATCCAAGTTTTATTTAATTTATATCGATGTTTTGTATTGTTTTTGCTTTTGTTACTTTGCTGCTAAAAAAAAATATTGTTGATACGCAGTCATATCATGGATCGAGTGAATTTATAACAACATACTTAGGACAAGTAGGGTTTTCATCATGTCCGGAAAATAAAAGAACATAGAATTGACAGAAGTTTTATAACTGCTGTAGTTCAACGACGAAGACTCGAGACATACACATTGCAATAGACGATCCATGAAAAAAAACCCGGGAACTTCCAATTAAAAAATTGAACTAATTTCATTTCAACACTGTTCACGGCGGCGATGGCCGACGACACTCCCGAACACGAACCCGATTCTTCACAACCTCTCAGTCTCCACAAACTCTCTTCCATTCGCTCCATTCTCATCAACCCATCAACCCCAAACTCAACCCTCTCCCAAATCCTCAAAACCCTAACCAATTCCCAAAACCCCACTCACCACACTCTCACTCTCCTCTCCCACCCTTCCCTCTCTCATCTCCAAACCACCGCCATCTCCTCCACCGTCGATTCCCTTGCCTCCATTTCTCAACTCACTTTCACGAAACTCGACGACGAGCGCTTCGTTTCTCTTTGTTTCGGACAATCCATTTCGGGTCGGGTATGGATGTTACGGAACGCGGGTTTAATTTTCAATGTTCGGCCTGCGTTGTTGTTTACTGTGTTGTTAGGGTTTACGAATGATCCTTATCCAAATGTTAGAGCTGCTTCTTTGGAAGGGCTTGTTCGTTTAAGCGAGCGTGGTGAATTCAATGATGTTAGTATGATCAATGGTTGTTATCAACGTGCTGTTCAGCTTCTTGATGATATGGAAGATGATGTTAGACTCGCCGCAGTTCGTGTTGTAAGATCACTTTTCTGGATTCAATCTTTAACATTTTCATGTATTTTGTGTAGGTGTAGTGTAGAGAATTTTCGAGAATTTAAGTTTGTGTTTGGTTCTGCGGTGAGAAAAATTGATTTCGACTAAAAGTGAGTTGCAGGTTAAAGTGACTTATATTTGAATAGATAATACATTAATTTGAAAGTGAGTTGAATAATAAATTAGAGTGTAAAAATCAATTATAGAATCAAAAGCGATAGTTTTTAGCTTTAGGTTGGAATTAATTCTACTCGAGAGCAACCCAATGTAAATGTCAAAATCAGTTTCACATCTCTAGAATAAATTTTAGAACTTTCAAAAATGAAACCAAACACACATTGGGTATATTCATAATAATTTATAGATAAGTACTTGTTAAAGACCTATTTGAATTGACTTATTTGATACTTATCTATTGTCTGTGAAACCTCATGGAAACAACTTATGACATGCGCGTAAGCCGTTTTCAGCTTAATAGTGTATGGAAGCGGTTGGACCTTATTTTGTCTTTTGTTATAGAAATAGCTTATACATAAGTGCTTAATTAGGTTGTTTATCCAAATAGTTTATACCATTTTAGACTCCAAGGTGTGTTCAGAATATTTACCAAATGATTAAATTGTAATTTCTTTTTGAAAGTGGAGGATTCCCTTCAAAGAAGTCAATTTAAAACTCTGTTTTGTATCATGTTTCTTAATGACTATTAAATAGGTATATCTTTCCTTCTTCTTCTGTTGAACGGGAGATAATAGGCATAGTATAGCCCTATTAAATTCTAAGAATAGTTTCGAGGTTTTTAAACATTATATGAGACGAGTTATTGGTCTGAGAAAACAGATGTTTTTCTTTCTGTTGATGATTTTTTCTCCTTAGTGGGTTTAATTGAAAATATGTTTTTTTCTTTTTATACTAAATCTTAATTTTGGTCTTAAAAAATATACTTAGCATCAAGGTATTAAACTGTGATTCTAAACTGCGATCAAGGTTTAGAAAGTCTCATCGAATGTATTTATTTGTAATTTTTCACAATATAAGATATCAAAATTTAAAACCTTGCTTAACAGGTGATATTATAATGTCTTTATTGTCATGTTTAGAATGAGAAATTACATATGTTGGTGTTATTTTCATTAGAAGTTGTATACTTGTTGACTTAAGTCAACACTAAATGATTAACATTCTGATTTTAAGCTGCCTGTGTAAGCATAACAGTATTTGAAGAGTTGGTGGTAGAGTAGTTGTTTGAATGATGTTAGTTGTTGTATTTCAGGTAACTTCATGGGGTCTGATGTTATCAGCTTCTAATGCAGACATGAAGGCATATTGGGGCAATGAAGTATTTGCTAAGGTATATTCTTTATTTTGTGAGCTGCACATGGTTTCGTAGAATTCATGTCAATACTTTTTGGTGTTGAGTATATGTTTGAGTTTTTAGGCATTTATAACAGTTGTTGACTGATATACCCTTAATACCAAATATGGCATAATTACACATTCACTTCATGTGCATGCAGCTTTGTTCTATGGCAAGAGATATGAGCATGAAGGTTAGAGTTGAAGCCTTTAATGGACTTGCGAAGATGGAAATAGTATCTAAGGATTTTCTTTTGCAAAGCTTATCAAAGAGAGTTTTAGAAAATGGAAAGCAAAAGGAAACTATGGATGAGAGCACTTCTGAACAATTTGCAATGTTGGCATCTAGTGTCGCCGGCGCACTAGTTCATGGACTTGAGGACGAGTTTTTTGAGGTAATTTTTTTTAATATATCATAGCAATTTATTGCTCTTTGTTTACAAAGGTTCATCTTTAAGTTGACTGTAACTATCTACCATGATTTCATGACTAAATCATTGTTTGATTATATGAAAATTAATTACACTATGGTTCTGCTTTACCTGTAGGTGCGGAAGTCTGCCTGTCAGTCCTTCCACAGACTGACAATCCTCTCTGTTGAGTTTGCTTGTGAAGCTTTAGACTTGTTAATGGATATGTTGAATGATGATTCGGTGGTGGTTCGTTTACAAGCTTTAGAAACCATGCATCGTATGGCAATTAATAGCTGTCTAAAGCTTCAGAAAAAGAACTTGCACATGGTATCTTTCTGATCCTTCACTAGTCGATGTCTATCAATAATGTATCTTCCGTTTGAACTGCAAGATCCACCTAATTGATTGTGGTTAAATTACCACTCCCGTCTATGTATGGCAATTGAATGATTACACTCATCTTATGTTTCTTTTTGTTTTCTTATTTAGAAGATTTATCTTGTTTCCTGTGGTGGGACATTTTTTTTGGGTGGTGGGGGGACGATCTTTTTTTGGTGGCATGTCTTTGTAGGTTTTGTGGTTAATGAGTTTATGTTAGTGGTGTTATTGTTTTCCTGGAAGATGATTAGATTATTTACAGTTGTTTGGGTTTCAATATGATGAATAAGTTTTCTTACTAGATTTGTAGAATGCTAGATCACTAGGGTTGAAACACTTGCTTTTGGAAAGTAAAGAATTACTAGTGGAATGCATGGGAAAACTGTTCTTGATGGAAGCCAAAAAATATGGTTTGTAAGATTAACTGAAAATTGAACGAATGATAAACAAAAATAAACATGTTTTGATAATCTGAGAGATGTTTGAATTAGACATGCAAGGAAAAAAGATGTCACTACTCACTGGTAATCAAATGTAATACCAGGGATGTTTGTGTCTTTTCCAAAAACAATAAATTTGACTTAGTTGTAGACTTTATTCTTCAACTAAAAAATGTCTTGGATGACTCTAAATTTAATATAAAAACTTTTTTTCCTAAATAGAACTTAGTGAACACAACAGCATGAACGGGTCGTTTGGATATTATTGAGACTGTTTATGAGCATTGAGTGGGCTTTTCAAAGTGGAATTCTTCATCGATTAAATTGTAGTATGTATTTATTTTGCCAAACAGATGAAATTTTCTCTTGCTGACTCCCATAATAATGGCATTGTCTTCTTCTTTATCTAAGTGGCAATTTGCTACTGATGTTGTGCTAATGTTTCATTCATTTTGCAGTTTTTTGGTGCTCTACTGGATAACAGTAGGGAAGTAAGATGTGTGGAAAGGAAAATACTTAGAATAGTGAAGCTAAATGATCTGACAATGTTCAAATCAGCTATTGACAGACTTCTGGAAAATTTAGACTATTATGTGCAGGTATTGCTTTGTACTATTTTCCAGTTGTCTTTTATTTCTTCAAAAGCCCTGAAATCTCATGTTAAATTTTAAAATTTACAAGTGGGTTTAATCTAAAAAAAGAATGTGATCTTGCTCGATAAAACTGTTATGGTGAAAATAACAATTTTTTTGTTTAGTCATTTTCATTTTGTTGGCTTAACTATTTGAAAGAGAAAAAATAAAGTGAAAGAGGGAATGGCCTCGTAGCAGAATCAGTGAAAATATTTTTAGCTTTTACAAGACAGAGGTCATGGTGAAATTATTGGTCATGTCTCTTTGTTCCTCATTTCATACAATGTATTGTTTTTGTTTATCCATTATGTACTTCTTAATTGTACTGTCTTTTGAAATAACAGAGGCATGATTCTAAATACAACTACAGTTATTCATTATGTTTATCCACTTTTTAGCAATTCGTTACTGTTATTTCTCACCTGTGTATAACTTCAACTACTATGCTTCCAGGATGAAGCTGATGTATTTTCGGTTTGCTCTCATCTTGGTCGAAATCACAAGAAATTCGTAGGCTCAATCATCAAGGAAACTTTTGAAGAGGTGCGCTTGTTTAGAATGATATAACCACATATGACATTTGTATATTTTGCATTCCAATGAAACAAATATAGCCAGTCTTTAGAAAGAGTTGCACTGATTAATATTTTATGTTGCTCTTACAGGTAGACGCAGCTTTTGAAGGAAATGTTGAATTTAAGAGTGCAAGGATAGCTGCACTCTTAATCATTTCTATATCTGCTCCTCTATTTAATGAAGATGTAGGCAGTGTACCACCTGTAATGTTTTCTTTTGCAGTTACATTGCTGGGTAGAATTTATTGCGCTTTTAGTGATATCATGGATAGGGATGCACTTTTGGCATACCTATGTGAGAAAAGCAGACCTCCAAGTTATTCTACCCAAAATATTAACCACGGGGAAGGGGTTCAACAATTGCCTTTAATTGAAGGGGATACTCTAAATTGTGCTAGCAATGGGGCGATTGATTCCACAATTGGATCAGAAATCATGAAGGAACAAAAAGAGGTAGCCAACTATCAGGTAGAACAACATCAATCAGAGGATAGTGAAGTTACAACATTTGTAAACTACATCCTTGCAAAGTTCCCTGATATGTGGCAAATGATAGAGACAGGTCTTACCGATGAAGTGTTAAGGTCTTTAAGGTAATAAATTATAGCATTGCTTCAGTAACGTTTGTGCTTTGACATTTACTTCGATTTGCTTCATCCAATATTTAATATATGTTGCATTTAAGTTATATCTGATGTCAGGAATTTGCTTACAGTACACAATTTTGGCATTGTAGAGATTATATTTGTGTACTGAGTATACATTGCATATATGATGCAGAGATTCTTGTTATTTAGTTGAAATTTAAAATGTTCTGAAAGCTTGTAAACTGGTCCTTTGGTTGTTTAATTAGCATATATGCATCTAATACTGGCTCTCTTCTTTTCCAATCATTAATGTTGCAGGTGTTTGAAGGATGAATTAGCGACTCTGAAATTTGACTCTTTGGGTTCTGATGATGCTTTGTCATTTACTTTACTATATCTCCGGATAATAAAATTACTTGTAGAAGTGTGGGAGCACTTGTTACCAGGAAAACGTTCGTATTCTCATGGAATGGGAGAATTTGAATTCAAACTACGAAAGCTTGATAGGAGGGTTAAAGAGTTGATGAGTAAGTTTGTAGGTTTTTCTGCCGAAGAAGAATTGAATATCTTGGAGATTATATTAGTGACTTATGCCCTCAGGCTATGTAAAGTTGAAACCATTTGTGTCAATCTAACATTCAAGAGGCTGACTTCTATATATTCATGCGTTGAATCTATCCTCAAAGAAAGGTCAGATTCACCAACCAATTTTGTGGTTGAACTTGGTAAGTTATTACATGAATGTCAAACCACCTCCATCAATGGAGCTTCCTGCAGTCCTCTTCAGTTCGATAGATGTCTCAAGCTATTCTCCCTGAAGAAGTTTGTGTTTCATGGAACAATCAAACAATTAAAGGCAGAACTAAGCATTTCCAATAACGACTCTCTACATCCTTTTCCCTTTGTTTCAGGGCTACCAGTTAGTATACCATGTGAAATCACTCTCCATAATGTTATAAGCAGATGTAAGTTGTGGTTGAGGATGAGTTTGGATGGTGGTTTAGTACAATATCTCTTTCTTGATTTGGACAATTTAGTAGGCTCTGGTGATGTAAGAAATTTTGTTTTTGTTGCCCCATTTTACAGAACACCAAAAGCTAATTCTTTTACATTGAAGGTTTGTATTAGCTTAGAATGTTTGTTTGAAAATGTTTGTCCAGTCCAAAGGTATGGAGGACCAAAATATGAACTAGTACCTCTCTCTAAAGAAAAACAAGTTTATTTTTCTATTGTTAATAAAGATTAATTTTTTAGCCTGGCTAGTGAAAACTAGCTCTTGCACGCAGTGGTCTACATTGTAAATTATGCATTAGATTGAAATCACTCCTGTTTAGATATTTTTTATGAAATGTTACATTATTTTGTTACTACATGGAAACAAGGAAAACAAAATAATCTAACATTTCATAAAAAATATCTAAACAGGAGTTAGATCGACTACAACTTTGTATATAACAAAACTAACTCCCAAAATTTTAGATCGACTACAAATTTGTTACTTGATATTTTCTTGATATATTTTTAAAAAATATATAAATAAAATCTAAGCAGGTTTTCCCTTAAAATAGTATTAGTATTTATCATGTACACACTTTTGATCTTTTAAATATGTTGTTCACATACACCGAACAATTTTTGCTTTTCAAAATC
>Ga0209282_1000767_pt1 | contig 16216 bp, 8 predicted proteins | sample Mtrugardesep15_FD_187529 | JGI IMG/M metagenome (GOLD analysis project Ga0209282, IMG submission 187529) | Root nodule microbial communities of legume samples collected from California, USA - M. trunc garden sep15 (SPAdes) (version 2) | ecosystem: Host-associated > Plants > Roots > Nodule...
CAAAAAAGGATTGATAAAAAGATTCATACTTTGATTTCTCTGAATGGAATGAGAAGACTCTTCTCAAGCTTGGAATCTAAACCAAGAATTCGAGATGCACGTTGAAAATTGCGGTTTGTGGCTGCTAAAGCATTCATGGTTGATCAAAGCAATGAAACAGTGAAAGAGTGAAGTGTTGATGAATGAAGAAAATTGTGATGCGATGAAAAGAAAACGCATCAATTGTTGTGATTTTATAGGTTAAAGAGAGAAACTCGTATTGATTGCATCGTGTGAAAATATTGGACAACAAATGTTAAGAACCGAAATTTTTGTGTATATTAGGTAAATTAGTTATTGTTTTTATATTTTATTTTTTTGATAAAATCCACATGTATCCACGTATTCTTATTCTTATCTAATATATATACTCGTATAATCATGTACTCTTTTTTAGTTACAACCTTAATCGTGTTTTAAGGATCACACATAAAATTATACTCAATATTGTACTAAAAATTATACTCAATATTTATTTTTGAAAAATACCCTAGAACATATTCTTCTGATTTCCTAACATGTTTTTTTTAGGGGAGACCTAACATAGTTTATTAATTAATTATGTTCATTATCTATTTTTGGAAAATATCCTAGAACATGTTCTTCTGATTTCCTAAAATATTTTTTTTTAGGGAGACCTAATATATTTTATTAATTATTGTAAAAAATATATATTATTAATTAGTGTTTTTTTTTTCTCAAGTAATCCAATGACTAGAAATTTATTTTTTAAGGTGAATACGTGACGTGTCCATGATTTGAACCCCGATCCATACATGTATTATGCAATATCCTTATCAACTGAGATAAACTCACGATTAGTGTGTTTTTTATCTAATTGAATTTTTTTTTGTTACATTCTTTTTGAGTTAATTAGTGAGTTAAAATAAATGTGCCAAATACTCATAATACCCTTCGTCCCAAAAATAAGTGTCATATTTGAAAGGAAAAAAAATATAATTTGTCTCTAAATAGGTGTCGATTTTAATTCCCAATGTAATTTTTTAATTGTACCCTCCAATTTTAGAGGTAGAATACCTCAATAGTTAATAACGATTAATATGATAAAATTACTATTATTTTTCTCTTTCATACATAATTTTTTCATAATTTATGTGAAATAGTCAAATGTAACATTCATTTTAAAATTAATGGAGTATCATGTTTTTATTAAGAATCATCTCACTTAATGCATTAGTGATTCTAAAGATGATATTAGTGAGTTTTACGAGTATCCTAGCATAGCAATTGTCTTAAACCTACAAGGCTATTATTGACAACTTTTTTTTTTTATAGTTAAGTACACTTAATTTGATCGGATTTTTCGTATATAAAAGTATGTTCCTAACCTACTTTTAGTCACAAACTTTAATTTTCCCCAAAGAAAAAATTACAAACTTTAATATTATGTTTTTGTTTTGAACCTTGATATTGTATAGGCGTTTTTTGACACCTCTTATGCTAAAGCATCTATTTGTGTTTTGTTTATATATTTATATATATCATTTTGGCTTTTCTTAACAAAAAAAAATTAATATAATTGACTCATATCCCCGTAAATGTATCACCAACTTACCTTGTCGATATAAGAACTTTGTAATCTCTGACACCGTTGAGTCATGAAACCTACCTCAACTTACAAAATTTAAAAATTAAGTTTAAATTTTGATCCACTATTGTTGTAAAAAAAACTTACGTTGTCAACGAATCACAACTAATCTAATTGTATATTCAACTTTAAAAATAGTTATAATTAAATTCAAATGTTATTAATTATCCAACAACTAGTATTGATTAATGGTGTAAAAAATCTTTATTAACTTTTTTTTATCAGTGTATATCAAATAAATACTTAAAATTTCCCTTTTGTTAGAAAAAATAAAAATAAAATACTTACAAATAGTTTTTCCAAAAAAGGAATTCTTAATCATAATGATTATCTCTCCACAATATCAAACGAATTAAATTAAGAATATTTTTTTTCCTCAAAAAAATTAGGAATAGCTGATTACACCCGGTGTAACCATAAAAATGGGAAGATGGCTTTAAAATAAAAATGGGAGAAAATCACATTGTCAATCATTATGATTAAGAGCAACCAGAAGATAATCACAATATCGTCAAAAATAATTTTCCTGATTTTTTTAGTCACGCCTTAAAAAATAGCTTGTTATAACCAGTTAACTAAAAGTTAATTATGATGCCAAATTTGCCCTTATTCATATAAATGATTTAAAAAAAAAATTGATTGCGTTTTTAGTGATGTTTTTCTTTACTGATTTCACGTGATCTTGATCTTAATTCACGTACCTACAAAACCTCATATTTTAGATCCCCACGTGATGGTCCTCATTTGCCGCGTCATTATGAACATGCCCCTCATCAACAATGTGTTACATCTCCTCATGCCCTTCATCCTCAACAAGAGGATTGCCGGTATCATACTAGTAAGCCCAAACAGCCATTAATCGTGGTGCCCTTTATGAACAATGTGTTATGTTTTCTCATAAACAATATGTTCAGGTTCCACACCACGATGAGTGGTTGTTTGGGCTTGCTAGAACTTACATCATTTATTATCAAAGGCGACAACAACATGCTTCTTGCCATTCTCCACCTTCAATTGTATATTTTGATTATTAAATCAAATGGTTATTATTTAGTTCACAATATTAACTTTCAACCATATAATATATGATATTTGCGACTCTACTAATTTATTTCATTATTTTTATGTAACAAAGAAAAAAAAAGTATTATTTAACAGTCACGTTAACTAGTGTCTCTCAGATATTAGTTAAGAAAACAAAAAGTAAATATTACATTGAAAATAATATTATTTTTTATACTTTTAAGAATTTAACTACACAAGTTTCCTCTCTCAAAAAAAAAAGTTTCCTCTCTCAAAAAAAAAGTTTTAAAATATTTTCACTATACGTGTTTTCTTAACTAATACCCCTGAGATACATGTTATCATCCTTGATTTAATAATCTGTGGGTGGGTGTGAATGTGACTAACAACTTAGTTTTGTTGAGGGAAAACTAAGCAAAATGGCCAGCAGACCATAAGATCACATATGTAAGCTGATGGTTTATACTTAGTCACACCATAATTGGGCCGCAACATTGTTGACAACGATAAATTGATAATTACATTATGCTTCTTTAACACGAAGCATAATTTGGTTAATTCCAATTCCACCCAAACAAATATACTACTATAAATTTGCATTATTCTCTTAGCCTAACTTCTACATTAACATAGGTAACATCTCCTAGCTACTCTAGGCCTGCATGATGATGCTATCACAGTAGAATAGTTAACCAAAACCAAGCATAATTAAATTCACAAAAAGCATATATGCATCGTACCTTATTCCAAAATGCCTACCAAACAGGTAAATTAGTTTACTTCTACAATTTTTTTTCTCTAATTAGTGCCTAATTTTGTGATGTGCTTAATTGACATCTGGAGTTTCTATTTAATTTACCCCTCTGAGTAATAATTTGTAGATAAGTTACCGCAAAGATAAGGCAGTGTTAGTCAAAGTATATGTCGAGAAGCCTAAGAAAAAGAGGTCATCATCAATTCAACAGCATCATCACCATCATCACCATTATCATATACATCACACTGTTAATCAACAAGGCATTGATGGCTCGGCTAGCACAAGTAGTAGTAAAGGATATGATAGAAGATCAGGGTTGCTTATGTATTCACGTCTCCTTCGGAATTCAACAAAAGGAGGAGCATCATCAATGCCATTACTCCCTAAGGATTCTGCAAACAATAATATCCAAACTCCAATAGTACAGGTACCATTAATTACATAGCAAATAATTTGATATTTAAACTTACTTTAAAATAACTAAAACTAAAAAAATGTCATGATATTAAATGATGAGTATGTCCAAATTTCAGGTACCAGAGTGTTCCTCTTAAATTTATGGGTTTGGTTTTTTAATGTAACCATTAAATTTAGATTAAACGCCTCACTCATCTCTAATACATAACTATTTTTTTTTTATAAGGGTCTACCACATCTATCATGTTTTTGAATTGATACGAGCTCATTCTTAAATAACTGGCTTACAAAGTGATGAATGCGTTTTATGAACTCTTCTTAAAATTTATTATGTTTTAAATGTGTAACTTAATTTATTTTTAGCATATCTTTTTGCGTCCGTCATTATTAAATTTGGTGCATAAATAATATATGATGTGCATTGTGTTCCAATGAACAGACTCTAATATTATAAATAGATTTTCATAAAAATTTTATAAAACCGACTTGTAAAGTGATTGGTATCTTCTTTAGGCTTAAATATGCATTTCATCCCTGTAATTAGGGGTCGTTTGAAATTTCATCCCTGAGCTTACTAATCATCCCATTTTGCCCCTGCAATTATTAATCATTTGAAAACTCGTCCTAATTACGTTTTTTTGCTCACGTGGATAGTGATTAGCGATGTGGCAGACGATAACTGGGTTAAGATGAAGATGAGTCAGTAAATTACACTTGAATGGAGTCCATGTAATTAGGGGTCGTTTGAAATTTCATCCCTGAGCTTACTAATCCTCCCATTTCATCCGAGTTTTCAAATGATTAATAATTGCAGAGACAAAATTGGAGGATTAGTAAGCTCAGGGATGAAATTTCAAACGACCCCTAATTACAGGATGAAATGCATATTTAAGCCTCTTCTTTATAAACTTTTTCCATCCGTATCTCTTTTCAATGTGAACTTGATTTTTTTTTCTTCCAATAATAGGTTGCAAGTTAAGTCTTGTAAGTTCTGTATAGGACATAATAGTAGCTACGAAACTTGAGTTTTAGTAATACACCACAAAATAATTTAATGTTGGAAGTTATGGAACGCAAGTGTTTCGTTGCTAAAATTTGCAGATGAGTTCTATCAAAAAGAAGCCAAAGCATGCAGGAACGCCAGTTTGCTTTGGCAATTGGAAACTACTAATTCCGAGCTTCTTAAGACCATGGTCAAACGACCCAAAAAAGGAGAAAAATAAGAAGAAAGGAATCTCAGGAAATGGATTTAAAAAATTGCAGGTATTTGAATGCAAATTTTAGAATTATTTGTGAATATAAGCTTAGATACTAAGCCACACTCTGATATACTATGTAATATGTTTTATTATCAGGTAAGCAGAGGAAAGAGTATCATTCCCAAAGTGTTTTCGACATGCAAGTGAGCTTGAAGTTCAATTTTACGGTGGTTGTTCACCTGTCTCAACGTGTAATGTCTCAAATATATTTAAGTAAAAAAATATTGTTAAGATTTGTAAAGAAGAGGAGAATAAGGGAGCTTAGAGAATATTTAAAATTACTACTATAATTAAAAAATAAAAAGGAAATAAAGAGAGTTAGCGTATATATATGCAATAAGTCAGATAAAACTATATAAATGAATAGAAGTACAATAGCATATTATCTGACAGGAATCTATAATGTAGTTAGGTTAAAGTTCTTGTCTTGCATCGGTGCTAAGTGTTGACAAGTTCTTTCATGTACTTTGCTCAGCATTTATGTTGTAGTACGAAAATTCGGATCCAGAACTTTACCTTCATGTACAAGTTGACTAGGAAAATACATGCCTCCTTTCTTTTTATCGGTTTAACATAACGAGGCTAATCAAATAAAAAGGACATGGTTAATCAAAGATACAAACCACTTCTTTTTTCTGAATTGTCCATTTTTCTTTACTTGATATATTCATTATTTTACCTTTTTAAATAATAATATTCACTATTTAATGAAAGGAAAACAAGAATTTAACAACTTGTTTTCTGACTACCGGTTGATTAAAAATAATCTGAATTTTATTATTAAAACACCTAATTATAATTAGTACAAAGGTCAATCGTACTTGAGAAGAAAAAAATATATTTGAAGCTTAACAAATGACAGTTTTAAAACAATACAACTGTTTTCTTTTTTATTTTTACTGGAATACAACTATTGTCATCACCCTTTCAAAAAAAAAAAACTATCGGCATGCAATTGGTATTCGTTAAACCCATATTCAAAGCTGTTTACATAGTTGGCTTAGTCTGTTGGAGTTGCATCTTTGTTTAAGACAGACGCAACCATAACAATTTATTGAAACGTATCAACAGTTACTCGGCAAATCATATATTGACGGCCCTTTAGCAAATTAACAGAAACCGTTATTTGAGAGATACAAAGAGTTTGTAAGGAGGAGATACCGTCTCACGGCAAATGAAAATATCAAAAATATCACAGCTATTTAGTTTCTCAAAGAAATGCAAGTGGTCCCAATCTTAGTGTAAAATACAACAAATATTACCAACAGAGTTGGTTGAAGTGAATACACACTCTAACTGACCTCTAAGAAGAGAACCTGAGTTCAAGTCTTAAGAGGCATCTCGGTTGGAAGATGCAAAATCCGACAAATTAATTATCGTGGGTGTAGCCTAATGGGAGATTAATTTCATAGTCAGTTCAAAAGGCTAAAGCTTGGAAGATATTCTGATGGACCGACATGGGAGCAAAATGCCTTGATTCCCAATATTTTAAATATGATGTGGTTGGCTTGTAAAATTATAGACTATCTAAATCTCTGTTGTCGAGTATACTCCCAGAGAGCAATAGCGCCGCTGACGTGAACGTTGAGAGATCTCACAACCCCAAATTGGGGTATTTCGACGCAAGCATCCAAAATATGGATTATATCCACCGGTATACCTTCTTTCTCTCGGCCGAGAACCAGGACCTGAGTAAACAAGCAAAGAACATTCTCAAACACCAAGTCATGTCAAAAATTTGTGGCATCAAAGGGGAAGAAAATATAAGCAACATCAGAGATTGACAAATAGCATCCAACCAATTAAATATAAACAGGAAACCCTAATTGACAAAAAGCAACCACGTTTGTTTTTCCTTTTTCTAAGAGATGAAAAATATATAAAAGTCTGTTATTTATTTACTAGGAACATGATATTGTTCATTCAATACTAAAATAATTCCATCAGTTACGTTCTCTAGTGACCAATTTCTATATAGATACTAAGACATATACTTGCATAATTTATCCTTGTATGTTTCCACTTTTTTTTTTGGTGTTAACCCTCCGGTTCCCAGAGGAACGGGGCCTTGGTAATCCGGAGTTCGGCCTTGAGGTAAGTATAGTTTGGCCAAGAATCGAGCTCGGGCTCTCCCGATGATTCGTCCTTTGGTGGAGCTCATTAACCACTTGAGCTTAATTGCTTGGTTGAATGTTTCCACTTTCATCATTCAATATTAAGAGAATGGATGATTGAGGAGATTCAACATCTAATTCTGTGATTTAGGTTGTATATTTTAGATTCCAATTTAATAGGGAAAAAAGATATTGTCACCCTCTCTAAGTATCACTTCATTTCCACAACTAGTTTTTGCTTGATAAATCCAGAAATTAATTTCACCCCTTCTATATTTTTAACCTTGAATCTGAAACATCAATTGTGAACCAAAAAAATAAAAAATATCTGAAACATCAATTCAAAAACAATAGCAGTTTAGCTACACATGTAGCATGCAGAAAGAGGAATATGCTCACGCTAAGTATCAATCCAGAAGGCCATTCCATGGAACAAGAAGTTGCAAAATAGCAAATTCAGAATTTGACACAGCTTACCATTTTTTTTGGAAAGATATACTGATCAAGAGGTACACTGTTTGCAGTTTGCTCCAAACCCAATATGGAAAATCCTCCTCTTTTTTTTTTCTGCAAGTATGTCTTTATGCTATCTACAGGGACTTCTATGATAGGCACCCACTTTTCAGCTGTCACACTGTGAACAATAATGAAGTGAATGACTGAAGCAATTACAATTTAACGCATTGAAGCAATTCCATAACATAAATAAAGATGCTGCTACCATAAAGGGCTCCACATTCTATTTTATTTTATTTTTATTGTCCCTCCGAAATCCAGGAAAATCATCACATATAAAGTCAATTCAAGATGTCCAGCAGAATGGAAATATTGGCTAGGTATCAGAGCCTATCCAAGCAGTGTCCTCAACGAATGGATAACTAGTGTACAGACCTTAAAATGTGTTATACTTGTGATGTGTCAAACACTTATATAACAATAAGTAGATAATTATAAAAAGGCAGTTGATTCCCAAGACTGATTTGAATAACATGTACTTATAATATTTTATTGGCTACCATCTAATTTAGAAACTTCTTTACTATAGAAAACAGCCACCAATCCAAAATCCCATCACTTTAGAAGGATTCTTTTGGCACAGAGGAAGTTTATATTCATGTGGATAGTTGATGGACATATGAAAAGGCAATTCAGATGGAGCTAAGGATGTTTCTTTATGGTCGACTGTTGTTACCTCAGAGTTAGAGGTGGTCTCATTTGCCGAAATTTTTTAGCAGTTAAAAATATGTGCAATATTAACTAGACCCAGTTCAAAAATACATATAAATCTCTGGTCCATCGTCAAAAATCCCTGTTCTCTAAAGATTTGAAAATCTAGAATAATTAGTGTAAAAAGGGAAAAAAGAAAGTTTTACTATCATGAAAACCTGATTAGTTGGAACTGTTTGTCATTTATGATGTTTGTATCAGCAATTGCCAGCCCTGATGCTTTAAACACCTGCATTAAACAACAGAAGTGAAGTTTGTTTGGAGAGATAAAGGAAAATAAAAAATAACAATATAGAAAAGATTGGGAAACAAAGAAGCATGAGTAGCTTACCTCACACGTACGTGCCAAACCAGCAAGATTGGGTATGCGGTCAAGAAGTGATGCTACAAGGATGAAACTCTGTCGACTAGCCTTTTGTTGATCTAGAGACGATCTTCTTGATTGTAAAACTTGGTCCAGAAGGAGATCATCCCTTTCTATCTCTGTCATGTTGATATTGAAAAATTAAATTAATGTAGGCATAAAATTACGAAGTGCATTTAAAATACAGAAAACAGACATCAGATACAACACAAAAACAAAGCAAAGGGTCTGATTATCCATGTTCATTCCTTTTAATCGCATTGTTAGTTTCTATTAAAGTATAATAGAGTTGAGAAGTAAAAAAAAAATCGAACAGAGAGAATGAAGAGGAAGTAATGTATTCAGTTATTCTTTGTTTCCTGTCATAATCACTAATCTTCATAGTTGTCACTTGTCAAAATTAGTTTCAGTTACCACAGAATTCAAATACCATATGAATATTCTAAATAATCACTGACTAGCTTCAGTAATCACGGGTGAGGATGCTGCTGGAGAGAGAGAGAGAGAGAGAGAGGATTGAAGCCATGAGAGGAGCAATTGATCTAGTTGCTCCAACATCAGATAAGTTTCATTAGCTTTGCTAATACCAGATTTGTGTTTGGATAGAAATCACGACGGAGTGTTAGGACTCATGGTAACGGTAAAGATACATTGAATCACTGGCTACACTTGCTGAAGGCGCAGAAGAAAACTATACTCATTGAATTTTTCTAATATACTGTGAGAAATAAATTGTGCTGGCACCGCTACCAGATGCAGGGAGCTCAGTAGTTGAGCTCTGACCAGAGGAGAGATTTCCGGTGAGGAGGGGAAGATGAAGGACGCTGGCAGGCCTATGATAGATTGTGGCTCTTATACCATATTATAGTAGAGAAAGAGAATTGAGAGTGGTAATCCAACCAAGAGAACACAGAAAATTATGTATTCTGTAATTCTTTGTTTTCTGTTACAATCGCTAAAATTTATAGAAGTACAATTACAGTTATCACAGTTGGTTTCAGTTACAACAGAATTCTAATTCTAACAACCACGATAATCCTAAGCCCTAGTTAGCTGAGAAGTATATTCTGCTAGTTGCAGTTAAAAGTTAAAACATACCATCCATTTTTCGGTAAGTTTCATCATCGTCACAACCTAAACCTGCATCATTGTCCCCCGCATCATGTTTGTTAAATGTTATCTTTTTCTGGAAATCTGAGGACATATCCTTAAACAAGGCTGCTTCACTGCCACCGGATAATTTTTCCATGCAATTATCTCCATTGAATTTTAGAGTCTCATTCCTTATAGTTACCACGTCCTTTGCCATTGAACACCGTAAGTCTTCTCTAGCATCCTGCAATGATTGGGGATAAAAACTCACAGGATGAAACAAAAAATTTAGCATAATTCTTTAAATAGGGAAGTATGACAAGATACTTACATTTAAAAATTTGAGAACATGCTCCATGAGACACGTTGGAACACATTCAAAATTGTTTTCCTTAACACAGCAAACAAAAAGAGAATTAACAAAAGTATAATCTATAAAAGCATAAATATCCAACAAGCTCGAGCAGAGGTTTGGGAATGCAGAATTTCTTCAGTTCTGACATATATGCTTCAAGGGATGTGCAATTTAAGGATTAAAGGCCAGACAATTTTACATAGAAAAAGCTATGAATGTTAGATGAAAATATAATTGTTGATAACACTATGGTTTGATGATAATAGTTAATGATCCTTTTCATGCATATTAGCTAGCAAATGTACTACTGCGGACTAAAGGCTTTGTTGGAATCGGAAATAGATCCATTTTCAATGTAGATTTGATTCTTTGTACAACAAGTAGAATAGGATCAATGCATCTCAGGGGACAGAGATAGCTTAATTACTTCATGTGAACTGCATTTCACATTAATAATTCTTGTAATCTTTTTATATGTAACAATTTAACGTTATGTTAGATGCTAATTCACAAACAGCACATTCAGAAAATTCAAGTCAAACCCTGAGCCCATTTTCTAAAATGGTATTAGAGCCACAAATGTCTGGTCTTACAAACCACACGCTTCAAATGTCCAATATTGGACATTAAGAGGTGTGTTGAAGACCATACATTGACTAGTCATGGGGGCCAAAATAGTGGTTGAGCGAGGAGAAAAGAAAACCTCACCCCATGTGCTAGCTTTTGAGATTGAGCAAGGCCCAAGCCCAAATTCAAAGAGGCTTGTCAATAAAGCGATTTTAACAACTAACTTGTAAGTTAGGAATGGTTGATATTCATTCACCATCTTGCGGAGTATAAGAGAAGCTGTTAATTAAGTCATTGGACCACACCATAACACGTGCCCAACTCATTAATTTAAAACTAAAATGTAAGTTGCCTTGTTTTGCAATTTTGATTTATTTTCCTCAAAGGGTAACATTAGTATGATTATCCAACAATACAGTACGCACATACCCTCACCTCAACTCGATTGATGAATATTCCAGCAGGTGTGGCAGAGCTATTTGGATTATAAGCATCAAGATATCCTTCCATTGACACACGTAAGCTGAAAAGAAGATAATATAAAGTAGTGAGTACAGTTCATTAATGAATTGTACAACAGCTTTTTGCAGCCTAAATTACAAAATCTTTAAATAGTAGGGTTTATGTAGGGTAGTAAAAGGTGAAAAATATGATAATAGATTGATTTCGTGACATAAAATAAAATGTGCCAGCACCTATTTATACTAAGGATTTAATTTATATACACTTCACATTGTCAATTAATCATAACCGCCGGATCATTAGAAACATTCGACTATTATTTAAATCACCTTTAAAGTCACACACATAATTGGTAGTAATGGACTGATAATGTAAACCTTTTTAGACTGACAGTGCATAGAAATTAAACTCTGTATACAAATAATAAGGTGGTACTAACTCAGTACTATGATTGAAATCCCAACCCAAATAAAAAACAAAAATGATATTTTGACACAAAATTCGATGGTTAGAATATTTAAATATGTCGTTAATTACATTTCGTTCATGGTTAATGAATATGACAAGGTTTGTAACTCATTAACCATCCACTGGACGTAATTAACCACGATTTCATGTGTTCAAATATACATGATATCCATTAACCATCCAAACCGTGTACAAATATACATGTTTTTCACACGTTCAAATATACATGATATCCATTAAGCACGGTTTGTATTCAAATATACACATGGAAATTGTGGTTAATGACATTCAAAATCGTGCTTACTTACGTTTAGTGGATGACCAATAAGTTGTGACACCATGTTATATTCATTAACTATCCACTTAACGTAATGAACCGCATATTTGAGCTGTGTTTACCATACAAATTGTTGTCGAAATTTATTGTCAAATTTGTATATCAAAATAACACAAACTCAAAAAATACAACTCCTAGTCCCAAGTCTAATTAAGGTATGCAAACAAATTAGGAAATATAATGAAATTAGGAAAAACTGCTTAGATTGTATTATCAATTAGAGGACTAATAGATTTCACAATATTTATTAAGATCTTTTGTAGATATTCTAAAATATTCAAAATTAGATTTCCCAATATTTATTAAGATCTTTTGTAGATATTCTAAAATATTCAAAATTAATTCAAGATCTGCCATTTGGCACACGTAAGCTGAAAAGAAGATAATAATAAAACTACTGAAGCTGCATTTTTGTCTAAAGATCTGTCATTTGAACCCCTGCATTCCTCCATGATCTAGATGTACAAACCTAGACGTGAGGGTGTGTGTTAAGATCTCACAATAACTAGAGATATGGACAAAGTAGTCCGAATAAGACATGGGCAATCTTCCCTCCTTGACCGTTCTTTCAGAGTTGAGTTACACCTAGTCCAAATTCTAAGTATAAACATAGACCTGAGGAAACTACAACATTGAATTAGTCGTTCGTTCTCATATTTTAAATTTTCTAACATGGTAGGAAATTCAGTTTACAGCAGCAATTAGAAAACTACATAAATCAACTAAGACAAAGATTTATGCTAAATATGCGTGTATAGATATAGCAAGGAAAAATAACAATACCGTGCACAATCAGAATTCCTTGCAAGGTATGTTTTCAAATCTACAAAGCACCTCTTTTCTAAAGGTAGTATCTCAGAAGATCCATAATTCAACATTGGAAACAGTTTATGCAGAATTTGATATATAAGTAACTGCAGAAACAGACAAGCATATTAAGACATGTCTATTGAAGTGTGAAAAAGATATGAAGAGATTAAAAAACAGAAATATAAACACCATAAATGATAACCTGGGTAAAACCACGTAAGCTGTGATGATGTGAAGTTAATAATGGAACAAGAGGAGGAAACAAATCATCCAAATGCCCAGATTGAACATCTTTAGATGAATTGAGAATGACATTAGCAGCAATGAAAACATATGAAGATAGTGCCTGCATTTTGATCCTCACAAATTAAAAGAAGTATTTTTATGCATACAACAATATGTTTGATCCACAGTTTGTAAAACATGACATCTGTAATTTGCAAATACTACTCTATGTTAAAAAAAAAATGGTAGTACAAAAATAGCCAAATCATAAAATATAATACTGAAAAAGATGATAGACGAAAAATGTAAATTTTATGTCAGACTTTCAAATACGAGCAAGTTGTAACTGCAATTCTGAGGCATATACTCTCAGTTCAACTGATATAAGCATTGGCAATTAGAAAGAAGAGATGCTGATTAAAATGTAATCAGCAAGTATGGGAGTATCATTTTGAAAAGATTAGAGTCAGGGGAAATAGTTTGATTCTTTATAATTGTTGTTGTCGATGCAAGATGTATTTATTCTTTATTGTGCATACAGGCACCCAAAAAATACCCAAAACGCTTGCAAGATTTCTGTAAGTCAATCTCTAAGTTTCTATAGTTATTATTACACCAGGTTCAGTCTCGCTTCTGCTCAAGTCTCGTGATTCTATTTTCTCCATTCATCATTACCAATATTCCTTTAGATTCGCAAAGGAAAAATCATGAGAAACACTGAAGTGTCAAAAGAATAAGTTAAGTCCCTGCTGGTGCATCACTAATCATAGATCACAGGTTAAACCACATACCAGCTCTGTCTAACCAAGAAACAGAAACCGAAACAGCAAACCTCTGGTTTCTATAACATTTACAGCCTCTGTAGTTTGGACTAACTTGTTCAGAGGTTTGGTGAATCTTCAGTATTCCCTAAAGTTCGTAGCAGTTTTAATAATTGCCTTTGAAGAGTTGGAAGGAGAAGTGGTGAAAGTTTTTGCATTGGTACGCTTTTTTTGCGTCTCTCTCTCTCTCTCTCTCTCTCTCTCTCTCTCTCTCATATAATCACAATTATACCACTATAAATTTTAATTTTAATAGAATACATGTTGAGTGGCGTTATAGAGCTCATGCATCACTTGGTAAATAATTGACTGAATTAACAATCTAAATTTACACAGTATGGTGAGTAGCAAATAACAATGACAAGAACACAGTAAAGTAGAGGTTTCATGCCGTAGAAAACATTATTTACCTGCTGTTTCATATCATAATCCCGCAATATAGGGACCAATTGTTCTTTAACCTGTGAATTTGACATTATGATCAGTGGGATAAAAAGATAATTTCAACGGAGGAAGGTCACAAATTGCAAACTCGCATATTAGGTTTGACACTAAATTTTGCATAAAACAGATATACAAGAAACAGCCTGCCAGAATTCTCTTACAACTGTAAAACAACAACAACCAAGCCTTATCCAACTATGTCGGGTCGGCTACATGGATTGAACGACGCCATAATGTTCTCCCATATACCATATTTCTATCCAACTCATTAATCTCTAGGTCTTTCTTTATAGCATTCTCTTACAGCTGTATCTGAAATTAATCTGAACTTGAAGGAAACTGAAAGACAGTTATTATTTATCATCTAGAAATGAAATGAACATGTGCTGAACCTAATTTCATTTAAATATTATTAATCCCAGAAAACTAAATCTCAAGTAACCAACACCTGCATAGAGTTTTTTACACTACCGTAAAAAACAAGCTGCTTTTATGTTTTAACATGCGCTTTAAGCTTTTAACGTTTTTGGCCAAAGTAAATAAATAGCTTTGCCATAAGAGCAGAAGCAGAAAGTCTGCTGTTATTTTTTATGATCTAGATTAAAACGATAATTTCTCGTTATTGACTTGCTTATGGGAAAAGTGGTTTTAAGTCACCCACTCCACATGGTTTTAAACCCCTCTTTTTAGAAGGATTTCTAACTTTCTCAGCTGGAGACATGCAGATGGATTGGTGATCTTTGCTTAGATGGATTTTGTAGGTTTTCTGAAGGAGGGTATTTTATCCCTTGGTCTTGTGCCTGTTGATTTCTATTCGTCAATCAAAACAATGAAAAAAATATATAGTTGCAAATACATAGCATAAAGATGAAGAGAAAAATGACAACAGGAAAATGAGGAAGAAGAAAGTCTTACTAGTGATGGAAATTTTAAGTATATGTTAATTGCAAACGTCTCCAAGTATTGTCGAACAGCGGGTAAGTTATTTCTCTGCATGAATACAAAATATATAATTATTTCCAATTTCACGTCAAAGAAGAATCAACACAAGTTGCTAGTAGTATAAACGCAAAATGATTTCCATTTAATTTGTATTAATCTTTTTTGGCGTCAAAGAAGAATCAATGTGATTATCATTCCTTTTTTGGATCAAAAGTGATGTCCATTTAACAAATAACAATGCAAATATAATTAATCATGGAATGTAAGTATGCATCACAAACAAACACGTCGAAAGAGAAGAGAAGCAAAACCCTGACAACTATCTTAAAACTAAGGGCAAAGACATGAAAAATTAAAAGTGTGTTTGATCTAATAAAATATTAAAATGAAAGTTAAATAGAGAAGAACTCCATATGCTTACACATAAGTTCACAAACACATGCATCCAACACAACCAAATCCACAACATAATGAAAATTTCAATAAGAAAATAAACACAAACGTGTTATACGGAGTCTAGTTAACTTACATTAAGTGATATGTACAAGTAATTTAAAACTTTCCCAACTATATCTTCCTCGACAAATGGAGACAAGATACATATTATTTGCCAAACACGTATTTTGCGCCTATGAATCTGTAAAACCAATGTCACATTGAGCTAAATGAGTTATAACAGAGATAGATGAGGGCACCAATTGCAGTAGCAATAAGAAAGTTTTTGTATCATGCCATAAGGCCAGAGTAGCTAGCATAATAATATATCACGGAGATATTCTCTTAGCATAAGGGTTTGAGGCCCAAGATAACAAGTCAATGAAAACCACAAAGTGACTTTCTTAGACAATCTGCAATGAGTGATAAAACTAGACTGACTAAACTAC
>Ga0209282_1000768_pt1 | contig 16211 bp, 4 predicted proteins | sample Mtrugardesep15_FD_187529 | JGI IMG/M metagenome (GOLD analysis project Ga0209282, IMG submission 187529) | Root nodule microbial communities of legume samples collected from California, USA - M. trunc garden sep15 (SPAdes) (version 2) | ecosystem: Host-associated > Plants > Roots > Nodule...
TAGAGAAAAAAAATCATGAATTTTGGTAAAAAATAAATAATTAAAAAAATTATTTTGCAATAAAATAAATGAGTTCAAATTATTAAAATGAGAAAAATCCAAACAGCCAATCAGAATCAGCCACATGTCATTCATTTTCCACTCAACAATCTTCTCTCTCATCCGCCTGCAGCTCCACTCGCCCTTGTCGGCGCGTGTGGCACACGCGTCAGTATCCACAAACAGAAATGTGCCAAGTGTCTCTCGGTATCAGCATTCAACATGGTTGAACTCATTAATCTCCTCTCACTTCCACATCATTTTTCTTTCATTTTCAACACCCTATTGCAATGGTTCAACATGTTTAGCCTTGCTTTCGACAACCCCATTGCACTTGGTCTTAGTGTTTGCATATTGAAAATAGAACACAAATAAAAAAATAAAAAATTTAAAATGGCTTGCTCGCCTTTTCAAACCAAAGAACAGAAAGAAAAAAAAAATTGATCGCCAATCCATATGCAGAACGTACAGGAAGTTCAGAAAAAGTCTGCAAGCAAGTTGAAAAAATGTTGATGTTCGCCAACTTAAAAGAAGAATAGGGGCATTTGTAAGAATAATTTTGAACTAGGGATAAACATATCAATTTTTTTGGTGATAGGGGCATAACAAAAAAAAATTCACGAATAAGGTGCCTAATATTTCAAGAAAGGTCATTCCCAGAAGTAAAATTTTCAACCTTCAAACAAACGCCACATAACATCTTGGCATCTTAATTTTGACTTCTTAAAAAAAATTCTTGCATCTTATCCAACAATAGATGGTGTGCGAGATAGGCTGAATCACCAGAGACTGTTAATCATTTTTAGCAGTGATTATTTTTTCAATTTGCCTCTTATATGCTCAGAATTGTCAAAATACACCGTTGAAAATGTGCTTATAGTAAAAACCCATACGTTTGAGGGGTGCGAATTGGCAAGATGTCTTTATAGCGACGTTGGGCCAATCTGCATTCCTTATTGGGCCTAAGTGCTTCTAATTTGGGCTTCAACATCTAAACCCATCTCTAACACACACAAATTACCATTATTCGAATTCTAAAATCTAAAATATTTAACGTGTTTTTGGAGGTTTTATTGGATTTTTATACAGTTCGAAGTCTAAAATCCGAACTACATAGAGCGCGTGAGAACCTCGTAGGATTGGGAAAAAAACGGTATAAAAAAAGTTCATGTATTTATGCACAGTACCTTGTATCGAGTAAAGGGAATGATTAGCGTCATCACACAAGTAAAATTCAATAGCAGTTCTTAAGATATAATAATTCTTTGGATGGCAAAAAATACAACATTTTTATAATTAGATAATCAAGCAAATAACCGGCTCTGATCTTTTACTAAATGGATCCAGCTTCCGCAGTTTACATTGTAAGCATCAAATACAGCTAGTACTAGTATGTTCTAAATGTCCTCCTGTTTAATCTTCATGTAATTCTGTTTTATTCATCGATTCATTATCCTTCCAAACATACATGACTTTTTAATTCATTAAATAAAGTTTATAACATAAAAAACAAAATCATTAATTTGAATAGTTAATTATAGTAAGACTTAAGGTTAATGAAAAAGCAAAAGTAAACATAAAAAATAAAAATAAAAACTACAGTTTTGACAATGAATTTCAAATGAAGTGGGCTTTAGTCAGCTAAATGTGATGATCTTTTGACTTGTCTTTTATGGGTTACGGTTTCTTAGAGATGTTGACACTATTAATATTAAGATACATAAATTTTAATTTCGTGGATTTTATCTTTGGCATTTCCTCCGTGTGAATTTTGTCCTCATAGCAACTTGTTACTTTCAGTTATCTTGATGTTGTTACTTAAGCGTTTGGTTTAACTGACATATGGAAAAGAGAAATGATTTTATGGAAGTGGACGGCAGTTGCACGATGTTGTATCTTTGTTTTTCTTGCCTTTAAAGGATAACGACGGGTTAGAATTCACTTCATTTGCTCAATTACCATAGTTTCAAAAATATATATACAGAAGTGTTATATTAAATATAGATCCTATAATATTTTTAAATTTTAGTGATTGAATATACAAATGGAGGTTTCTTTTTGTCAAATACCATAATAATAACCTAATGAGGTGAAACTATCTACTCCTTTGTAGCATATGTACTACTTGCACATATGAGGTGAAACTTAGAACAGCACTTCTAACAATAAAGTCGGGACAATAAATTGCAAAAGTATCCGTACCTGATTTAAGTCTAGTCTGCCCCAAATTCAATCAATCCAATTTCAAATAAAATGGCCACGTGAATTATGTATAGTGTGAACGGGACTATATATGAAATTGGTGTCCTAGTAATATGCTTTTTTTTAGAGATAGTAAGGTGCCTTTTAAAATGTCGTGTGGACCGTGATGTTTAGAGTGAATTGAACATGTCGATCACTTTTAAATTATGTATGTCTTTTTTTCTTCTAGAATATCTAATTGTATGATATAACTTAATTTAACCACGTATTTTTTTAATAGAATTTGAACATATGCGATAATTATATTGAATTAAATATTATGATAACTTTTCTCGAATAATATTAAATAAACAACAAATTCAACAATTCTTTTTATATCTCTCTTTTGTGGGAAAAAAGTATACTTGATTTCGTCCCGATTTGATAGTGTTATTAGCAACTTAGACAAATTCTTATGGAAGGTTGTGAGTGAGTGGATAGGGGATAGAAATATTTTCGATCATTGTCCTATCTATTTGAAATGTTCTAATGAGAATTGGGGTCTCTAAACCATTCATTTTAGTAAGTGTTGAAGAGAATACGAAGACATCTTATCTCTTGTAGAACAATGTTGAAACTTATAAGTCTTTTAAAATGGAAGGAAATATGACATTGTTAAAAGGAATAGTTGTAATTCTTGAAGGAAAACTTAAATATTAGAATAAGGAAGTATTTGTTTGGATTTATTTATCTGTTTTTGAGCTAGTAGAATTTAATGAATTAGATAATTAAGGAGGGGAGTACAAAACGGAATGTTTTAGTTATTAATAAAAAGGGAAGTGTACGTCAAAATCTTAGGGCCAAGGATAGATTGCCTAGGCATAAGGCTTATGCGAGGCAAAAGTGGGTGAAGAGGGAAAGTCTAACGCAAATTTTGTGTGTGCATGTTTGTTGTTCGTCGAAAGAGAAATCAATGAACTTCGATTAAGAAGGATCATATTTGGTTAGAGGAAGTGAATACAATAAAAGGAGTAGTTAAGACTTCTTTTGAAAATAGTTTGAGTGGACTATCGTCTCAACATGTGACTCAATTTATGAACTAAGTCCTTTCCACTCCTTTCAAGGAAGGAGGAGTAAGGGATGTCATATGGAGCTCCGGCGAACAATCACAACCAAGTTCCTTCTGATCACCACCATTGAACTGCATACTTATGTCTTTATAAGAAATTTTCTCATGTTGCCCCGGTCATGTTATTGTTTTGCTTAGCACCTAGTTGTGTTTCTGCTACCATTGTACCAAGTGGAATAAACCATGATTTAGCCCATAAATTATCGGTCCCTCACTAATCTAGTCCTTAAATTCTAAGAGAACGTTAATAAGCGCATTTGAAACATCAGTTAAAGTAATAAAAGAAGTAAGTTTGCATAAAAAATAGTGAAATTATTATATTGAAAAAATAAATCACAAGTATTTCCAAGATAAAATATTATTTAATGGATTCCTTAATCAATAATTTTAGTCTTTAAACTATTTTTAATCCATCTAGATAGTCTTTGAATTATGATTCTTGCTTCTATTTTTAAAGCAAATTATTCGATTGATTAATAATAATTTAAGAACTACTTAATATATTTCTACAGTTTGAACATAAATTTATGAATAAAAAGTGATAGTCTAGAGATCAATTTGACAATCTATCTTGTAACCAAATTATTTTTTGACAATCTTTCTGCCGTTGCTTGTAACCCATCTTCGCTTTTTCCTTGTTTCTAATCTGTTCAAATAACCTTTCCTCAAAAAAAAATCCATTCAAATAACCTTAACTTAACTCCTAGGATTTTGATTTTGATTTTTTTTTTTTACACAAAGGATTTTGATTTTCGAAACTCCTAAATTGGGGTGTTTACTTTTTCCTTTTCTCCATCCGAGAATGTGCGTTTATTTTTCTTGGCGTCATATGTTACCTTTTCTACATTCTTTTCAATTCATTCATTGTACAAAATTCAACTATAGGACATATCATATCATCATTAGAAATTCTAGTAAGTGCTAAAATTCGAGTTATTTGTAACCAACAATTCATTCCTAGTAAGTGCTAATTGCCCAACCCAGAAAATAGAGGGAAGATGGACCACACTGCCCTCAAAGTCCAGTCAAAAGAAGCGCACACACGCAGGAAGAAAAGAAAAAATGACAAAAACGAATGTCAAGTTGCATAGACTTCAGTGACACCGTGTCGGTCTAAGATAAATGATATTTATACAACTAATTTTAAACAATTTTCGTGACAACTATTTTTCTTCTTTTTTTTTGGACAAAAACAATAAAGAGAGAAAGAAAAAGAGAGAATAAAAAACACATGTGAGTGTGAGAGAAAATTGTTCTAAAAGTTGTTAAAAATTGATTGTACAAATATAATTTCTCTTATTTTAATTTTACAAAAGGTTTATGTGAGTTGGCCCGTGAAAATCTCGACGAACTCAAGAGAGATTATCACATTGATGGTCAGAGTTAAATCTATGATTGAGCTAATTTTTTAATAATTGAACCAACGATCATTTACATGATTCATCGTTTGAGTAAAAACAGAAAAGAAACAACTTTATAAAATTTTAAAATTAAAAATTAAATATTTTTACTATTTTACTAATTATGTTTAATTGAAAGTTTAAAATATATTTCTTTTTGGTATAAATTAAATATCTTCCGTACTCAACTGCATAAACTATATCATCTTAAAAATAAAATAAAAAAACACGCACAAACTATATATTTATACTAACCATGAATATTTTGAATGACATATATTAGTTAGCTGTTATATTAAATATTTACTTATTATTGGGTTTTAACTCATGCCTCAAATTATTTTACTTTTATCTCAAATCAATCGAAACAACCCTCAACAATGAACATGAATTAAAATACTATATAAAATATGATTTAAAAATATCACATTGCCTTTTTTTTTACAAAATAATTGTAGCATTTTTTGTTGAGGGGGAATAATCTTAACATGTTTACTTATATTTTAAACATTCAATCCCCGTGAACTTAACTCAGTTGTTAGAGATATTGCATATTGTATATAGGAGTCGAGGTTCGAACTCCAGACACTGCACTTCTCTATTATTAAATTGTGTGAGCTCTAGTCATTAAGTTACTTGAAGAAAAAAAACATTCAATTTGACTTAAAACAAAACGATGCGAAATAGTATTTTCAATGGCTAGAAATTTTATAGATAGACTCTATAAAAAAATAAGGAAATTTTATAGATTTCCTCAAAAGAGTATGAATTTTAATATGATTAATGGATTTTCAATGAGAATTTTTAATTTTATCAAAAAATGAGAATTTTTAATGCAATAGTTGACTTGGTTAAATATTTCTGTTATTGTCGCAACTTATTTTGACCGGAAATACTGTACCATATAGAAGTACAATTTACTCGGCAAGTTTTATGAGTAAATAAATAAAAAATAAATAAAGGATAGGGCCAACCACATGTGCATTGTGATATTTGATTGAATCTGGAATCAAATCCCACACGTTTTATTTTCAACACAATAATCCTTCACACGCTAAATTTATTTCCCCCTATTTTTCCTATAAATAGAGTAGCCAAAAGCATTTTAATTCTTATTCTTATCCAACACAAGCACACACATATACATGTTAATGTTATCCCTAATTTTCATGCAATAATCTCTCCCTTACCTTACTTCACTTACTCATATAAAGAGACTCTCTTCCTACTCATCTTTTTCTTTTTTTTCCAATCCAAACAACCCTTCTTTTTTCCATTCCTCTCTTTCTTATCTAAATCTCTCCTATTTCTCAATTCAATATTATTATCATGGTATCTCTATCACTCTTTCTCTTTGATGGATTATGTTATTATCCTTAATTATTAGTTTTCTTAATGTTTGTTACTTTTTTCTTAATTTTGTTTTGCAGGCGAATGAAACTGACATCAAATATGAAGAGGTATGATTAACACTTACACCAACATCTTTTTGTATAAAAAAACAGAATCATCGTACCATTATAGGACTTTTTTTGTTAATCAAAAGAAACAGAATCATCGTAACATGTTACATGTTTACTATAGGACTTTTTCTTAATCAAAGAAACAGAATCATCGTGACATGATTATTAATATATTAAATAAAGTTATGTTTTTATTTATTTTATTCAGGAATTCATAGTGAATTCACGAGGAATGAAGCTATTGGCAACCAGATGGATTCCTGCAAACGAAAATCCAAAAGCATTAATCTTCATGTGTCATGGATATGCCATGGAATGCAGCATCACCATGAACAGTAAGTAATTTAATTTTTCCTTTTTGTTTCCTTTTATTATATGATATCATAGTTATATTATATGTGAATATATATTGAATGAATGAATTTATGCAGGCACAGCAAGAAGACTTGCAAATGGTGGATATGCAGTATATGGTATAGATTATGAAGGACATGGAAAATCATATGGATTACCTGGTCTTGTTAAGAATTTTGATAATGTCATCGATGATTGTTTCAACCATTTTAGCAGCATATGTGGTCAGCATCTTCTCTTTCTCTTTTCAATTCATTCAATTCAATGTCTGCCATTAAATTCAACTTTTTATGCTTTTTCTATCTATGTATTATATTATTCAAACCACATGACATAGCTTATTTGTCCTTTGCTAAATAAAATATTAATGGTGACTCATAATTAATAATGATAAAATTTAACGAATCTTTTTTTTTTTTTATGAAATAAAAATAAAAACAGAAAAACCAGAGAATAAGAAGAAGATGAGGTATTTGTTAGGAGAATCAATGGGAGGAGCTGTGGCTCTGCTTTTGCACCGGAAAAAGCCAGATTATTGGGATGGTGCTATTTTGGCTGCACCAATGTGCAAGGTTAGATTACTTTTTTCTTATTTTGTTCTTATTCTATGCAAAATTAAGTATATCATTTTGCCACATCATATACTATAATGTGCACCATACATATATACACACTTCATTATTAGAAAAAAACAGAATTTTGAAACCGTGTTTGCACGTTTCTTTCTTTTGTTTATTTGTCCACACATGTTTGTTGTTCCGTCACATATACAGTAGTACAGCGCACATCAAATTTGGACCCAAACATTATTATCTAATAATCTCTTTAGACCATGAGTTCAACTCCACAGATACATGAACATTATTATCTTTTCACACTATCAATACATAAATTAATTTCATTCAACATTATCTGTAAAAATCCATCAAATTAAAATAAAGATAATAGTATCTTTGAAAAGTATCTCATAACTTATTTCACATTTTTCTCATTATATACTCAAATCTGGAGGGTGTATGGCCGTTTGTTTTCACGTTTAAATCAAAGTATACTCAAATCTCGAATTTCACGTTGCACATGCCTTGTGACGCGAGAATTTGAACGCAGAAGTTGTTCCAAACATGCTATACACACACACACACACACATATATATATATATATATATATATCATCATTTACTTGATCTTGTCACGGTTGAGATTAATATATTCTTGCTTCTTAGTTTAATCTTCAACATCGACCCCTATAAAAAGCAATTTATGAGGAAAAGATTCTTTCGTATCACATGAGACTCCAAATCTCAACCCTTGATTTAATAGGTGAAAGGGAGACTTTGAGCTAAAAAAAAAAGGAGAGACGTGGGTTTACGGGTACAGATTTTTCATCCTGAGAAGAAAATGTGAGGATATGATCATGCACTCCACTAAGGTGTGAGAGATATACATTAGAAAGTAAGTGATAATTATTTTCATTCAATAAAGGAAGAAATACAAAGTGAGACGTAAGTGATAGTGTGTGATATACAACGAGAAAAGAAGAGACAAAACCAATCAATCAATGTATAAGAATATCTAAGAAACAATAGGGGAGAAATCAAAATTGTTTGATTATTAAAAGAAACAGTGTTCCCATATTTATTTCACATAGTGTGAGAATTGAGAAGGGAGGCGCATAATCTAAAAATATATAAAAACTAGTATATCAAGATTTTATTTTAAATGCCCATTTATATATAAACTTTTAGGAACTAACCTATAAAAACTAGTCTAATTGTTCTCACCATGTAAAGTGCATAGAATTTAATTTCTAATTTTAAACTAACAACTAGTTAATAAGCTTATGTAAATAAAATAAAAATATTAGAAATTGTTTTTTTCTTTATAAAAAACCTTACGTCAAAATTTAAATATGAATGTCAAGAATATATTAATATTAATTTTAGTTGATTCGTTAAAGCAATATAATTCAATTCAATGGTGACCTGTTCGAATATAATCATATCATACAATGGACCCATAAAATACTAATCTTCTTCTATGATAATGAGAAGGCCTCTGACTTTTGGGCATAGAGTGCTCCTTCGTTTAGCTAGCTAATCAATAACAATTTATTATAAGCTATTGTTATCTCAATATCACGTCACATCTAGAAGACTTTGCCTTCAGAAAGTGACTTATCAATTTTAGTAAAAGTCACGCAATTTAAATAAAGTCACATTCTTGATAATCAATTGATTCAAACAATAATCTTAATAAAAAAAATTAATTCTCATTTTATTTTATATATAAACAGCAACTAGATGTATGAAAGTCTGTTTTTACAGGTGATTATTATTATTATAAGTGCTACTTAACTCATTATTACTCTCAAAATACACCTTCATTTCATTGTTGATGTACTTGCTAAACGGAATTGTTTGTTTAATACAGCTGTTTGGTTCAGTGTATGCCTTCTTTTTACGACTGAGTTTGATGAATAATTTATGCATGGTTGCTTACTATATAACTTTTATATTATAAAGTTTTGTTAGTGTGAAATAGAGGAAATCATGATTAAGCATATTTTTGCATTCACATGTCACGTGAAAGCGATTACAAAGTTGTTGTATTAACATTAATTAATGAAATGTGCAGATTGCAGATGACATAAAACCAAACGCATTTGTGCTGCGTGTATTGAGTGCACTAAGCAAAGTTGCTCCCACATGGCAAATAGTCCCAACCCAAGATATCATTGAGGTTGCATTCAAAGTCCCTGAAGTCAGAGAACAGGTATATATACATATGTACATCTTAACAAATTAAGCATATCCTAGTAATAGTATTAGTTGAAAGTTTAGGATCATTGTATATTCAAACAATCAACTAATTAGTACAATTGATCATCTATGTCTCTATACCATCAATAGTATTAAAAAATATGGTCACACACCCAAAATGCGTATGACCACTATTTTTCCACTTAGTAAAACAAATAAATTATGAAAAAATAATAGTCACGTAACTAAAAAAATATGGTCACTCATACCATATATTTTATTAACTTAAATTTTCCAAAATAATACAAAGGGGTGTTTACATTTAGAATATCATCCTATCATTACCGATAGCCTTGATAATCCTTTACGATTAATCTTGTGAATTTAATACACCTAAGACTTAAGATAATGTCATTGTCTACATTAAATTTGTTAATGGACTTGACAAAAAAAAAAATTGTTAATGGACCACTTGGCGTTGAATTATCTCACCCACCAAACCCTTTAGTTCTACGTGTGTGCAGGTGTATTGGAAAAAAATTGGTCTCACATTTGTTGGAATATGTTCATAAATCATATTAGAGCTTATAGTATTAGTAGTTTTATCAACATATTCACACATGTTATAGATTTATATATTGAAGGTTTTTTATTTATTAATTGCAGGTTAGGGCTAATAAATACTGCTTCAAAGGTAAACCTCGTTTGAGAACAGGATATGAACTTAGCAGGGTTGCTGCACAAATTGAGAAAACACTAGATGAAGTTTCACTTCCTTTTCTGATTTTACATGGTGAGGAAGATAGAGTGACTGATGTATCAGTGAGCAAACAATTACATGAAGTGGCTTCAAGCAAAGATAAGACATTGAAATTGTACCCTGGAATGTGGCATGGTTTATTGTATGGTGAGCCACCAGAAAATTTGGAGATTGTATTCAAAGACATTTTGAATTGGATAGAGGAAAGATGTCAATATGGTAATTCAAGATTAGAGAGAGAACAGAAGCAACAAAATGAAGAGTCCTCTAAGTAATCAGAATCAGAGACATCTCTTGCATCTTTGTAATTTTGAATATTATTCTCTTGTGTTTTGTTCATTGAAGCCCGTGTAAATTTTATATTAATTTTATTTTATAAATTTTTTACAATGTTAATTTTATAAAGGAGATTTGCTTTGGTTTTATTTTAGCCCAGTCTCTGATTTTATCCTATCTTAATATTTTTACATTTTATAAGCTATGATATGTTTATTACTCTTAGTTGAAACTTGATAGACGTGTAGTCATAAAACTTTTTTTTTTTTTTGAGGAGATAGTCCTAAAATTTGTCCATGTATTTCATAGGCACATTATAGTGATGAATATTAACTTCAGAAAAGGAGAAGGAGTAGGTTTTCCCCTCATCTATATATTTCTTTGGATGAGCAATATACTCGACTTGGCGGCAATAAAACCCAAGAAAGGACACAACTCCTTTGCCTTCGTTAACCGTTCATTTACATTGTATCCTTCAACTATTGAATTCTGAGCTGGTTATCATAGGACTCCTTTCCGATGTTGAAAGTGTTTCATTTCCTGGTTTCATGTTGTTTTGTAAAAGACTCGTCATGTGAGGGTATTTAATCATGGTCTTCTTAACGAGTGTCCTCGGACCACTCTTTAAACATCCCAAATTTAAAAAATATTCCTTAAAAAAGTCAAATGTTTCAAATTCTAATACATTGATTACATAATTTTTTTATATAAACTTACTATTAAAAGTACTTAAAGAGTGTCCGAGGCACTCGTTAACATTTCCCTTTAATTATTAATAATTTTTTATATATATATTTTTTAAAATGTCCACTCTAGCCTAAAGAAATGAAACACCTAAGGCAATATGAAGTCAAGATCAGAGTGGAGGCTAAAAAATGATAAATATGGGGGGTGGGTGGGTGTTAAAAATGCAATTAATCAAAAAAAAAAAAATCGCTTGTTCATGTCATGATGACCTCTAACTTCCTACATAACAGAATGTAAGTTTGATATCTCGCATGTTATATGAGGGATGAAAGGATTCCAAACCCAGATGCAGTCCAATATTATTGTATGTCACTTTACAAATAATGCAATTGAAAGCAATTTGGGTACACGGGGTTCTCGTACAAATAACTAACTATACCAACTATCAAGGTTTTCTTTCATTTTTGCTACAAATAAACTAAATATGAAGTAAGAAGAATCATTGTGATTTCCATTTCACTAGGCTTGTAAATTTCGTTAAAAATAGTAATTACAAAGCTATCATACATAAGATTAAGAGTAGTAAATTACCGATTTCAACTATTCATCATAAACCCATGAGGTGACACGAGATCGACGACCTGCAAATCCACTCTCTGCAACTTTTGAGTCAAGTAATTTGAGTTGTCTTGTAAACCATGGTGGTATATTTATTTACTCAGCCAGAGAGCTTCCCCTGTAGCCTTGTGCCTAAAATCAAGCTGCTTTGGGTTTAACTTGCTCTTTCTTTGATCCCTTCATTCATTTGGATTGGTAAAAAATACTTGCCAAAGATGAAGCCGATTCCCAACATATTGGCTACTAGCATTAACAAGTGAATTAGGATGAGAGAGCAATAAGAACTTAACATGCACGGAATTAAAGAATGAAATAATTGAAAATATGTTTTTAAGATCAACAAAGTAACACCTCAACTGTATGTAGTTATAAGTCCATATTTTCTCATATCACACAATTATTATCCTAGTCGTAGGAAATTTATTTCGGTGGTTACCTCATCATAGACATGTATGATGGATAATACTTGAGTGACATTGGGCTTTCAATGTCATGTAATATTGACCAATCATATAATGCGTTACATGTCACTGTTTACGTTAAAATATAACAAAAAAACAAGTCATTGTAAAAGAGAGAGAAGAAAGTCACATGTCACATTGTGGTTAGTCAATATCACATGACATTAGCACCACAATATCAATGCTAACCCCATGTTTGATACATATATTAAGTTTAATATGGACTGTCTGAACCACATTCTTTTCTAGAGTCTCGCATAGGCGCATAGCACATGTCTTTGTGCTTGATTAAAAGTTTATACAAATTAATAAAAAAATTGTTGGTTTTTTTTAATTACATCATATCACTTCATCACTCTTAGCAAATATAAAAGACACCAAATATAAAGGTGTCTTTTAGCAAGTTATTCTATGAGCATTTACTAAAAGACACCAACTAATTTTTATAAAGTTGTCTTTTAGCAAAATTATAACTAAAAAGTGAAAATCACACCTTGAGGTGTGGGTTGCTAAAAGACACCTTCATGAATGGCTTCTAGCAAGACCCATATATATATGACTTTCATTGTTACTTTCTTGTACATAAACATTTGAAAACCCAATCTTTTTCATTATCACGTTGACTTCAAACAACGTGTTCCCAGTCGAGTAGAAGCATGCAAGAGAACCTAACTATGATATAATAAACTGCATCACTGTTTAGTGTTCCTTTTCAAGAGTATCTCCATTTGAGTTGTTGTTATACTGTCAAGGAGCATGGTTTCCAAATTGGTCCTATTGTGGTAATCTTGGTTGACATTATATCTTAATCAACTATTTAGATAACTTTAAGAGATCCTTATGAAGGATGGTGAACTATAAGTTGTTGATTTGGCTTTGAAGATTAATTTCTTTATCTTTTGTAATAGGCCGTTTGTAATAGGCCACAACCTGTGTGTAAGTAGTATTATAGGCACTAAGAGATCCTGTGACTGTGTGTCATAGTATTAGGCACTGAGAGTTTTGCTTCCTGTATAATAGATCAGAACAAGTTATCATGGTGTCTTAATGTGTCTTTGGTTTATTTGCTGTTTGCCTTGTTTGCTAAGTGGAGCCATGTGTATCAAAACTTTTGTACGGTGTTTTGTTCAACATGTCAGCAAATGATTTTGTAGGCTCTCTACAACCTTTCATAAAAGGTGGATAAAGTTCACTCAATTTGATGTTGAGCACAGACTGTTATCAATAAAAACATTGTATTGCTCGACATCGCAGTCAATTAATACAAATAAAAATATTGAACAATATGAATTAGTCAATCCTATTAGAAAGGTATAAAAATTCTACATCGCAGTCAATTCAGAAACCATCCAAATCAAATCAAATCAATAACAAAAGACAAATCCACAATCGATTTCATTGCAGTTGATTAATTGATAATTGTGAAAACCATCCCCAAACATTAATTTCATGGATGACTTAAAATCAATTAGTTAGGTTTTCAACTTCTTATTTCGAGTAAATATTGCGTGCAAGTATGAAAAACTGCTGTATTATAACCAGTACTATTAAAAGAATCGACTGTTGTTTGCTACACAATTAAAAAGGACTAACGATGGGGCGTTATAACATCCACCAAGCATTTAAATGCTGTCTCAAATTAAAACTTCTTACAGGGATTAAGATTGAGAGATGGGTTCTGTTATGAGTTATGACATCCACAAAGCATGAAACTAACAGTTAATTATCAGTAATTACAACATAAAATTATCAGTAATTTAACTTTAATGATACACACTACAAATACAATACAAAGTCATAAATAAATCCAAAATAGGCAGCCTGATTGGTGAACTGAAAGACACCAAAGAAGTACTAAGTTACTAGAGGTCTACAGTTCAATCTCGGAAAACTAACATAAGCCAATAACATTTGTCTCTAAAAATAGAACAGTCATAAATGGGACAATAAATCACAGCTTCCGCCTTCCCGTATGAATAAGAAACCCATGCTTTCTTCACTTTGTTAGGGACCAAGGGTAAACGACTTACTCAAATAACACGATTCCTTTCGCCAGCATCTGCACAAAATACAAATCACAGTGTAAAGCATTCGTCAAATCAAAATTCTCGGTTTCTGCTCTCTTATGAATATCAAACCATATCAACATTTGACCAGCGCAGAATTTTCCCCTTGTTCAAAAATGATATGTTGGTCATTGTTGAAGTTCTGTAACAGATATAAAATTACATCTATAAGTATTGACTGCTTACTGTCCTATCAATCATAATAGTACTATAGAGTATAGACAGTAACCCAACAGAAATAGGGGATCATACCTCTCTAATGATCATTTCTTAAATAATCTTATTTCGTACTTCCTCAAGTTTCTTCAGTATTTCTCCAGGGGTCCTGTCCAATTCATCAGCAATTTTTCTCTGCAAATCCATTGGCAATGTTGGGAATTGCTCACATAGGTCCCCGTCAATAACATCCTACACAAATATGAAGAACTCAGTTTGTCAAAAATTTAATACTATGGTTAAAATAACACCAAATGAACAACACAAAATGTATGGACATGTCGGTATTTTCACCAGAGGCATAGTTTAAAAAGTCTTAAGCAGACCCAACCAGGAAAATATAACAAGGAGAAAGCTTCTATTCAGTATGGATGTCAAACAGTACATAGTAATAATAACAAAGAATCAACGGAATAACATAGATTAGGTATACCTTAACAGGAAAATAGGCGGATCTATAAGCCATATGATCTCTACCACACAAAGGTGGATTATCCTGCCTCATATGCATCTCCAAATGAGAAAAGAAATCAACGTCGTCTCGAGAAGTAAAAGCATGTAATGCTCCAATACTTCCCATAACTGTTCCATATAAAATGCACTCTCCACCACCTGGTATAAGAGAGGCCTTTTGCAGGCATGAGATCACATCGCCAACATGAAATTGCACAATTTCTTCCACCTTATTGGGAGCTCCATTCAGCTTCCCCTGCTCCCACTTGATCCTCCCACCAGTAGGATCTTCTTCTATCTCATCAGATACGTCCTGCGGCAACCGCACAAAATAGATATTTCCAAACTTGTCTGCACCTGCCATGGTATCAAAATCTATGTGGTATGATGCAGTAAGCCATCTTGGAACGCAATCATCAGCAAATATGTAGAGTTGGTTTTCATCCCGTCTATACTTGCAGTAATGGAAAGACTGGAGAGAATATATAAAACACAATCAGATGGAGATCTTATCAGTTAAACAGAAATCAGAGAGCAGCAGTACATTGAATATGTGAATAAGCATGCTGTCCAAAATTAAGAAAGTTTTATTTCAGAGCCTTAGTCAAGTTTTGAAGTATAGAACAATCCCTTCTGGAGCTCTAATATAAACCAGTTTAGTTAAAATTCAAATATTAACTCTCTGGCCAAAGACAGGTTATAATGTCAGAAGCTAATGCAATATCAGATGCGAACAGAGAATACCAGAAATCACAATGGAAAGTCACAGTTAGAATGCCTAACTCAAATATTAAAAAAACATAGACAGACATTGAGTAGAAACATACCTCTTGAATGTCACCAACATAAATTCGATCACGGTAGGTTTGAATAGAGACAATTGTGTTGGGGAATAGCTTATTCTCACACTTCCTTAATAACCGTCTTTTTCCCAAATCATATAGCCTGAGAACAGGTCCTATTCCAGCAAGTAATCTTCCCTGAAACTGACTAAGTGCAAGAGGAACACCTTCAACCTGAGTTTTATGAAGTAATTCAAGAGACCTTCCATCCTCTAGAAACCTATATATATGAATAAATCCAGCAGTTAAACTCCTTTTGGGCGTAAATTGCAGTCCCTTTGCTGTGCCAACGGCTAAAAGAGTTCCATATTCTTTATCATGAAAATTTACTGTGCATACACTGAATGCAGCCTCATTATCCTGAAGCTCCAAAAGACAGGTTGTATTTCCAGTTTTTGGATCAAGAATTCTGATGCACGATGCCCACTTATCTGATTCAGCTTTTGGATAACCATAATGCTCATCAGAGAGGGGGTCATCTTTATCCTCATCCTCCCCACCATTCTC
>Ga0209282_1000770_pt1 | contig 16187 bp, 13 predicted proteins | sample Mtrugardesep15_FD_187529 | JGI IMG/M metagenome (GOLD analysis project Ga0209282, IMG submission 187529) | Root nodule microbial communities of legume samples collected from California, USA - M. trunc garden sep15 (SPAdes) (version 2) | ecosystem: Host-associated > Plants > Roots > Nodule...
GTTTTTCGGGATTCTTAATCGAAGGAGTTGAAGAAGAGAGGGAAGAAAGGGTATAAAAGGAGAGTAAAGAGGATGCATTTGATTTTGATGTTGATGAATGTAAGAAGGTAAATCAATTTTTTTTTTTCCAAGTTCTTAATCGATTGAAGGAAGAAGAGTTTCAATGGAGAAGAATGGAAAGAAGAAGATGCTAGAGAAAAACAGTGAGGGCGACGACCTCAATTTTTTTTGGAAGAATAAAGCTCAATTAATGCATGGAGTCTATCTAAAAATAACAAAAGTATATGGTAACAATCTATAAATTTAAATATGGCGAATTGTCCATGTGTTTGTAGAGGTAGCCTAAGCCTCACCAATACAAATAACAATAAACACAAACCAAAAGCAGGGTATAATTTTCTCGCTTTGCTATGATAAACTCAATAACAATCAAACAAATCATTCATAAATTCAAGCATCAATGATCATTTTTGTAATACCTCAAGTCAAACATATAATACTCAACAAGAAAAAAAATAAAATACTCAATCAGAAAACATTAATACTAACAATAGTAAGTGCATCTTTATTATAGTCATCAATTCTCAAAGGAGTCCACACACATATTAACGATGAGGCACACTTATTTGATATGCTGCTGATATTACACTTGTTATACTATAATAACACCCAAGAAGAAGTTTTAATAGACTAAAACAACATAAATAGTTCTTTATGATAGGAAACAGGATTTTTCTGAACAAGTGTAACTTGTATACTCTTTAACCATGATGGTTAAATCGATCGTTTTGTCTTCTCAAATACTTCTTTCTGCAATTTCAGCAGCAATACCCTCTATCTTTTTGATCTCAAACCGATGAAAATCATTGCCCGTGCCAATATAATTACTAAATCCAATTGATCCTGCAGCTTCTGCTGTGGCCCCATAAACCATTCTCTGCTTGATGTGAATATAAGACAAATATGTGATCAAGTTAACAAAGATTACAGAAAGGCGTGGTGTGAAGAGAAAATGAGAGGCGTCGAAGAAGACTCGCCTTAATATCTGAAAAATGAATAGCACCAAAGCACATTGGACAAGGTTCACAAGAAGCATAGATTTCACAGTCAGCAAGGGAGGTTCGATCCAGCTTTTGACAAGCCTGCAGGTAAATTATTCAGTTTAGATAAATGTCAGATTTTATAAAAATGAACAAGAAAAATAAGAGATAAAATTAATATTTTTACCTCTCTTATAGCAGTCATCTCAGCATGAGCAGTGGGATCTTTGTTTCTTAAAATCATGTTATGAGTGCTTACAACAACTTCATGATTATTTCGAACAATCAGTGCACCATATGGGTATCCATCACCAGATTCAACAGCTTCATAGGCTTCTTTAACAGATTTTATTATGAACTTGCTGTCTCTATCCAATGCAGCTGGTATAACGAAAAAATACGTAAAAGTACATTTCAGGTTATAGAAATTATTCCCTCCCTCCCACAATCATGGCCAACTTGTTAAAAATATTTGTCACAAAATGAACTACCCTTTTCAAATTTCAGCATAATATTAACAACTTTTTTCAATTCTGTCACTTAATTAATACTACCTACATCACATCACGTTCAATTCAATATTTTTTACCTTGCACTTATGGTAATAGCAACACTGCTTCGGTAAAAGTATTATTTTCTATTTCCTTTATTCATTTTGCATAATATATGTGAAATATTCAAATGAGTCACTTGTTCTCTATAACCGGGGAGTGTCATTTACTAATCAATTGTATTTTTTCAATTATAGAAGCCAAATCAACAAGAGGAGTGACACTCTTTAATTGCACCGTCTAAACACATTCGAGTTAATTGGTTACCACCAAATCATGTGGTGAGACTCATGTAAACTTTAACCAATTGAAGGCTATGTTAGAGAGGTTTGGTAGCTCATCTGGTTTAAACCAATAGTTATAAGAGTTTGATGTCCTAGGTTTAAATCCGAATAAAGGAGTAAATATTGGTATAACAACTAACTACCAACATTTTTGATTGGAAAAAAAATAAGTGTGTGTTGAAGAGTTTGTTGGTGGCATGGCATTATTCAATCAACAAAAGGTGTCTTATCATTATCATTATAATAAGGCAAACACCTTGTAATAAACAATTTGAAGAGCAAATCAAGTAGAGAGAGAGAGAATTTTATTGTTCAAGATTATTGTGATCACTCAATCTGTTTTTATCCGTAATCAAAGTAAGATCTGTTTTGCCTCCAACTCCATAGTAATGCAAGTGTTACTTTTTTCAGTAACACATTACACCAAATGGTAGAAGAGACTAAAGACGGTAATGAAAGATGTTACTATAAACTTTGAAATAGAAGCATTGACCAAAAGCGATAATATATGAAGAAAATTATCAACTACTTTTACCATTAGCATTAGGAGTAGCAGCAACATTCTCTTCCATGATGGTATAATTGGGTGAATGTCTTTGATTTGTTATTGAGAACACATTTTTTGATGCAGCGGTGCGATGCTATATATAAGAAGCAAAACCACGTGTTCATCCTTCGAATAATCATTTTGGTTCTTAAATATGTAAAGAGTAATCATAATAGTTTATGAATGTATTAAAATTGCAAAATAGTCTTTGATTGTAAACTTTGTTAGTCAAAATAGTTGCTACGTTAAAATGTCTAATTAATATTGTCATATCAATCATAAATATACTTACTTAGGGTAATATCAATTTCTATAAATATATTTATTGTCGTATCAAGAAAAAAAATTATTGACAAACTATTTTGAAATTTCAATACATTTATAGACCATTGTAACCACTTGTAAACATTGACGAAAAATGATCATCATCCCAAATATTTTAGTACAAGTAATGTAATTATTTTACAGAAAATGATGGTTGGGATGCTAACTCATCAGACATCTTTGTTGCTTTCTTGCACGGAAGTTGAGTCTAGGGCTTTCTTTCTTGCGCGATTCTCCATTCTAGTTATTTTTTGACTAAAGATAATATAATATAAAAAGTGCATTTAGTTTATATGTATTCAGACTGTTTTTTTATTCAATTTTACGGTTTGGTTTCGTTTGCAGTTTTATTTTATCAATCGAGCAAATTCAAACCAAACTATAACATAAGAAAAATACTTATTGAACTTTTGTATCAACCTAGTATTCATAGAAATTCAATGAATTTTTTATAAAATGACATGTTTTTGGTTTTTTTTATTAAGATATATTTTTTCTCTTTTCTATGCTTTTGAATTCAAAAAATTATTTATGTGCTTAACTCTACTTGCACTTTTTGAATACATTTTATGTTAGATATATCTTGTATCATAGAAAGTCAATTATAATTTTTAGAGAATGATAAAATCTTAGTTTGTTGTATTTCTTATTAAAGATAATTGTTTTTTCGTCCATGTTTTTTAATTTGGTCTATATGGATGGAGACATTGTTGGATGAAAATGAAATTGTAATGTTAGATCAAATTTGAAACATTGTTAGAAATAAGTTGTTTTTAACTTTTCAACTTGATTTTAACGTTGACAACAAAAATTTATATTGTCTCATAAAAAACCACAACAATCGAACCAACACAAACCACATTGGTTTGGTTCTTATTTTAAAAGTCAACCGAACTAACCCAAAATATATGCTCTTTTTCTTTCGCTTCAGATGACTTTTAATCTCAAAATTGACTCAAACCGCACCGTAAACACCCATACTTGAAAGGGTTAACAAACAACTTGTTATATGTTTGCCTTCCATTCCTATGTAATTTTCTATGTAGTTGAATTTCATTGAGGTTTTACAAAAATAAAAATTAGTAAAATGTATTGAGAATTTCACAAATTCATTTCGATAAAAATTGAAAATGATAAATCCGCGAACAATTCATAACACTCAAAGTCAATAACATAAAACTACAAAATATGATAAATATGACGATCAAAGTGACATAATACAAATGCTTTTCTATATCTCACAATTACCCCAAATTATTGATTAAATATATAATGTATCAGAGTTGATTTGACAATATGAACTAAATGTACACTCAACAAAGATAAAAAACCAAATACTTAAATATATCTTTTGTCCTTTATTTTTAATAAAAAAATCGTTTTTGTCTTTTATCTTTTTTAATCATTTTAATTTTTTTTTTCAAGTGATGTTTTAATCCTTATTTTCATTCGTTTTGTTCTACAAAATGGTTTATAAGAGAAAGGACAATAGAGTAAGAGATGACTATTAGTCTCAATGTCACATGAACCATAGAAACGACCCCTCTTTTAGACAACTCCCATCTAATTGCTAGTCTCCAAACCATAACCCAGACCTTTAGCAAAAGTGGTTAATTAGAATAATAATAATTTATAAACGATATCAAATGTTTATTCATGTATCATGTTCTTCTTTCAGTTTTATTTTATTTTTAAATTATTAAATATATATTTAAAATATAGACAAAACCCGCCAAAATTTTCCAAAATCTTATGGGTGTGTTTGGATGAAGGGTTTAGGAGAAGAAGAGAGGGGAGGACTCACTTTTCTTTTTTAAATTCCGAATGTTATATAATGAGTCTTAGAAAATTGAATTAACAACATGATAAATAATTATATAATACTTCAAAAACACTTAATTTATTTTAAAAAAACATTTTACATTGTTCGTAATTTAAAAATAAAAAATAAACCCTCCCCTTCTTTCCTCTCATAAACCCTCAATCCAAACACACCCTATATAATCCGACTCGAAAACATACCCTTTCAGTCCACTTACTATAACAATTAATTGCTCACTTTACAATTACTTTATTCTCTCCCTTAATGTTGGAAAAGAACACTTGTTTGTTGCTTATACAAAGATGATTTGAGAAAATCTGCGACGGATCTAAATTGTTCACAGTTTTCTTATTTTTACTTACTTTCAATTTTGTGTTGAAGGTTTTGGTTTGACCCTCTCTTGTATAGTTTTCTGCTTTTTTATATATATATTATTATGAGTGGATGATAATACAGGGGTTTCATGAGATGTCAACAATGTTAAGATTTTTCAAACTTTCTTTTTGCTGTTTTAACTCACTCTGGCTTATCGAAAAAAAAACTGTTGCTAGTCCTAGTAAAAAGATGATAAAGAATCATCTATTTTATTCATTCAAAAAATTTATATTGTTTTTTCAAACTTAGTTTTGTTTGACCCCACCGTTGTAGTTAATGTTGATATTTGTTCTTGGAATGAATAAAGGGAAATGCTCTTGACAAAAGATTAAATTAAGATACTAACTTAGTTTTTTTTAAAGAGGATATTAACTTAGTTGGAAGCCACTCTTTTTTATGTCATTTTGTTCTTATTTTATAAAAATAAAATAAAAAGAAATGTTAGATAAAGCGAAAAATTATTTCTCGAGGTTTTCACAACATGATGTGGTAGTATATGATTGATTTATTATCACTTATACCACCAAATATTCACCAAAGTCAAAGTAAATCACTTTTGGATTTTTGTATGACTAGAATGTGTGTGCTTCGCTATCCGGTTCGTGAATAGAAATTCATCGGATATAGCATTACTGATGGATAAAATCTCTTTTATTCTAACCACTATTGTTCAAATAACATTTGTTGTTTACATATAATTTCTTAATTAAGTATTTAGAAAAGGAAAAAAAAAGGTGTCTTACAATTGAGGTGGTCGTTCAAATTTAAGGTTGTAAAATAGTTATTAGTACCACATTAGTTTTATTTATATATTTTTTAAAATAAGTATCTTAAAATATAATTGATTTACTTAAACCTCTTTAAATTTTAATCTATTTTTAAATAAACTCTCTTTCAATTATAATACAATCTAACCAGATTTTGGGAATTCAAATTCAAACTAAGTATAATTGTCAAGTAACAAGTAAAAGGTAAATGTCATATAAAAATAAACTAAATATAATTGAGAAGAGAAAGGCTTGATTATTTACAAGGGAGCTCAAGATAGTCGAGTAATTATTATTTTTTACTATGATGGTCTAGTTAACAACAAACATATGAATGTATTTTGATTGTCGAGTCTTGATTATCCAACAATGCACAGCTTACACTAATGTGTTTGGTTGTGGTTATGGAGTCGTATGTCTCTGTCCTTTCTTGCAGTGAAAACAAGAAGTTAATATTAGCAGGTTCTCAAAAAAATAATGCTCATCTTTTGATAAATGCATATTCAATGTTACTTTTTATATTAAAAGACAAATTTATAATATTAATAAGGACATTAAAAAAAGTAATACATACATATAAAAATTTGAAAAAAGTCTTATATTTAAAAACAAACAATTTTTTTATAAATAATCTTATAATTAAAAAACGATAGAGTAACTATCTCTTTATATCATATCACTAACTTATCGTATCTTGATATTACTTACTCTTCTCTTTTTACCTTCCATGATGCATACATCAACAGGTATATACACAAGACATTTTCCTTATTTAAATCAGGACAAGTATATTATTGCAAGAAAGCAACAAAGCTCTCTGATCGGTGGTTGCCTGACAGTTTGTCACCCATATTCTCCTTGAATAATTACTTTACTTGTTGTACAATCTTTTTTTAAAAGCAACACGTGATTTTGCTCCCAAAATAAATAAATAAATAAATAGATAGCAGTGCTGAATCAAAAAATGAATAGCTTATAAAAAAACATAAAACAACGACCTAATTGAAAAACTTTTGACTGAGATAAAATTATTTAAAATTTAAAAAATTAACAAAGTCACAACTAATTTAAAAGTGACTTAAAAAAAACCAGAGATCAGTGCAGCAGTTTACTCATTTTTCTAGATGCAAGAAAGCAACAAAGCTGTTTGATGAGCTGCCTCCGACTCATGTTTTTCCGTAAAATATAGTTAAATAATACTACTTGTACTAAAATATTCAAATTATGAACACGTTGGTTTTGCTTCTTATAACACTGCACCGCTGCATCAAAAAATGTATTCTCAATAACAAGTCAAATAACGGGTTTAGTGTGGAGAAAGCATTTAGTTTCTCTCATTCTCTCTATACCATCATGGAACATGATGCCGCTGCTGCTAATGGTAATACTAATTCATAATTTTCTTCATATATTATAGCTTTTTGGTCAATGCTTCTAATTAAAAATCTATAGTAACATCTTCCATTACCTTGAATACCTTCTTTAGTGTGTTCTACTTCTACTATTTGCTTTTACTCATAAAAGTACTACTTGCATTACTATGGAGGCAAAACAGATCTTGCTTTGATTGTGGATAAAAACCAGATAATTGAGTGATCACAATAATATTGAATAATAAAGTTCTCTCTCTCTCTACTTGATTTCTTCTTTAAATTGTTCATTATATTAATGATAATGATAAGATGTCTTTTGTTGATTGAATAATGCCATGCCACCAACGAACTCTTCAACACACTTGTTTTTTCCAATGACAAATGCATTTAGTTGTTATACTAATATTTACTTTTTCGTTCAAATTTAAACCCAAGACATCAAACTCTTTTAACCCTTAACTCAAACTGGTTGAGCTTACCAAACCTCTCTAACAGAGTCTTTGATTGGTAAAAATTTACGTGAGTCTCACAGCATAATTTGGTGGTACCCATGTAAATTTTAACCAATCAAATCGAGTGTGTTAGACCGTTCACGTTAAAGAGCGTAGCTCATCTTTTGATTTTGCTTCTATAATTGAAAAAATATGATTGATTAGTAAATGATACCCCCGTTCTAGAGAATGAGTGACTCATTTAACTATTTCACAGTTATTATGCAAAAAGTATAATGGAAAGAGAAAATAATACTTTTACCAAAGTAGTTTAGTCATTATTACCATAAATGTAAGGTGCAAAATATTAAATTGAGAGTGATGTAAGTAGTATTATGTTGAAATTTTAAAAGGGTCGATCATTTTGTGGCAAATATTTTTTATAAATTGGCGATGATTGTGGGAGGGAGGGAATAGTTTATATAACCTGAAATGTACTTCTAAGTATTTTCTCATTATCCCAGCTGCAGAGGATAGAGACACCAAGTTCATAATAAAATCTGTTGAAGAAGCATATGAAGCTGTTGAATCTGGTGATGGATACCCATATGGTGCAGTGATTGTTCGAAATGACGAAGTTATTGTAAGCTGTCATAACATGTTTTTAAGAAACAAAGAGCCAACTGCTCATGCTGAGATCATTGCTATAAGAGAGGTAAAAAAAATATAAATTTTGTCTTTTATTTTTCTTGTTCATTTGTGTAATCTGACGTTCTTTGAGTGTTGGGTAGCTCAACTGATTTAAGCTAAGTGATTAAAAGAGTCGAGGAGATAAAAGTACATGGTTCAAGTCCAGACTAAGAGAAAACACTAACATACTTTTTTCAATTAATCATATTTTTCAAAGTTCGATCTATGAGGTTCATGAAATATAGCCTCGTGAAATATGCTTCTATATTTTTCAAAGTTTTAACTTAGTGGTAAAAGTTTGATCCTATAGCCTCATGAAATATAGTTCGAATTTCATCGGAGACGGTTGTAAAATATTAGCAATCAAAATATTAAGTCGAATGACCTGAAGAATCATATACCATCTGCTGTATCAGACAAATATGGATGTCAGTATCGGAGAGTTTTGGAAAACACATTTAAATAAAAAATTGAGGAGTTTGGATGTGAGTTTAAGTTGCTGAAAGTTCATTTTGTTTGGTAATATGTTTAAAAGTTCATTTTGATTGCACATCATTTATCACCTCATGTTTTACTAATTGGAATTTACCTGCAGGCTTGTAAAAAGCTGGATAAAGTTTCCCTTGCTGGCTGTGAAATCTATGCTTCTTGTGAACCTTGTCCAATGTGCTTTGGTGCTATTCATTTTTCAAAAATCAAGGCAAGTCTTCGACGCCTCTCATTTTCTCTTCGTAACACACGTTTCTGCAATCTGTGTTAAATTGATCACATATTTGTCTTATATTCACATCAAGCAGAGAATGGTTTATGGAGCCACAGCAGAAGCTGCAAGATCAATTGGATTTAGTAATTATATTGGCAAGGGCACTGATTTTCATAAGTTCGAGATAAAAAAGATAGATGGTATTGCTGCTGAAATTGCAGAAGAAGTATTTGAGAAGACAAAGGACAAGGTAAAGGCTAATCTTTTACGATCGCGTTAATCATCATGGTAAAAAAGTATACAAGTTACACTTGTTCAGGAAAATCCAATTTCTTATCAGAAAGAACTATTTAAGTTGTTCTGGTCTATTAAATCTTCTGCTTGGGTGTAATAGTTGAACTCGTGAAATATTAGCAGCATAACACATATGCGTGCCTCGTCGTTGATATGTTTGGTCGCGGTAATTGTGGACTCCTTGGAGAACGGACGACTGCAATAAAGATGCACTTGCTATTATTAGTACTAATGTTTTCTTGTTGGGTACTATATGCTTGACTTGAGGCATTACAAAAATGATCATTGATACTTGACTTGTAACCTGCTTTTGAATTTAACTTGTGTGTTTATTGCTATTCGTATTTCATATGCAAAACATTGTTTCTTTGAATTCACTCAAATTAAGTAAAGTTACATGCGTTAGTTTCATTTTTTTGTATAGTAAAAGTGTGTCTCACTTCACGACTCCTTGGTTGTGTTGCTCTAGTCCTCTTTGCTATGTCTGTTATTTTGTACCTTCCCAAGTTACTTGTATTTATTTTCTGGTTTAGAAGTAGTAATTTTGGTACTGAGTTTATGGTATTTATTTGTACCAAAGGTATTTCTGGACATTTGGTAAACAAAAACCCAAAATGAATAAGCATCTCTCTCAATTATTTAAGAGACTTTAGAACAGCTTAAATAGAGCTACATTTTAATTGACCTACATTTCCTAAATAAAATTGATTTAAAATTGTTAGATTTAATAATTCTTATTTTAATTTAATTTTAAATGAAAAAAACAAAGATAAAATTGCTTTTTAAGCAATTTTGGTCCTAGTAAAAATTTTCATCAACATTTTTAGTCCGTATGAAATTTTCATCGGCATTTTTGGTCTCTAAAAAGGATAAAGAAAAATGTTACATGGACTAAAAAAATGTGATTTTATTTTGCAGGGATTAAAAATAAAATTTTGAATATTTATAAAAATCATTAACTTAATTAGCCCTATTTATTAACAATCACATCACCAACTTATCATATTTACTCAAATAAAAAACTCATCATATGTATCACATTACTCAATCCTATCTATTTCCCACTCATGGTATATACATGCAAATTGCAATGCAATTGGACATGACAACAAAACTCATACCCACGGGTATCCTCCTGAACCAAACCTAATTTGATGGGTTTTCACCCTTTTGACTGGATTTGAGTATGAGTTTTTCCCGATTTTAAAACACGGGTACGAGACGGGTAACAGAGATATAGATACCCACCCCAAAACAATAGCCAAACATGTCCCGTATATAGAAAATCAATTTATTAACCCTTTTATATAAATAGAAACTAAAACCCTAAACCATTTCATTCATACAATTAATACAATTAGAGTCTCTCAGCCGACACTCACTTCTCCGATTTTTCTCTCTTCTCCTTCCACATCTCAATTCCTCAGTCTCTATTCTCCATCACAATAACCATTGATTGCCGTCATATATTTGCTGGATAATATATTACAACATTGCGTCAAGTGCTGAAAAATACTTCATTTTTTTGTTAAAAACAACATGCCGTAGGGATGGGGATAGACGGGGATACCCGAACCTATCGAGGCAGGGATGAAATTTGATTTCTCATCGCCATTAAATATGACTAGAGTATCAAGTAAGTATATAAAAATAGAGTATCTTTTTTATATATTTTTTTTCAAAAAAGAGGAGCAGCAAAGTGCTGCAACCTCAAAATATATTCAAAAGAAAGAGAGATACACAAAAAACCAAACCTCCTAAGAATTGATAAACCTAAAAGTAGGTATACTAAGTCTATTCTTTACATAATACTCTTTAACAAACAAAGGAACATCCATCCAAACTGTAAGACCAGCTGAGATCAATTCCCAATTAGCTAAGCTATCAGCGCATTGGTTCCTAAATACAATGAATATAAAAATAGAGTAAGAAAACATGTAAAACTCGTTTCTACCGGTGCCATTGCTATGCATAAATACAATGGATACACAAACATTCTCCTTATTTAAATCAGATAAGGATATTATTGCAAGAAAGCAACAAAGCTCTCTGATTGGCGGTTGCCTGAAAGCTTGTCACCTACGTCTCCTTGAATAATTACTTTTTCAATATTTTAAAAGGAAAATGCTAACACTTGGTGTTACTCCCAAAATAAATAAATAAATAGCACTACCGAATCAAAAAATGTTATCTCAACAAAAAGTCAAGGACGGGTTTATTGAGTGGATTCTTATACAAAAATAGTGTTATCATCATTCATCACATGGAGCAGGCTGCTGCTGCAAACGGTAAGTAGTAATAGTAATTGATTAAATTCTTCATATACTATTGCTTATTTATAAACATCTTCAGTTATCGTCCTTAGTGTGTTCCACAATTTGGTATTAGTAATAATAGTACCACTTACACTGTTATGACTTATCATTTAGATTATGGATAAAAACTTAAAAACCAGATTGAATGATCACATTTATGAGTTAAGTCAGAATAAGGTGGATAAGAGCAGAAACAAACTGCTATGTTCAATGTGTATGAACCTATGAAGCACATATACGAACACAAACAACTGATATGACACGGACACAGACACCATTAATTATTTGAGAAGATCACATAATTCAATGTAATTATATGTGTCGTTGTTGGACACGGGATACGCTCCGTGTTTCATAGGTATGAACATATTTAAAAATTTAAAAACAAGATTGAATGATAGCATTTTTTTTTCCATACTTGATTTGATCTTCATGATATGACACTGGAAAAAAAATGAATATTTCGGCAATGTTTACTTACTTTCTAAAAACATTTTAAATTGCCAATAGGGATAGGAAAGAATCATATAGTGAACAATTGTTATTACAATGATGCATTTTGTTGATATTTTTTTTTTGGAAAACTTAGTATAGTATCTGGTACGACCGATTTTGCTTCTATATATAGCTGGAACAATATGGTATATTGATTCATAAATGATAATTTCTATAACCTGAAATGTACTTCTTTGTATTTTCTCTTGTTGTACCAGCTACAGAGGATAGAGACCAAAAGTTCATAACCAAAGCCGTTGAAGAAGCATATAAAGGTGTTGAATGTGGCGATGGACGCCCATTTGGTGCAATCATTGTTCGAAATGATCATGAAGTAATTGTAAGCTGTCATAACATGGTTTTAAGAAACAAAGATCCCACTGCTCATGCTGAGGTTATTGCTATAAGAGAGGTAACATCAATTTTTTTATCTTCAATATTTCTTGTTCATTTGTGTAATCTAATTTGTCTTTGTCTCTAAAATGAATAGCTTATTAAAACAAAAAGGTCTTGAAGCGTTAATCTTGATATCACGCTACTTTGGTCTTGGTATTTATCATTAGTTATTTTGTTAGTTTTTATGTATTCCTTTGTCCCTCACATCACCAACACGACACAGACACATGTGAATGTGATTACATTCGATCAATTCATTTCCTCAAACTATTACAATGTCGACGTGCCCGTATCGTACTTGGTGTCCGTGCTACATAGAATCTGATATGTTAGACAGATAAATTGGCATTTTATTTCTCTTGCTAAATAAAAATATTAAGCCAAATACTTGAAGTTTAAGGTTTGTTTTATATTTAGTTGCCATCATCTACTATCTGCTGTCAATGACAGATTTGGATCTCAATATCTGAGAGTCTTTGAAATTACCATTGAAGGATAAATTGACAAGGTTGAATGTGCTTTTAAGTGGCTGAATGTTCATTTTGGTTGGTCAACGCATACAGCTTTTGTATCACGCACTATATACATGTATAGTTTGCTTATTCTACATGTTTGAGGGCTCTAATTATGCTTATATCAGAAGCCATAATTATTTTTTCTAAACCATATCTATTTTCTACTTTTTTTTGGTAAGCTTCTACTTGTTTTCTTTAATGCACATAATTGATTACCTCCGGCTATACTAATTGGAAATCATCTGCAGGCTTGTCAAAAGCTGGATCAAATTTACCTTACCGACTGCGAAATCTATGCTTCTTGTGAACCTTGTCCAATGTGCTTCGGTGCCATTAATCTTTCAAAAATTAAGGCAAGCAGAAACCCCTCTCATTTTCTCTTTACACCATGCATTTCTGTAACCACTGTTAAATTGATCACATATTTGTCGTATATTCACATCAATCAGAGATTGGTTTATGGAGCGAAAGCAGAAGCTGCAGTTGCAATTGGATTTGATAGTTTTATCGCCGATGCACAGAAGGGAAGTGATTCTCGTCAGAAGGCCCAGTTGGAGATAAAAAAGATAGATGGTAACGCTGCTGCAATTGCAGAACAAGTATTTGAGAAGACAAAGGGAAAGTACATTCTTTACTAATCTGGTTAACCATCTTAGTAAAAGAGAATACAAATAACAATTGTTCAGGAAAATGCAATTTCCTATCAGAAGTCTATAAAACTTGTTTCTATAAATCCGCATATTTATTTCGTTATACATCTCTTAATTCTTCGGCTTGGGCATTATGGTAGAGCAAGTGAAGAATCAGCAGCATAGCAAATATGTGTTCCTCGTCATTAATATTTTTGATCGTGGTAAATATGGACTCGCGGGAAAATTGATGACTGCAATAAAGACGCACTTGCTAATGCTGGTACTACCATTTTCTTGTTGGTATTATTGAGGCATTACAAAATGATCATCGATACTCAAATTTATGAATGACTTGTTGGATTGTTTGAGAGTTGCGTAGGAGGGGAAGCTACAAAAGACAAGCACATCATGCAAAAGAATCCAAGCTTCTGATTATAAAATATACAGTATAAAAGATTGCAGAATTTGGAACTATACTACAATTTTACGTTACAACTCATCGAAACCTATTTATTGAAGAAATCGCAAGCTGCTTGTGCATGTTAGAGGAGAGGTAAACCCCAGTCAATCTAAGCTAGACTTTAACTCCTCCAACCTAGCCTTGATCTGACCCTGCAACAACTCCAACCGATTCAAATACACCTCCAGCTCCAAAATCCTCCGTTTTAACCATTGTTCATCCCTCACTTCCCCTGTCGATAACAGCATGGGCAACACACCGGGTGGCTCTACCGGAGCATCATCCAACAATTCCTTCAACAATGGTGAGAAACATGACTTCATGGTTTCCTCAATGAAGCCCCGTATACTAGTAGTTTTGTCATTGTTCCGCTCATTTTTTGTGTTCATATCATCTGTTGTTATCTTCACACGCTTGCGCGCCCTTTTATCTGTTTCTTCACAATTGTCAACATCTTCATCCTTCATCTTAATGTTGTCAATAAGATCAGGACTTTCAGGAACATGTCTTGATTCATCAACATCCAAAACGTCATGGTCCGTGTCATTGCCCCAAATCTTGTGGGAAATTTCGAAAATGGCTTGTTCCTGGGGGATCTTGAAAGAAATCTGAACCTCTTTGCCTTGTCCAAAGTCATCTTGTGGTTTCCTTTTTAACCTACGTAGCTTCTCAACAAGCTGGTTCCTACTGAATTTCACGCTGAATTTGGGAATAACTTGATCATAGAATGAAGCAACGCCGCTTTGAATAGTAGTATTTGCTCTTCCTTGCTGTGTAATGTAATCCAGATATCCCTTCAACAGTTCAATCTCGTCCTGCTTTGTCCATAGCCTCTGATATTGTTTAACACCGTCTGAATACTTTTTGTTATATTGTCGTTTTGAGCATGTTGTTATAGTGGTGGCAGCCGCGGTGGTGGCTGTGTTTGTTGCTGTGTTTGTGTCATCTGCGGGGGCAGCCATGGCCACCGTCACAACGGGGGATGCATCAGAAACGGCAAGCGCAATGGGAATGTTGTCCATTTGGTCTTCATCCACATTGTTTGGACATAGAAAATGGTCATTTTCGTCATCATCGACATTGTCCATTTGGTCTTCAACATTGTCATTTTCAAACTTTTCATAGTCTGATTCGTCATTGTTAATGTCAAGGCTTTCTTCTTCTTCTTCTTCGGATGACGAAGAGGAAGATGATGAGGTTGACAAAATCCAAGAAACCAATGGTGAAAGCATTGTTGAGGAGAGAACATACTTTCCCTTTTCCGCATATTAGAGTATTGAACCAACCGTTTATTTGTTGATGGTAGTTATGCATTTACTATGAATAGAAACAATTATAAATGGAGACAATTTATTCAGTTAAAAATATAAGAGAGGATAAATGAGAGCTTGATTAGTTAGACAATGACGGTCGTTGATTATAGGTAGTTTTTTGCTCTTTAAAAAACTGTTAGCAAAAGAATGTGACATGGATGAGATACTAAGTGATGTCAACCAATGTTTATTCTAAACGTAGGTTCATTGTGATTTTATCTCATGGATAGACCGGTATGGTATCACATATACATGAATACTCATATTAGTTTGGAGCCGATTCACCAATCGGAGTAGGGTCTAGTTAAGACGTTAGTCTTCTACAACGTAAAAAATCAACGATCTGAATTTCAACCATATACATGTCAATATTTTAGTGGGTTGCCTCATAGGGAGGGAATTTGTTAGACACTAAAGAATAAGTTTGAAGCTCTTGAAAACCATTTTGAAATAGTTGAAATATGGTAAAGTTCATATTCAATCCATACAAATATGAATTGCAAATTTGATATTCGATCCACATTTTTTTTTTGTCCATAACCCCTAGTGGAAGAAATATGTGGAAAACAAATAAGAGGTTTGGAGCCTATTGAAAACCATTTTGAAACTGTTTTATCAAAATCAAAATATGGTCAAATTTGATATTCAATCCATCTAGTGTTCCATCATGATTCGAACATGATTAGCTCCCACTGGGAGAACGTGTAAAACACTAAAAAAAAGTTTGAAGCCGATTGGAAACCACCTTAAAACTAAAATCAAAACACGGTAATCCTTTGATATTCAATCCATTTTTATTTTTTTTTACAAATCTAATATACAAATGAATTGAATAGATTTTACCAAAATACTCTCTGATT
>Ga0209282_1000771_pt1 | contig 16177 bp, 9 predicted proteins | sample Mtrugardesep15_FD_187529 | JGI IMG/M metagenome (GOLD analysis project Ga0209282, IMG submission 187529) | Root nodule microbial communities of legume samples collected from California, USA - M. trunc garden sep15 (SPAdes) (version 2) | ecosystem: Host-associated > Plants > Roots > Nodule...
AAAAAAAAAAAAAACACACATAGTAAACAATTGAATTATAACCGATTTTTCAGAATTCTCCCTCTGATATCAGTTACTAGCTCAATTGACATTTTTCACGATGGAATGACATTATCATTATTTAGTCTAACGCATTATCAAACTGATTCAGAGATGGTACAATCAAATGTCAAACATTAATAATTTAAGATTTCAGTTTGTTCAAAAAAAAATAATCTAAGATTTCAGTTTTACTATATCATTCAAATACTATGAATATTGTAAAGAGGAAACGCATTCGCTAAAGCATTCACTACATATCTTCTAGATGAACAATGTACTCACTTTTGTTTATTGTGTACTATTAACTAAAGGAAAATGTGACTATTGTCTGTAGGGGATTGGTTAAGAAAATTAATATAGTATACTTCTTCCGGTCACCATTATAAACAAAAATTCATTTTTTTAGATTCATTCAATAAATGATGTATGTGGTCTATATAGACCACATACATCATTTAGTGAATGAACCTAAAAAGTCAATTTTTGTTTATAACAGTGACCAGAGGGAGTACATATCTTGGAACTTGGGTAGTCAATATTAAAAGTCAAAAAATTATGTTTTTTAGTTATTGGTTATTTCCTCTCTTTCAAATTTCAATTCAACATTAATTATTGATTATTGGTTATTAATTATTGATTTCATTTGATAATCTTGAACTGGTTTTATGGTTTTAAGACTTGGGTTTCTTGTTCTGTTTGCTCGAAAGGGCTAGGTACGTAGACAGTTTGTGTTGACGGTAGTTGTCGCTCGTCGTACCTACATGACTTTATCCGCCGAGGTTGCTTTACCATTGGTGGACTGTGATGAATTCTGTCGTTTGTTCATCCCTCGATCTGGAGGACGACAGAAGTTTAAATACCTATGCGACTCTGGGCTTTGATTTGGTTTCTAAATGATTGGTTTGGCTCGAAAGAGCTGTTTGGCTTACTGATTTTGAGGGGAGCTGTTGGAACTTGGGTCATATATGTGCTGACAGACGATTCATACGCATGTTTTTAATGCTATGAATGTTCACTCTGCGTTCTTTTTGTAATTCGGTTTTGTGCCCACACGTGGGTTCACTAGATTGTCCGTGGTAGTGTTTGTTTAGGACTTTTCTTATTGATGCCACTTTTGTATTAAACTGTTGTATCACTCGTTAGAGTTTGATTTTTGTGGTTTTATGGGTCAGGTTCTTATCCTCAATCTTGTACTTCCTTTTATTTTATTTATCTTCTATTTTGACTAAAAAAAAGAAAGATAGCATTACATACAAAATAATCTTTGTTTGCAATGCTCTAGTTTTCTCATACCACACCCTGCATCAGAGCAAAATTATCGCACCCTTTTTGGTCATTATGCAATCTTATTAACAACATGTAAAAACAAAATAATGTAAAATAAATTTCAATCCATTGGGGCATTCCATCAAACAAAATTTTTTGAAAATGTTAAAATTTTTATATTGCAGAGATTTTCTTACACATACATACATTTACACACACCTCGTTCATTCCTACATTCAAAGATTGATGAAGCAAAAAAAATGTTGATTATTTTAAATTAATTATTTTATTTTATTATAAGCAGTGCATGTCCATCTCATGAAATTTAAAAAACTAATATAAATCACTTTTGACTCAAATCGTAAGTGATAACATATCTCTTTCATTCAACCTGATGATAAAATATCTCTTACATAATTAATTCATGTAATTCTTCAGTATCCAAGAGTTTGGATGAAATGGTAAAATATCTCTTTCATTCAACCTGATGTGCCACTTGCAATCAGCTATGGCGGATCATTGAGAGATCTTCATCAAGATCCTAACAAGCTAATTTGAATATTCAGCTATGGCGGATCATCATCCTTTCATGCAACTTGCAATTCTCAAGTTTGATGGGTTCTTTGATCATTCGACAGAGCTCATGGAGGATTTACAACGATCAAAGGAGTATTGAGATTGGTAGAGACCAGAGGTGGCCCTGAGGGCGGGCTTGAAGGACGGCAGGCCAGGTCACAATTTGTTTAGGGACAACAAAATTATTATTTTTATTTAGTAGTTAGTACTATATATATATATATATATATATATATATATATATATATATATAATTTAATTCACCTTGATTAATTCTATTGAAAAAAATATTTTTAGATAACTTTGATTATAAATGAATATTTTGCAACAAAAAATGCAAGAAAGAAAATATTTGAATAATTAAAAGGGCACAAATGATAGTTTCGTCCTGAGTACCAAAAATCTTAGGACTGACCCTAGTAGAAACTGGCATCACCTTGGCACTATGATAAAAGAGAATTTCTCCAATCCTTGCACAACAATAAGTATTATGTCAAATTTATCAAAAATTTTTTTTATCAAACCACGGAGGCCTCGTTTAGCACGATTTTCCTCATAACGACATAATTTATGAACAAAATTTTGTAAAAGTGTTTTGGTGGCGTTAATCAAAGTAAACTAAAACAAAATAGATAACGTTGTGCTGAGATTAAATTTCAATAACTATTACTAGAATGTTTTCTCTTAATTGATTGTATACTCTTTATGTCTTAGGTATAACTCCACTTTTTTCTCAAAATATGTCTCAATCTCTAGTTAACAATGCGAGATCCATTGAACCAATTTACTTTTGATACATTGGTGGCAAAATACAAGCACTTATTATGTGTTTATAATTGTTCCCAAAAGATAAATTGAAGAATTTATGAAAATAAATTGATAACAACTTATAAAACTATTTTTGAATGGTCATAAAGAGAAATGAAGAAAGTGGCATTTGGGCACATCCAATTAAAATTTGACACCTCAAAAGCATTCAACTAAAAATGATAAATAATTATGAGAAATAGAGAGACTGTTTTTTGACATTTTAAAACAAAAAAGAAAATATTTAAAATAAAAGCACCAAGAGAGAAAGAAAGGAAAACAATGATGACAGAGGACGGCGACGGCATGGCCGACGATGATCGACACGTCGAAAGCAGGGATGACGACGGCGAAGATTACTGCATGGCGACGACAACAACAGTGACATCGGTGACAACAACGATGATGATAGTGAGAAATTTGGATTAAGATTTGACATAGTAATATATGTTCAATGTTGCCGGCGATTAGATGATTCTACGGTGATAATGGAATCGAATGATTCTGGCGAAGAGTAAACTAGAACCGTGGGAACGCCGGATTACTTACCGGTTACTGGAAAATGGCAGGTGGAGAAGAAACTCAGAACGAGTTTGAGAAGGGAGAAACGAAAGCTCTTTTCACCAGAGAGTGAGAGCACCGCCAAAGAGAGAGGGGAAGTGGTCATTGCCCATGTCACACTATAGTCTTTTCTGTCTTCATCATCACCTCTTCCGGCGTGGCCATCATCGCCGACAATACCACCGCGGTTCTCTCCTGGCATTGATTTCCTTTCTCTCTTATATTTGATTGTTTTTTATTTTATCAATGTCAAAATTTCTCTCTCTCCCTTTGTTATGATTATTTATTATTTTTATGGCTTAATAGCAATTTTAGCCTCCTAAGTTTCTTAAAGTTGTGATTTTTGCCTCTAAGAAAAAAAACAATAAAACCGTCCCCTAAGTTTTGCATTTGTGTCAGTTTTGGCCCCAATGCCAATTTTGACTCAGTCTACACTGACGTGGCACCCTAAGTGAGGTGCCACGTGTTATTTATTTATTTATTTATTTGACTTGGGGGGCCAAAACTGCTACAATTGCAAAACTTAGAGTGTGATTTTGTAGTTTTTTTTCTTCTTAGGAGGCCAAAATCGCAACTTTACGAAAGTTAGGGGCTAAAAGTGCTATTAAGCCTATTTTTATTTATATGTTTATGAAGTGTCAAATTATGATTGGAAGTGTCCAAATACCACTTTCTTGGTCCTGTGACCACTCAAGAATTACTCTGTCTTAAGACTAAATTTATTGTGTTCAGACGCACACAATAACTTGTCTCGATAACATTTTGGAAAAAGTATCTCTTTGTATGTGTAAACACTATAAATTAATTCATGTAACTATAATCTTTTAAGAATTCTTCATCCATTTGCATAATCTCTTTTAAGTATCTTTTTAAGAGTTTTGCATCCGTTTTAAAAGTTATTTCATGTAACTAAAAAGTTTCTCTTTTAAAAGTTTTGCATCCGTTTTTTACAACTTTTTTATGAAAAATTAGAATCTATTTTGTGTTTGTTTATCGTAATAAAAAACATTTTTTTTAAACAAATAATTTAGCTTGTTTTGATACAACTATAAAAAAGGAATTTTTTTTTTTACAAAATAACCATATTTTCTCTCTCATCTAAAAAAAATATACTTTTTGAGAAGCTGCTCTCAACAACTTCTCAGTTGGCTGCATCACAGCCTATTGATAATGATGTTAATGCTGCAACTTTCAGTATTGAATTACAAAATGATGTTGATATAATTCCCAACGACCGGCTGCCTAGTACATCAATTCATGTGATGGAAAATATCTCTGTTCAAGCGCACGTTGACGTGCAATCCCATGAAGTGGAACAACGACATTTGGCATCTCAGGTTCAAGAGATTCCACTTGCGGATGTTGAGCACGATGACGTGCAAGGTACTACTGATGCTGGTTTTGAGTCCTCAAACATGGAACATAGCGCACCACTAACACCTTTTGACATCCAATTAGAAGCGCACCAAGGTACTACTAACCAACACAGAAGCTACTAGGAAAACATCTCAGGTTCCAATTGCTCAGCACGAAACACATCCTAGCAAAAACATACAGAGTGATTTGGAATTATGGGCAAGAATCCGCGAATACGACCAATGGACCGCTGCAGAAGGATTAACGCAAGTACTCTAAAAGAAGCAGAAGCAAGCTATGAAAAAACAAGTCCTCAGAAAACCGCATCATAAAACCCGTGCAAAGGGAGGTCATCCTCTAACTGTCCAATGAATCTGTTACATAGGAATGTCCAAAGTTCAGGGTGTTGTTTGGTTAGACACGCTTCCAGCGGAGTTGCATATGGATTTCTTTCGAGACAGAATTGGCTTGCCCAACTGTAGATTTCTGTAGTCGTTTTTTCTTATGTTTCCTTTTGTTTTTTCTTTGAGGGTTTTGACCTAGTCTCCCCTCTCCTTGTATATATTTTTCGCTTTTTTAGATTAAATTTTAGAGTTTGGCGGGCATAGGACGGAGGGTTTCCGGGGTGCCAACCTAGTTGGGATGTCAGTGTGGCCTCGTGATGTTTGTCTATCTCCCTGCTTAGCAAAAAAAATAAATTAAATTCTGTTTTTTTTTTTAAACCGTAACAAACGGATGCAAACTTAGCCTGGGCGAGGGAATAGGGAATAAGAATGGAAGCCCCCTTCACTCTGCCAGGGATTGGACAGGGGTTAGCTCTGTAAATGTGTAGAGCCACTAGTCTTTGGCCGGAGGGGTTTATTGCTTGCACAAAAACGCCGGGACGCAGGCTCCCGAAGAGGGAAGCCCAACGAATGTCAGATGCAAAGCCCCTCAATTATTTATTTTTTAAAAAAATTCTTAAAAAAGTATAACAAACGGCCCTGAATTTGTTTGTAACGGGGCTCTGAATTTGTTTGTAACGGAATTCAACCTGCTTAGTGACAGATTTCTACCCTCGCTTTTTTCCATCGGTTTACATCATGTATATTTTCTAGTGCGGTCTACACTATTAAGCTCTTCAATTATTAAATCACTATTTCATTTTCATCATTGTCTAAGTCGTCCTTTCAAAAAAAAAAAACAAATTGTTAACTTCGTCTACATTTTACTTCCTCTATTAATAAATCTCTATTGTCATTTTCATCTATGTCTATATTGTTTTTCGAGAGGAATCTATGTCTATATTGTTAGTTTCTACATTGTTAACTTGTTCCTTCGATGAACAGTCATCAAAATATTCAAATTAACTTTTATTGGTTTGTTTTGATGAATTTATCCATAGCTCTATTTTGTGAATCAATTAAAGCATCAGCTATTTACGTTTTTCTTAGTTTCGAACTTTCTGATTCAAATTTTCGAGTCCATATTACTCTAAAGCAAAATAAGGAACGTTTCACAATAAACACAACAACGTAAACAAATAAAATTCACAAAAAAAATAAAATAAAACAAACATTTATATTAAACAATTTAAATTAAACAAGTAAATAGATCATGATTATAAAGCTAAAGTAAAAAACAAAAAACTAAATGAGAAAAACAAAACCTGGTTTTGTCCTTTTGTGGTTTTTCTTTCCTTTGTTTTCCAATGTTTTCTTCACACCCTATTTATCAATCAATCATCATATGATAATAGCGTACGCTTTGATTTGAACGTAAGGAAATGACAATAATTGAGGTTTTTTTTGTTACTATTAAAGAAAAGATTAAAAGGCCTAATGGAAAAAAAAAAAAGACACAAATTGATAAATAACGATGATGGGCTATTTTTTTTCCTTCTTTTATACAGAAAGTGTCTTTTCAGTTTTGTTTTGCATAAAGCCTCCTTAATAGTAAAAATAGAAAAAGAGAGTCTCTCTTTAATTAATTGGTGAGACCTACCTTATCTTGATGAATTGAGGTAATTTATCCATAATGATAAGTAGCATTCGATTATGAAACAGAGAAAATAGAGATCATATGTTGAATGAAAAAGTTTAATATCTTTGAGATAAAAATGGTAATTGATTGTAAGAAAAATTTAATTTAATGAGACCTACATCACCCCTTGATGAAATTAGGTTAATTTACACCTAGTGACAAGTAAGATTTGATTATAGAACTACTGAGATGAAAATCACATTTGAATGAATGAGATGAATAAATTTGATGTTTTTGAGATGAAAATGGTAACTGATTTTAAGAATAAGAATGAAGAAAATGATATTTTTATTTGATTGGGGTAAATTACATTCAATTTATCAAAGGGTAAGGTTGAAAAAACATAATTTAATTGGTATCATTTCCCTATTACAACTATTATTTGAACTCACTTCTAAACAAAAATATTTTTTTAGTGCACTTGTTTTTATTTGTGTTGATGATTTTTTTTAATATTTTTTTTTTTAAGAAACAAAAGGAGTTTATTTAAATATGTATTACATCTTATAAAAAAATACATGTAGCTAAATTCAAGGGTCCTCTCCCAACAAGATTTATTATAAAAATTGTGCTTCTATTTAGTGTAAAGAAAAGTTAGATTTTCTTAGAGACCAGAGTCATTTGTTTCATCTAACTTAATACAAGGTTTTTATTTTTCTTTCTAAAGACCGATACATATGACCGAACTATTTGGTTTAATTTAGTTCAGCCATGCGGTTTGACCAGTGATCTAATGGTTCAACTAAAAACCCAACATCTTTACTGAGTCGATCATCAGTCTGATTTTTAAAACACTGGGTCAAAGGCTTTAATGGTTCTAGGTATAAAAGGGAAACAAAATTTTGAAGCCTTAGACACATGCCTATGCCTAGTTTGCCTACCCAGGCTTGCTTCTCAGAACAAGAGATGCAGGAGAAGAACACAGTACAAACACAAAATGTTACGTTAAGTTCAAAGTCAGATACAATGAAAAACATTACATTGGTACAATTGGAACTATGCTCAAATCTCATGAGCGATGTTTCAACGTTGTAAATAGATAAAATGTGGTTGGAAGGTGACCTCCTCAGAGTTTGTTTGCCAAATACTCTCGAACGAAATTTAATCATCAACAAAGTCGGTGGATAATTCATACAAATAATTTAAAAAATTCAAATATGATAGAGTATATAACTTTGTGCAGGCCTTGTATGTTTCTATGGTAGATTAAATTATAAAGTATAGACTTTACAATATTATAATAATATAGGCCAGCACACAGTTAAATATTGAATATCACCAATTTTCTAGAACTCTGCCTTTGATATCAACTACAAGCTCAAGAAACATTTTCACAGGCTTAATGAGTATAGGATCAGATTCATAGTTTTCTTAAACAAGGTATGATTCTACTTTCATGAAGGTATGATTTTTCACATGATTAGTCATTATTTGTATTAAGAGCTAGAATATCTTCTGTTTATGTAGGCCTATCACATGATTGCACTAAATAAAATTCTTTGATATATGTTTGAAAACCATTTTCTTTATTTCTGTATCTCAGAAACACAGCTTCTCCTCATAGATTTCAAAAGTAATGGAGTCTCAACAACTTCAAAACAAACTGAGTGTAACTTTTCTTCCATTTCCAACTCCTGGCCATATGATTCCAATGATAGACACAGCAAGACTATTTGCCAAACATGGTGTTAATGTTAGCATCATCACTACACATGCCAATGCTTCAACCTTCCAAAAATCTATAGACAGTGACTTCAATTCAGGATACCCTATCAAAACTCAACTTCTTCAGTTCCCTTCAGCTCAAGTTGGTCTTCCAGATGGTGTTGAAAATCTCAAAGATGGAACTTCCTCAGAAATTCTTGGTAAAATAGCTCAAGGAATAATGATGCTTCAAGATCAAATTGAAATTCTGTTTCAAGAACTTCAACCAGATTGTATAGTAACTGATATGACTTATCCTTGGACAGTTGAATCAGCTGCAAAACTAAACGTTCCAAGGATTTACTTTTACAGCTCAAGTTACTTCTCCAATTGTGCAAGTCATTTTGTCAGAAAGTGTAGACCTCACGATAATTTAGATTCTGATACACAGAAATTTACAATTCCTTGTTTGCCTCATACCATTGAGATGACACCATTGCAGCTAGCTGATTGGATTAGGGTTAAGACTTCATCAACAGGTGCTTTTGGTGCAATGTTTGAATCAGAGAAAAAAAGCTATGGAACACTATACAATAGTTTTCATGAGCTTGAAAGTGATTATGAGAAACTTGGTAAAACTACAATAGGGATCAAATCTTGGAGTATGGGACCAGTTTCAGCATGGATTAACAAAGATGATGATAAAAAGGGTAATAACGGATACTTGGAGAAGAATGTTGGACAAGATAATGAATTGATAAATTGGCTTAATTCTAAGGAAAATGAGTCTGTGTTGTATGTAAGTTTTGGAAGCCTTACAAGGCTTTCTCATGAACAGATTGTTGAAATAGCTCATGGACTTGAAAATTCAGGTCATAATTTTATTTGGGTTGTTAGAGAAAAAGATAAAAATGATGATGGAGAAGGTTTTCTGATAGATTTTGAGGAAAGGATGAAAGAAAGCAAGAAGGGCTATATCATATGGAACTGGGCCCCACAGATTCTGATATTGGATCACCCTGCAACAGGTGGAATTGTTACTCACTGTGGTTGGAACTCAATTCTTGAAAGCTTGAATTCTGGTTTGCCAATGATAACATGGCCAATGTTTGCTGAACAATTTTACAATGAGAAGCTGCTTGTTGATGTTTTGAAGATCGGAGTCACGGTTGGATCAAAAGTGAACCAGTTTTGGCTTAGCATTGGTGAAGAGGTAGTGGTGAAAAGGGAAGATATAGTGAAGGCTGTTGAGATTTTGATGGGAAGTGGTCAAGAGGGAAAAGCGATGAGGATGAGAGCAAAGAAGCTTGGTGATGCTGCCAAGAAGACTATAGAGGAAGGTGGAGATTCTTACAACAACTTGATTCAGTTGATTGATGAGCTAAAATCATTGAAGATTGCTAGAGAACTTGAGAAAAATCAGGATAGTGAACTGAATTTGAGGATTAATTCATGCCATTAAATTAATGTTGCTCTAGGAGTTGCAGATGGTGTGATTTTATTGAGCTTTTTGGTTTTGTAACATGATGAATTTCATTTAAATACTTTTGAATCTAATAATTCTCATGTAGAGATTTGATATTCATCTAGGCATTTATTATTACTTGTGTGATAAATCATTGGTTGATCTTTGATTTCAGTTTTACTATATAATTCAAATAATTTGAATATTTAAATGGGGGAAAAACTACTCACTACCTAACTTTGTGATGAATAATTTTCCCAAGAACATTTTACTGTGTATGTCAAATATATAACTGGCATTAGTACTGATCTGTGTAGGGAGTTAGTTGAGCTCATGGTTTTAAATTGCAAGAAAATGTGGAGAAAATTGTAGTTGCGATCTCATTGCAGAGAACTCAAAATCCTTTACATTTCGGCCTCAAAATTTAAAACCATGGTGGAGCTTTAGTCAGCCAACTCTTCAAGAAAATGGGGGAACCAAAATGACAGTTACATCACACTCCCACCCTTAGACACTGCTGTTTTATTATACCGATACATTCCTTTCCCACCCTTAGACACTGCTGGATTTATTACATGAAGGGAAATATTCACAATATTATCTAATCATGTGAATGTAAATGTTCATATATGAAGCGTCTTCTAGCCGTCCTTGGAATTGTCTCCACTTCTTGTTCTTTTCTTTTTTGTGTTGATATATTAGAACAATAAGATTAGTTTATTAAGGTTTGAGTAGCATATTCTATGTTGAAATAGTAAAACTAAAACATATGTCTATGTCTGATTCAATAATAGAACAATTAGGATATGCAAACAAGCAAATACAAAAGGAAAACAACAATTAGAGGAGTCAAATGACCTATTAACTTATTCCATTGATCTTATAATGAAAATAAAAGACAAAAACAGAATCATCTATACTTGTTCAAAATGCACGAGAAAGATGCGTTAGAAAGATTAAAAGGTAGAGCCTCAAATTGTGTTTGGACAGAAAAGCTGAGTAATATATATCTCTCATCTCAACGTCATAAACATGGAAACTCAACCCCAACAACTCAATGTTACCTTTCTACCACATCTAACTCCTGGTCATATGAACCCTATGATTGACACTGCAAGACTATTTGCAAAGCATGGTGTTAATGTTACCATTATCACTACACAAGCAAATGCCTTGTTATTCAAGAAAGCCATCGACAACGACTTGTTTTCTGGATATTCCATCAAAACTTGTGTGATTCAATTCCCTGCTGCCCAAGTTGGTCTCCCGGATGGTGTTGAAAACATCAAAGATGCCACTTCCCGTGAAATGCTCGGTAAAATCATGCTTGGAATTGCGAAGATCCAAGATCAAATTGAGATTTTGTTCCATAATCTCCAACCAGATTGTATAGTCTCTGATATGTTATATCCTTGGACAGTGGAATCAGCGGCAAAACTTGGCATTCCAAGGCTTTTCTATTACAGCTCAAGCTACTTCTCGAGTTGTGCAGCTCACTTTATCAAGAAGCAAAAGCCACATGAGAATTTAGTTTCTGAATCCCAAAAATTTTCAATTCCTGGTCTTCCACATAACATTGAGATTACTTCTCTACAATTACAAGAATATGTGAGGGAAAGGAGTGAATTCTCAGATTATTTTGATGCTGTATATGAATCGGAGGGAAGAAGCTATGGAACTCTAAGCAATAGCTTTCACGAACTTGAAGGTGATTATGAGAATCTTTACAAGAGCACAATGGGGATCAAAGCATGGAGTGTGGGACCAGTTTCAGCATGGGTTAACAAGGAGCAGAATGAAGACGTTGCTGTAGACTCGGAATTGCTTAACTGGCTTAATTCAAAGCCAAATGATTCTGTGTTGTATGTAAGTTTTGGAAGCTTGACAAGACTCCCTCATGCTCAGATTGTAGAAATAGCCCATGGTCTTGAAAATTCAGGTCATAGCTTTATTTGGGTTGTTAGGAAAAAAGATGGAGGAGACGAAGACGGTTTTCTTGAAGATTTTGAGCAAAGGATGAAAGAAAACAAAAAGGGATATATCATATGGAATTGGGCCCCACAGCTTCTCATATTAGGTCATCCTGCAACAGGAGGGATAGTTACTCATTGTGGATGGAACTCAATTCTTGAAAGCTTGAGTGTTGGTTTGCCAATGATTACATGGCCAATGTTTGCGGAGCAATTTTACAATGAGAAGCTACTTGATTTTGTTTTGAAGATAGGAGTTTCGGTTGGATCAAAAGTGAACAAATTTTGGTCGAATGAGGGAGAGGATATTGCAGTGATTAGAAGGGAAGACATTGCAGAAGCTGTGATACTGTTGATGGGAAGTGAAGAAGAGAGCAAAGCAATGAGGAGTAGGGTAAAAAAACTTGGTGATGCTGCAAAGAAGAGTATAGAGAAGGATGGATCCTCTTACAACAACTTGATGGAATTAATAGATGAGCTAAAATCATTGAAGACATCAAGAAGGCTTGACAAACATTAATGGTTTTTCTTGATGTAGAGCTTAACTATTATAATTTTGAAAGGAACTAGTATCAATTAGAGTTCAATTCGGTTGTCCTTAGGCAAACATCACCGCACAAAGACGACGAGTAAAACAATGTCCCGCTAAGATGAAGAAATCACAAAATAAAAAACTAACTAAGATTTTAGGTGATGACTCAGAAGAGAGTGTGTGTTTTTTGCGATAATAAAGTGAGTGTTTTAAAAAATTAATTTCTCATTGTTTCTTCATAATTTCATAATATTGTAATGCATTTGTTTCTTCTATAAATCAACTTAACCACTAATGAATTTGTTTTTTTTAAACCATTTGGTTTGACTCGTGACTACAAAGCATGCTCCTCTCAAGGTTTTAAATTTGATCCCCTGCAAATGGATGGGAATTGACGACTTTAATCTATCTGTTTTGGGTCGGATACCGAGTTTTTTTTCTTTTTTTTTAAATTTTAATGTTTTTAAAAGAGACAAGAGTATGAAAAAAAAATGATACAATAAATTTTCTCTTTACCGTTTGCCATTACCGTAACAATGTTTCGTCGTGTTCAATCCCGTTTTGTTTTTTCACTAAATTAAAAAGGAGAAAAAAACTAAAAGTACCAATACCTTTACGTCCAGCTGTTTTTCGCAGTAACAAATCCGTTTCTAAAATCTTGATTAACTCATGACCCAAATCCTCAAGCAATCCTAATCGGATCTATATGCATTTTAAATTTTAAGAAATTCTATTGTCAAACCACGACATGTGATTTTTTTGTTTAAATAAAATCACGTTTAATATCTAAAATATATAAACTCTAATTAATTCAAAATATACTTTCTTTATGTTTTACAGAGAAAATGTACTATTTGATATAATATATCCAACGACAAATAATCAGGAGCAGTTGGATGTGATTGTAAAACATCTTTTCCAAGTCAATGACACAAATATCTTACTCCAAATGACTGCTATCTACTTTAACAGATGTTAAACGGTGTTATCAAGAGAGGAGGTATTTGTTAGATGAAAAATTAAATAAGGGAGGTTAGTGTTTGATTAAAAAAGCAGGGCGATGTGAGTGATATTTCAACAAGGTTTAAGGGAGGTCAATGTAATTTTCCTTTAGTTTTACATTTGAGAAATGCTTGTTGTTCCGAAAGATGACCTCGCGAGAACCTCGTGATGGTGACGTTTAAGTGCATGATGATCCCTTTTATTTTTATCCATCCATGTTTTTCTAGAAACTCGACCATCCAACGCTCCCAGCCAATTTGTGAACTGTTTGGGATGTTTTGCTTCGCGTGATATAGCAATACTATTTACATTTTACATTGTGGAAAGTAAACCCTAGAAAAATTGCCCACAAAATTGCACGTCAAATCGCAGAATAAAAGCATTTGTCCGATTAGGGTCTGTGCTCCGTTTTCAACTAAAGCATTACTCTGATGGATATTCGTCCAGTTAGGAAGCAACCTCATTCCACCGCACCATTGTTGCCGACATTCATACCCGATGAACTTGTCGCAGAAATTCTGTCAAGGCTTGATGTGAAAACTATAGTGCGATTCAAAAGCGTGAGCAAATCCTGGAACACTCTCATCTCCGATCCAGCTTTTGTCGACAAGCATCTTAAGAAGTCATCACAAAAACAAAATCTCATAGTAATATGGAATATCAGCGATGGTTATAATGTCTCACGCATCTCCTTGCATAGTTTAATCGAAAATCCATCCATCAGCATTCACAGCCGCAACAATAGCCATTTTTTGAAAAGGGGTTGCTATATCGCTGGTTCTTGCAACGGATTGATCTGCTTGTTTTCCAAATCCTTCTATATCACACAAAATGTTGGATCTCGACATGTTTGGCATGAGAACTACTCCATCTATTTCTGGAACCCTTCCACCAGAAAAAAATCTGAAAAATTAGGGTCGTTTAGTTATAGCACTCCTGTAGATCGTCTATATCCTTTCCACAGTTTATCAAACTCTTTTCAGTTTGGGTTTGGTTATGATGATTCAAGGAAAACTTATAAGGTTGTGGCCTTTCATGTTGAAGAGAACAAACCAGCTCCAGTGACAAGTGAGGTCAAAGTTTTTAGTTTGGGTGGAAACTGTTGGAGAAATATTCAAAGTTTTCCGGTAATTCCTCTTAATGGATTGAATCATAGACATACTTGTCTTAACAATGGTATGCATTTGAGTGGCACTGTTAATTGGTTGGCTGGTCTCAATGATTTCTATTCTATTCATGAATACTGGTATATTACTAATGCTGAGCAATTTGTGATTATTTCGCTTGATCTTTCGACGGAAACCTACAAGCAGTTGTTGCTGCCTCCAGGTTATGATGAGGTTCCAACTGTTTGGCCAGTTCTTATGGTTTTGATGGAATGTCTTTGTTTTTCTTATGATACAAAAGACAATGGTTTTGTTTTATGGCAGATGAAGGAGTATGGAGTTCAAGAGTCTTGGTCTCAATTATTTAAGATTAGTTACCATAATCTTCAAGACTGTTGCGTTAAGGATTATGATCAAATGGTATGCCTTTATAAAAATGGTGATATTGTGATATTTGCAAAACCACATAAGCCCGATCAAGCAGTGATCTATAATTTGAGAAATAAAAAAGTAGCGAGAATTAGAGTTCAAGACTGCATTGATTGGTCCTTTCATGCAAGTGTTTATATCGAAAGCTTGGTTGAATTTCGTTGAAGGTAAGTTTCTCAGTGACAGTTAACTTATTTGAATTTTTGTTAATTCATTGTGTTAATATCCTTATCATTTTGTACTTATAGATTGTTTGAAATTTCTTTAAGGCGACTTGAGTTTATTTTGTAATTATGTATTGCAGGAGGTAATGGTTTGAAAATGTGTGGAAGAATTTGTTTTGATTTTATATTTGTTATAAGCTAGAAGATGAATTTTATAAAGATTATAGCTAGAACATGATTCTACTGAAATGAACTTATTCTCTCAGAAATATTCTCAAAGGAAAGTTGAAAGACTGATGAAATAGTACTTCATTAGGAAGTATATTACATTGTTTAAAAATGAGGTTGATGAGAAACAAACATGTATGAAGATACTTTGTTAGATTTAGCATTTTTACATACAAGTCTTCAAGCATATGTTCAGATTATGCTTACTAGTACTGCTCAGAAAATATCTTCATAGGTATTAAGTTTGACTTTGATGTGAGAATCAGTTTAAAAGATTATAAGTACACTATATGTTGTCTTTGGTGGAAGGCCTAAACATTAAAATTTCAATTTGCATTGAGTAGTTTTCATTCATCAGGAAAATAGTTTCTTATACTTCAACTTCAAAATCCTACATATAATATAATTTGTAAGCAGTACAAGATTAATGTAATGATAATATATACAAGATTAAGAGAATCTATATGCCTTGACTGTTCGGACTTTCAAGCATTGACCAACTTTGATAGATCGTCTTTACATTTTATTTTTGTGTTCTGGTTATGCAGAATATTAGATCAGCAACCCAAACACTATCAAAATAGGGGATAAAAGTGAAATTGGAAATGGAGAGATAGTTGGAGATACAAAGGAAGATGAGAGGCATTAATTATCACAGGACGAGGATAAACTAAGCAACATTGTCCTGGGACGGTGGATGAGACGATTAGTGCATTAATGATGACTTGGATTTGAATTATTTTGATGTTTATATATAAAATATCGACTTATGTATCAGTTTATGCAAATGTTTGCTCACCTGATTAACTTAAAAAATGCTTATGTTTTCAAGTTTTAGAAGTTTCAACTTTGATAATGCTCTTCTGTTTACCTTCAACATAGTTTCCTGTCATGAGGTTCATAGAGTGTGTTGAAAAAGAGAAAAAAAAAAAACAGAAGCTAGAGAGAGAGGCTATCCCTTCTCTCAACTCACTGCCTTAAAAAGCTTTTCCACTACCTACTGTAAC
>Ga0209282_1000772_pt1 | contig 16168 bp, 9 predicted proteins | sample Mtrugardesep15_FD_187529 | JGI IMG/M metagenome (GOLD analysis project Ga0209282, IMG submission 187529) | Root nodule microbial communities of legume samples collected from California, USA - M. trunc garden sep15 (SPAdes) (version 2) | ecosystem: Host-associated > Plants > Roots > Nodule...
ATTTTTGGATTTTTTCAAAAAGGTAGGGTAGTTTTGTATTTTTGGAAATAAAGTAGGGCATAAAAAAAAAAATTTCATACGATGTTGAAATTTGAAAAACAATAAATGAGATTTTGTTGAAGATAAGACAATGAACTACCATATTTTATTGTGAAGTAATTGTGTTGTGAAATGATGCCACTCATGAAAGATGAAACTCATTGCCTCCCACAAAGAAGCAAATATTTGCATTTGGAGATAACACTTTCACAATCAACGAACACATGATTCTCAACACGAGGGACAAGTTTATCAAATAACTTGAAGAAAAAAATAGAACAAATGAAAATTGCAAAAACACAGAGGAAAAACAATCAACACTAACGAACACATGATTCTCAACACAAGGGACAAATTTTTTAAATAACATGAAGAAAAAAATAGAACAAATGAAAATTGCATAAACACGAAGGAAAAACAACTATAAATTCACTTAGCTATCAAAGATCATGAAGGTTTCAAGCATTGGAACAACAAGAGTTCAAGCAAGACGGACATGATAAGTGAACGAGAATACTTGGGTTTATGTACTAACAAATTGTATGGTTGGAGTGAAAGTAAGATGAATGAATCTAAAGGAATGGAAATCACTAATTTCAATAAATTTTCCATTGTTTGGTCGTAGTAGAAAAGGGGAAAGAAAAAAGAATATACTTATCGGGCCCACTAAAATTGTACAAGTCCCTAACAAACGAGAAGAAAGCTTTAGACCAATGAATTTTTTGATACTGTCCCAAATTTGTCTTTTTTGTTGTGTGAACACATGTTAATTGTTCCTCTGATTGTTTTTTGTTTTTGTAAATGTGCTATTTGGTTGTGATATATCAATTTAAACAACATCGGACCATCTTAAATATTTCTGTGTAACGCATACGTTTATCAAATTCTACTCATTTTCATTCCTTCCGCTTACTTTATCTCCTTCAACTTTATGTTACGATCTAAACAAAACACGAGTTGTCGTGCGCAAGACAAATTGGTCTTACACCGTGCGCGACCACTTTTTTGCAAGCACATGATACTCTTGAATGAACCGTATCATTTCTATACTCCACTGTTCTCTTTTAACTTTCGTCAAATTCAGTGTCACTGATCGCTAATCGTCCACTGTCGTCGATCAATTGCCGTTATATATTATCTTTCTTTCTCGCTTTCTGCTTATCTCCGAACGGACACGCAACCACAAGTTCGGATTTTCACTTACGCTCATCATGCACAAGCTTCTCTTTTTATGTTGAGTCAACCACCTTCACCGCTTCTCTGATCTTAAAATTGCCACTTGCGGCTTCAACATAGCTCTCTCTTGGCTCCCTTTTTTTTTATAAAGGCACTGTTATAAATCACTCTCATTGTTCCCAAATTGATGCTGGCAACAACCCAATCAATAAAAAATGAAAAATTACTCAAATTTTTAAAACTAATAAAGAAAATATTATGTTGGGTTTTCGTCTTTTATGCCGGCAACAACCTGTAGCAACATGACTTGTTCTTGTAGGAGGGGATATCTTTATGGTGGGTTATTTTTTGTTGCCATGAATTTCCACTCATAAAGAGTGAATTAACAAAGTGAAATTGGGTGGGGTAATAAGTTCAGTGGAGTTTTCCGGTCGCAATTCTTCATTATAACAAAGTCTAGGTGTTGTTTTTAATTGAGCAGTAACATGTTTTTGATCTTTTAAGATCATACTTTTGGGTCTGGTGTGTTCCCACGATACGAGTGGTGTTCTTTTTAATGCATAAGTCTATTGTAATCTCATTCCTTACCATGTATGTGCTTGAAATTCACTCATTTTCACCATTGCAAAAATAAAAATAAAGTTTAGAGGAAAGTCCGATGTGTTAATTGTATATAAAATAAAGTCAAGAGAGACGCCCGATGTTTTGGTTGTGATTGTCATTGATGAAAGATGGCGATAGGGAGACAAATGTAACTAGACAAATGAAAAATTATTAATTATAGTTGGTTGATAACATAACATGGTGCATTATATAAATTTAACATCTATAAAAAATGATACACGGTAGGAAACCAATCAAAGTTGCCTACACTAATTTATCCCGACAAGAAATGTATAAAAATCAAATTTGTTATCAACTAGAGAATATGTGTTTTAACCACAAATTTCATTTTGTACTCATTTGTCATACAGAAAAATGGATATTAAGTAACCTTTTCGTGAAAAAAAGAAAAAGAAAAAAAGAAGGGTTCAATTATACTGTACGCAACTACGTATCAGACAAGGGTTTATGTATTAAATAAAGTTACTCGGACCAACAACTACGAATTCATTCATTCATCCACTCTTATTACGGTCAGTTCAGTGATTCTTGTTCATACACTTCTACTTGCATCCTTCCACTGAACAATTTCATATCTCTATTTACTGATTGATTAATATTTCTCTATATCTCTGTCTATAGATCAACATCATTCCCCTCCGGCGCATTTTAACATGGAAGGCTCAAAAGACCCAAATTCAGATTCAGAACTCGAACTCTACACCATCCCAAGTTCTTCAAGTAAGCACTCTCTCCCAAAACCCTAACTCTGTTGATTAACACATTACAATCTAAACGGTGTCGTTTTTGCAGAATGGTTCGCGTGGGACGAAATTCACGAAACAGAGAAAACCGCATTCAAAGAGTATTTCGACGGAACTTCAATAACACGAACACCCAAAATCTACAAAGAATACAGAGACTTCATCATCAACAAATATCGTGAAGAACCTTCTAGAAGGTTAACATTCACCGAGGTACGAAAATCACTCGTCGGTGACGTCACTTTCTTGAACAAGGTTTTCATTTTCTTGGAGCGTTGGGGTTTGATTAACTACGGTGCGCCTTCTGGTGGTGACGGTGGGGAAGCGGAGAAGGAGCATGAAGAGGAGAGGTGTAAGTTGAAGGTTGAAGAAGGTGCTCCTAATGGGATTCGTGTTGTTGCTACACCGAATTCGTTGAAGCCTATTTCCTTGCCGCGGGATACGAAGATTGGTGATGGGAGTGGGGTTGGTGTTAAAATTGCGCCGTTGGCGTCCTATACGGATGTTTATGGTGATTTAATTCGACGGAAAGAGGTCAATTGTGGGAATTGTGCTGATAAATGTGGTCCTGGACATTACCGAAGTACCAAGGTTGATTTTTTCTATGATTTTATATGTTAATATATGTTATGGTATTTCTCTTTTTGTTTGATTGTTCATAAATATTGTTTAATAGAACGATTTTGTTGTCATTTATCAGCAACAACAATAATCAGAGTAATTTTTAAATCAGGTGGGGTTACATAGATCAAATGACGTCACAATGTTTTGTTGATTACGTTATTGATAAAAAACCGGAGAAGGTAATTGTTCATTTGGACTTAGCTCTGGTGATTTAGGTTTGGTAGGGTTTATGGTAATGGAATGAGGTTCTGGGTTCAACTTGTGGTGAAGGCTTTAAGCAAAACCTTTCAAATCATGTGAACTTAACATAGTGTTTGGTTGGGAAAAATGGAGGGGGGAGGGGGATTGTTTTGAATCTATGTTGTTTGGTTAAACAATTTGAAGGGAATGGGAGCGAAATGAAGGAGAGCAACATTTATTTTACTCAAATCTGTCTCCTCTCCCATATCGGGGGTGATTTGCTGGGGATAGAAGATGGATTTTAATTATTTTAGATACATTTACTTAAATTTTCTTACATAAAATGTAAAAAGAAAGGTTAAAGTTATAAGAGAGTAAAAAAGTAGATTAGTTTTCCCCCATTAAAATCATCTCTACTTTTGAACCAAACAGGGAGAGCGTTATCACCTATAAACCCCTCCTCTCCTCCCTTTCCCTTCCACCCTTTCATTTGAACCAAACACTGTTATCGTTCGTTAAAGTGAATTAGGGCGTGATTTCAAGGATTGAGTGATATTCTTCTAGTTGAAAAACTTACAAATTAGGTTTTTATTTTTCTTTTTTAATTCCATCTTCCCGACCAAACATGCCGTAGGTTGAATAGGTGAAAAATGAGGTGTTAAGAATGAAAATAAATTTACATTTGCTTGGTGAAACAAAATTACGAAGAAATAGAAAATACAATGTTAAGTTGTTTTTTCTCTGGGCTGTCAATTCCAAAGCCATTTTCACCCTCTTCATTTTGCTTGTAATCAGTAAATGCCATTGATATGTTCAGCTGTCCAACTAGTGTTTTTTCTCATACCTCTGCTTTCCTCCTTTTTTCTTTTTTTACCCCCCTGCTTCTTCATACGGTGCAAATTTATTATATTCCATGTCATTAGTTTTTCTATCTGCAAGTTTACATATCTTTCTGAAATTAAAAGTGCTGTTATTCTATCATGGCAGGATAATTTCATTATTTGCACTAAATGTTTTAAAAATGGGAATTATGGGGAGAAAAGGTCCATGGAGGATTTCAAGTTAAATGAGTCAAGTGAAATTAGTGCGAACCACAGTGCTGTCTGGACTGAGGGAGAAACTCTTCTTCTTTTGGAATCTGTTTTGAAGCATGGGGATGACTGGGAACTTGTTGCTCAAAGTGTTCGAACCAAGACTAAACTTGAATGTATTTCAAAACTCATTGAGCTGCCCTTTGGGGAGCTCATGTTAGGCTCTGCTCGCCGAAATGATAACAGTAATAGTGTTACTGGCATTGTGAACAACGGAAACCAAGTTCAGGCATCTTCATCTGATCACCAAGAAACTCCAATGACACAGGATCAATCTTCTGAACCTAAAAATGAAGTTGAGCAGAATGGAGATGCTGTGAATGAAAATCCTTTAAAAAGGCGGCGGGTTGCCGCACTTTCAGATTCCAGCAGTTCACTAATGAAGCAGGTAAGAGATATTATTGAGTTTTACATCTTTATGTTATGTTCATAGTTTTTCATATTTGGTTGCATTCTCCTTTTTCCTGTGGGTTTTATCTTTAGCGCGACATACATAGATTTGAATCTCTCAAGAAGGATTTAGTGGTAAATGAGTTGGATAAAGACATAGTTTTTTTATTTGGTCCAGAAAAAAAAAAGACATGGTTTTTGATAGGACACTATGGCGTCGTTTGATTCCTGTACTAATACATAGAATTTGTGAAAGACTAGTGGCCATGTGTGTGCTTTGTTTTTTTATCGCATCTCTAGCATATACTGGCCAGGGAAAGGAACATGTAAATATTGATATCATTCTCACCTCATGTATTAATATATCTGCACTTGGTTGATTGTATTCTCTTTTACCTTTTTAATATTTGAGAATAAGGGGTGTTTGTGGAAGATCAGTTTTTTTCCACCTTGCATAGTGTGATCATGAGTTCATGATGTTTTGAATCAGGTGGGACTGCTCTCAACTGTGGTTGACCCTCATATCACTGCTGCTGCAGCTGGTGCTGCTATTACAGCACTCTGTGATGAGAATTCTCTCCCAAGGGATATATTTGATGTTGAAGAGGATAATGCTTCAGCAAGGTGATCTATATCTGCCAGTTGTTGTTTACTTCTTTTATCTTTCAAATTTTGCTAGATGCTAACTTCCTCTTAAATCCTTATAATTGTTATTATCTTTGTCAGGGCTCTCGAGGCTGAAGGTTTAGAGATGGTGGAGGGGTCCACTCAATCAGGTATTTTTATTTATATGTGCATGAAGATGCTATTATGATAGTTAAGTCCCTCAAAACTTAACAATATTCATATAGACTCGTGAACAAAAAGTTTTGGCTCCCTCAAATGTGAGTTATTAAATATTTAAAAAATAATAATGATGCATGCTATCCGATCTTGCGTGAATGAAATCTTAGGAGAGAAAGTAGGGAAAACTCCCATTGTAAAAAAACATAGTAGAGTCCTGCCTCATGTGGTTTTGGCAATAGGTGGAGAATCTTCGTAGAAGTATTGGTAAGTGGATGGTAGACTAGACGAGGATAGTTCAAGTATTAGAGGTGAAGTGAGACTAAGGAAAATTATTGGCCAAATCAAACAAGCTTTGAATTAAATGATCTATCAATAAACATGGTTTATGATAGGACATTATGGCATTTTCTGAATAACGTCCCCTACTTCACTTGGTGGGAAAAGGTTTTAGTCGTTGTATTGCAAGCCTGCCCATGTTTTTCTTCATAAATTCTTAATATTACAACAACAACAACAACAACCACCAAGCCTCATCCCACTAAGTGGGGTCAGCTACATGGATTAAGTTACGCCATAATGTTTTATCCGAAACCATATTTGGATCCAAATTCTTAATATTACTCTTCTCAATACTTAAAAGATTCATCGGTCACTAAAATGAGGTTTAAGTAAGTGGACATTGTCTAGGAAACAATCTTATGGAGAGCAATAGTTTCTGAATGACGAGTTCATTTGCCATGTTAGTAGAGAATTTGGGCTAGTACTTTATAGCGATACTATTAAAATGCAACCAAAGAAGCTGTTGGATGTGCATGGCATTATCAGTAACCTGTCGGTAAGGGCTCCTTCAAATGAACCTTAAGGATGAAGTGGAAAATTACTGGGAAGTGGCAATAGAGAGAGGACCGAGTTAAAATAATAAAACCTTGAAGACATGAAAAGGGTGGATGGTGGAGAATGAAAATAGGAACAAAGAATTCAAAGGCTAGATGTGCTAATAATCTGTCCCTTTTCTGTTTTTAATACCTTTCTGTTTCCCTTTACCAATGATTTTTTATCTAGACACTCATTTGTATATTTCATGAATAAATTCATGACAAGGAAGGTTGACAAATTATAACATGAAGGATTGATTTTTGCGAGTAATATGATAGGCATCATATGAAAAAGGGTTATTCAGATTAGCTGTTAAATAGAAAAAGATTACAGAAAGATGAGAGCAATCTTGCTCCTAGCCAAGGTCCACACCTTTGGCCATACGAAATGCTAAGAAAGTGATTGTAAAACACGTTCTCTCCCAAGTCCGACCTATACCACTCTATACATACTGGATCCATATTCTTCGTTGTTGTAACTAACTTCCCCCATCTTGTCTCCCATAATGTGCTTAATAGCCTGTAACAGAGCAAGAAAATAAATAGGGGAATGGAATAATTAAATTGCGTGCTTAAAGCCCTCTTCAGTTTTATTTCATTGATGTATTTAAATTTCTGGCTTTTCAATATCTTTGATGAAAATTAGTAAAAGAAAAGTAAGAAAGAAGGAAAAAACAAATTAATGAAGATCAATTCATATTTGCGATACAAATTGCATTGATTCATGCATTCAAATTGAGCTTTCTGATTCTAATTGTGATTGAAAAGGTTGTGATAACTATGTTTGGGTAAACTATTGCTGGATTCGACCTCTAATCTTATCTTATTTTGCAGAAGTAAAAGACGACATACCATTGACACTGCGTATAAGAGCTGCCATTGGAACCGCTCTCGGGGCTACTGCTGCACGAGCAAAGTTGTTGGCGGACCAAGAAGATAGAGAGATTGAACATTTAGTAGCAACTATAATTGAAGCTCAGGTTTGTAGCTCATGATTCTCTATATCTGTAATTTTTGACATTGTTAGAATTTCTTTGGTTCAGGTATACATCTTAGGGATTAACCAATTTTTTTTAAATTTTTTTTTGCTGATTTGTTAATTAGGTTGGGAAGTTGCAACAGAAGGTTAAACATTTTGATGAACTGGAGCTTTTGATGGAAAAGGAACATGCTGAAATGGAAGAGCTGAAAGATTCTATCTTAACCGAACGGATTGATGTGTTGCGGAAGACATTTAAATCTGGTGTCGCTAGATGGAAGCATTATCCTTATCTAAAATCTTAGAGACAAGTTTGAGTGTATCTGTATAGTTATGGTTCTGTGGCGTATGATTCTAGTATCATTTTGATAAGTACCGTAAAATTTACACAATACCATTCTACACTTGTTAAATGTTAAAGCGTTTCGAAAGTTTTTATTCGGACAAATGAATTGAATGAATTTTATTCACAAAATCTCTTTCTTTTTTTAAACAAATACGTATTTTCACTTAATGTGTGTGTTTTTCTTATTAGAGTATTACATAAAGACTTGACCTTCTTTTTTGTTGAATAAAAAGCTTAGGTGAGTTGGACTTTGTAGATTCATCGGGGTCAAGGAAGACTTCAAGACTCATTGAGTTTGAATAAGTCTAACTTCTTACCAACTGAGTCAACAATTGCTGAGACAGATTTTGGTTAAAATATATTATTTATTGTTTTTAGTTTTTATCGCTTTAACAAAATTTCTTCAATAAAATATATGAGTTTTTGTCGCTTTTACGAAATTTCTTTAAAGAGAAATTAAATTAGTTATTTCTTTACAAAATTTTGTCAACTCTTAAGTATTTGATATTTTTTTCAATAACCAGCAACAAATATATCGATGACAAGATAATTAATATTTTCTCAAAGGATAAATTTTAAAGAAGAATACTATCTAAATTATTTAAGACTTGTTGGTTGAAGCTACTGATTGACATTCAAACGTCAAATCAAATCATCTTTCACCTTTTTTTCAATTCTAATCACCAAAAAGTTTCGTCCATGTATGCAAGGATTACAAGTACTACATATTACAAGAACGCAATGTTATATTTTATGGATTTACCTTATTCAACAACTAAATAATAAATTATTATATCAACTATTAAATTGTAATTAAAATATCACACTATATTTTAAATAAAAGGATATTGATTATTGGGATATAATTAAAAGTCGGTTGCAATAGATTGAGCCGTTTCTCATCGTAAGCTTGTTGAGATGTTCTTGCCTCCACTTATGAATATATATACTAGCCATCCTATTAGATTAAGACATATTAAAAAAAAAATACAAGTGTTCATTAGTAAGAGGTAGAAGACCGAGAGACGAACCCGAAAAAACTGTATAATGAGGACCATGTGCGTGTGTATATATAAATATATAAATATTTCTAACATTAAATATATTATATATGAAATATATTTGTTAAGTTTTCTTTTAAAAAACTAAGAAAGTAAAATAAGTCCTTCAAAAAATATATTGACTAGAAAACTATAATTGTTAACCCAAGTTCATTTTGTTGTATTTACTTTATAGGTTATACATTAATGCATGTCCTCAGTGGCAGAGCCAGAAATTTTATAGAGCCTGGGCAAAAAAATTATCGCAAAACGTTACTTCTTTCCTGCGAATAATTTTACATTTCTGCAGATAATTTCACATTTTCTGCGGATAATTTCACATTTTCTGTGGATATATCTTTCCTGCGGATCCTAAAATCCTAGTATTACCTCACCTGAAAACCTAAATCCATGGCAAAATCGACAGGAAATGTGTTTCCTGCGAAATTTGCCCAAAACTCTGCAGGTAAATCCGCAGGAAAAACTAAAATATTCTAGTAATGGCCAAGCTTGCTACAAAGAAAGTTGGAGCTGAAGCTAGCTGGGGGGTGGCTCTGCCCCTGCATGCCCTATTCGAAACTGTCGATGTGTCTTCTTGAGCTCAAGCTGTAGCACAATTTCAAATGGTGAAGAGTTCTTTTTATCTTTTTATTGTGCTACCAAATCATTAACCGTCCTTCAGCCATCGGTACTAGAGCTTTCATATAATCGATAACAGAAATGCTAGCAACACACATTTTAAAACATATTTTACAACACATTCTTTTTATTGGTTAAAATTCACATGAGTCCCATATAAATTTAGTAGGTCACATATAAATTTTAATCAATCAAAGAGAGTGTGTTGAAAAGTGTATTGCTAGTATTTCCCAATAAATAATATTTAAACACATTTGTTTAGTTTTTAGCATTGATTTCACAATATTTGTAATTAGTTAAATAGTTAAAATAAATAATTCAGAAATCAATTCGATAGTGAGTGACATGATTCATGAACCACCTTAATCTGTAATAAAAAATAAATAATTTAGGGATCAATTTGATAATGTAACAAATTTATAACAACTTTCATTAAAAAATCCAAAAAAAAAAATTAAAATTTTCGATCAATTTTGTCCATGAATACGTAACATCAGAGTTGACAATTTATATCGATGCTTGACGTCACACGTTATCACGGTTAACGATGAAATTTAATGGAGGGGATGAAATTGATCTGAGGTCTGTGAAATTTAAAGACATTTTAGCTAACCAAACGACTTCAATAAATTTAAGTATGAAAATACCTATTCACTTATATTATATTAACACTATTCCTATTCACTTATATTATATTAACACGTATTCGATGAATGCTCGTAATTGCTATAAATGTGATTTTTTTTTTGCTCAGGAGGAAAACAGCTATATAATGCGATTTAATAAAAGATATTGGGAGGAGTGAACTAATTACAGCACATGCAAGTGAAACATACACAAGAAAGATGGGGTGATATAATACAACGAGAGAGGAGAGGATACTAAACAACCAGTATATATATATTTATACAGTGTGGAAATAGTGTTTTTTTTTCTTTTTCCTTCATATAAATATAGTGTAAATATCATTACCCCAAGCTTCAAAGTGACATACACATAAACATGTGAAACCACTGATCCAAATTAAAAAGTAAAGCTATTTGATAACTCTATATTCCATATCCACTGCTCAGTACCGTCCTTCTCAATTCAATACGCCTCCTGATCCCCCTGTTAGCAACACAATCACAATTGAATGAAATTTGTATTAGAAGTATAATAACATGATCTAATTAATACAATATCAATTTGATAAAATGAAGAAAAAAAGTTGAATCAATTGATGAACTCACTTTCTTTGGAAGAATAAAATCGACGAATTTCTTTTTGGTCTTGGCTCCGGTGGGTGATTTTTTGTTTTGTGGTTGTTGCTGGTGGTTCTCTAGAGGATGGTGGTGGACCCGCTGGTGTTCCCTCTCTGTCACATATTTACGTATATGATCTCTCACAAACCTCTCATACAAGTAAGCAGCTCCTTTGAACTGAGGTAACACCAACCATGCTGCCACCAATAGCTTCACATCGTACCAAATTGGTATCCTACAAATTTCCAATTCATTTTTTCATTACATATTCCTATACTAAATAAAATTAAAAATTACCTGGTATAGCAATATATGTATAATTATATCTTTTTCATTAATTCTAAAGACAATTAAAAATGGGTTAATTATATTAATAAAATTTGAGTTAAAACTCTCACCACTCTAGAGCAGGTTGAATAAGCATCTCCCCAAGGGTGAGGAAGGAATAGATTATCCAATAAGCTAGCCACTGTTCATCATCCAGCTTCGATGGAGACTCTATTGCTACCACCGATGCATATCTATAATTTTAATCATCATAATAAGAAAATAACAGAAATTAATTACTTCTATAAATTATAGTTAGAACCGGGAAAAATATTAGTTAAATTAGGAGTTTACGAAGACACTTACAAAGGGTACAATAATGTCAAAACCGGCCTGCAAAAAAGTTACACATGTATACAAACAATTAATAACCGCAAATTTTTATTTATCCATCTTAATAATATATACACAAGAATGAATTAGTACATAGTAAGTTGAATATAAAAGAGGTTGGTTGCAGAGTGCATACCCAGCAAGGGAATGAAGCTGGGTGATCAAAGTCCACAACTTAGTCATATGTGTGTGTGACTATATCTCCCAAATAATTTGATTTGATTATAGCAGGAAGCAGAGACGATTTGATTTAAGATGAAGATAACAGAGAAAACGGTTAATTAAAGGAGTAAAGTTTGTTCAGGTTCAAACTACCTAGGTATTTGGCGTATGCAAGTGGAATTCTTTCCTTTCCAAAAGGTTCAAACTACAGTCTACAACAATAGAATGGTCCCTCTCTCATATAATAATGTTTGTGAAATTGTGATGAAATGAATCGAGGGACACGTGGAAAGCAAGGAGTTGGTATTGGATTCTGCCTTGGACGTGTCATATTTAGTTTAGCACCGTCCAGATAATAATATGTCATCTTATCTCATTTAGTTCGGTTTGTTTAATGATTAGGTCGATTTTTTATGAAAGGTTATTTGCTTCCTTGCCTAAATCACAAGCCACGTGTGCATACACTTTCACAAACAAGCATGTTCCCGACATGTGGCGATTAATCTGCTTCATCAATCCCTATCTGATGATCATGAAAGTACATAGCTACATACATCAGTTTGGAATTTAGCTTGGATAAATCAGTACAAGTTTTGTATTTTTATTTTAACCAATTTATCATTTTGTAAAATATATGCTTGTTATATTATTGGTGTTGATTGTTTATTGCAGTTAATATTAGTACTTGATAATATCGACTTTGTGACAGTACTTGGTCAGATTTTAAGGTAGTCTTGTCCTGAAGTGGTTTCTGGCAAAATCTAACCGTCTCAGTATGTTTTTTGTCTGGTTGGCCAAGGGGGAATTTTACTTGCAAAATGTTGATCAATTTTATATCCCCATGATCTATGGTTGCATGGACACTGCTAAAATATTACTGCCCAATGGGAGATGTCTCTGCTGATTTGTGTTGCTAGGCCTGGCCATAACTCTATTTTTTTCCTTGTTCTTTGGCATCCTTTTGGCATGCATTATACATTATTTTTACAAAGGGAGTCTCGAGTCTTGCTAAATATTATAAACTCTTAACAACGTGGCGAATTTAATATCACATTCAACTGAGATAAGTAATAACATTTAGTGTGGCAAATTACATATAGTAGTCAGTTGAGAGAAGTGTTAACGTTTAATATATGTGATGTCTCAAAATAAGAAAAAAGGCGTTGCCTGTGTTTACAATCCCATCTCCCATGCTGCTGATTGAGTTCTCAAATCATAGTCTTCGAATGATTGGCCCGTCTCTTTTTCCAATTGAAAGCAACTTTTTATACTTTCATTTTTGCTCTACATCCACCGCGATAATACCAAAATATCTCCGATGCTGCTCGCTACGAAATATCTTTTGTCTAGTGGTATTTAACTGCCGCTGTCATAGAGATATTTTGGTATTTTCGACATATGTGGAAGCAAAAATGGAAGTGAGAAGAGCACTTTTCTTCCAATTTGGCTTTGAGCAGCTGTATCCCCTGACGGCCTGACCCACTATGGTGCTAACTGGACTTTGACTGTGCTTAAGTCCGGCAGACTTTTTTTTATCTCTTTGTTTTAAAAATTCTCACGTTAATTTTATTTTTTAATTTGTATTTGAAGATTTGTACAGTATGAACAGTAAAACAAAAACAATAATATTTTCAACGTTTTCTATACAAATCAGAAGAGATAAGAAAAAAAAGGTGGTACATTTATTTAAAATTAAAAAAACAAAAAAAATTGTTTCGACCTCGGCAGTCTCTTCTATTAAAATATAAAACTATATAAACTTCTGAAACAATCCCTAAAAAAAAAAACCTTCTGAAACAAAATATGTCAACCTAATATGGTAGCTCACCCATATAATATGAGGTACAACAACTCATTTACTTTCCTCTAGTTGATTGGCATTTATCACTTGGCCATTTAAAAACACAAAGCCATAATTTTCTTTTTACTTGTTCATTAAATTAACAATGTTGCTATTCTATATTTTTTTATTTTTTTTGGTACAAGCTATTCTATATTTTTATTTTTACATTTAAGTTACAATTATTATTTTTTTCATCATAAAAATTAATAAATTATGTTTATCGACAATGAATTGGTCCAAAATGATAAAAAACTCAAACTTCTTAAGTATATGAAAAAAATCCAGTTATAAGATGAGAACGACCTTTATATTAACATGTATTCCGACAAAAATTAGTCATTATTATCATACAATAACATGGCAAAAAAAGTTATGTTTCTTTTCGTTCTCATACATCACCTATCTCTCTTTTCTCTTCCTATTTAGTTTTTTCCTCGAGGTATATACAATCTCCTAATCGTGTGAAAATGTAATTTTATTATTAAATTAATTATTTCTTTCACGAGAAATAGCTTGACGTGTAAAACGGACCTTTGATTATGTCTCCCATTTCTGAACTACTAACACTATTCTCAAGGACATCAACATTAGCAGTAGACACCGTTATTTTTGGCAAGAATTTCTAAACTAAAAACATATCTAGAATCACACACAATCAACACGTCTCACATTGTTCTATTTTCGCGTGCAAGTTAAGGATCTATATCTCGTTAGTCGTTACTATGTTATGAACACTGATTCACCTCTTTTTTTCCTATCTTAATTAATCTACTCCTACCTAAATAATTCAATAGTTGTTACACCTGCAAATTTATACATAACACTTTATTCAAGGAAAATAATAACTACAAGAAACATGAGCTAGATTTATATGTAACATTACTTTTTCCACTTTTCTGAACTAACACTATTCTCAAGGACATCAACATTAGCAGTAGACACCGTTATTTTTGGTAAGAATTTCTAAACTAAAAACATATCTAGAATCACACACAATCAACACGTCTCACATTGTTCTATTTTCGCGTGCAAGTTAAGGATCTATATCTCGTTAGTCGTTACTATGTTATGAACGCTGATTCACCTCTTTTTTTCCTATCTTAATTAATCTACTCTACCTAAATAATTCAATAGTTGTTACACCTGCAAATTTATACATAACACTTTATTCAAGGAAAATAATAACTACAAGAAACATGAGCTAGATTTATATGTAACATTACTTTTTCCACTTTTCCTAATTTTTGAATTCTAACTAGGCTTATAAAGTTTCCTTGTGATTTGCATTGTTTTATAAGTTCAATGGCAACAATAAGCAACATTGGCTTACAAGGGAACTGGAATGTGAGCAATGCAAAGAAGGAAAATATGATCAACACAAGGAAGGTTTTGGAGGTGAATTTTAATTCTTCTCATCAAAACAATGACACATTGAACAACAACAAACGAAGATTTTCATTGGTGATTACAAATAGTAATCATGGTAGTACTTTTAATAAAGTGGACACAATTAATGGAACTAAGGTGAATGGTTTACAAGTGGTAGAGGCTCCTACAAAATTGCTAAATGAAAATACAACAGATGTTGCTCTTGTTACAAATGGGAGATTTGTTGAAGGAAGGTTTGTGTTTAGGCAGATTTTTGTTATTAGGTCCTATGAAATTGGTCCAGATAGAACTGCTACCATGGAGACACTCATGAATTTTCTTCAGGTTAGCTTCACAGTTTTAGTACTAACATGAATGTCTACAACAATATTCAAACATTGCTTTCTTTGCCACAAGTATAACATGAAACTTGATTCACATTTGATTTTTGTCATAACTACTATTAAGATCACCCACATGATGAATCGTTGTGTTCTTGCGCGCGTTTGAGTTTGAATTTTATTTTATTTTTTTGAGCCGGATTTGTTGTTCTAACTAACATAAAGTATGGATGAACTAAAGAAATGATTTTTTTTTTTTTTTTTTAGGAAACTGCTCTGAATCATGTTACAAGCTCTGGGATAGGAGGAGATGGATTTGGAGCTACCCGCGAGATGAGCCTAAGGAAACTCATTTGGGTTGTTACTCGTATTCAAGTTCAAGTACAGAGATATAACAAATGGTAAACACATCCATGAGATGCTTCTAGCCCTTACCTTATAACTATACACAATTGTTTCCGAGTTGTAAACACAGAATGATAAATTTGACAGGGGAGAAGAAATTGAAATTGATACTTGGGTGGATGCAGCAGGAAAGAATGGAATGCGAAGAGATTGGATAATCAGAGATCGATGTACCAAGGAGATCATAACTAAGGCAACAAGGTGCATTATTTCATATACTTTTTTATGCATGCAAAATATGTTATGGTTTATAATACCAAATAATATGTTAATAGAAAACTTTGTCCTTGATGCAGCACATGGGTGATAATGAATAGAGAAACGAGAAGACTATCAAAGATACCTGAAGAAGTTAGAAAAGAGCTTACTCCTTTTTACCTTCCTAAGATTGCTGTAGCTAGTGAAGAAAGAGATTGTGAAAAGATAGACAAGCTCACTGATGGCACTGCTGAGAGAATACAATCTGGTTTGGCTGTAAGTTTATTTCATGCCTGATTTAAGTTTATTTTTCCACTCATTTTTCATTATCCATGAAGCACAAACACAAATATGGACACTGGACTCGACACTAATATTGATTCATCAACACCGGTAGTAATTTAAGAAAATAGCA
>Ga0209282_1000773_pt1 | contig 16167 bp, 8 predicted proteins | sample Mtrugardesep15_FD_187529 | JGI IMG/M metagenome (GOLD analysis project Ga0209282, IMG submission 187529) | Root nodule microbial communities of legume samples collected from California, USA - M. trunc garden sep15 (SPAdes) (version 2) | ecosystem: Host-associated > Plants > Roots > Nodule...
CTTTTGTCTATTGATTCATTTTGTTTTTGGCATTAAGTTGTATATTCTCTTGCCTCTTTTGTATTTCCCCCCATTCAATATCAAACCCGGGGTAACTTGAGAGTTGAAAAGTCTTGATCCGTGGAGTTTCCTTTTAACATGCATTGCTTTCTAAATCCGGAATCATGGTGTTACAAACCGTTATTATCATAGTTGTCATTGTACAGGAATATGCTTGGTGATCTTGGCAAGATCGAAGAGATCCCAACAATCAACGGGGGAATTGGGTCTAGCGGAAGGGGGTTAGACTCCAACAATATGGCAAACAAAGGTTGGCAAACAAAGGTTTGGATTTCTATTGAGAGGTGTATACACTTGGTGTCTTTACTAGGATGAGATTGATTATCTCTAGTAGAAGGAAGAAGATATGAGATATCAAAATTCTTTTCATCGTCAGTTTTCCGACATATATGTGGTGACAAATTATTTTTAATTGATTGATTTTGTAAAATAATTTTTAGTTAAAATATAAAAGTATATTGAATATGAAGTGATTTATGTTTGGATATATTTATTTACATAAAAATGAGTTGAATAATAAATTTGAATCTAATAATCACGTTAAGATTTTAAAATTCTAAATCTTATTTCCTTCAAAAAAAAAATTGTAAATCTTAATTAAAGTTGATATTAATTTCAAAGCCTAAATCAACTTCAATCGAATTCACCTAAATATATCAAAATTAATTTTATATGTGTGGGATTACTTTTGCTCTTTCAACTGTGAAAGCAAATACACGGTGATTTTATTTTAATGTCTATCGTGGACGTGATCCACTTATGGAATCACTCATCAATCGATAAATATTAGTAATAAAATCACAAATTTGTCAATGCTAAAAGAAACCACAACTGTTGATATAATCCTTAAGAAAAAAAAACAACTGTTGGTTGCACTACTTCGAAACACAAATTCACTAGGTGTTCGTTTGATTTAGCGGTGGTTTCTAAAGAATCATGGTGGATTCTTACGTTTCTACAAAAGATTGCTTTTTGTAGCTTCAGGATTTTCACGTCCAACTTGCCTCGGGACATGATATTTGCACTTGCAAAAGCTAATCCAAACACACACTAGCAAGACAAATAATTCTGATTTACGCTACAACGCTTTATTTTTCAATTACATCTCTCTAACACAAATTAAATAACTCTAATTTCCAAAACACGTCTTGTCTCATATTTATTTTTTTAAAAAACCATTTTCAATTTTTTAGTCTTCCTCTTTAACACTACATCTATCTCCCATATGTAAATCAAAGGTTATGGAACTTGCAAGGTACTCCCTCCGTCCCATAATATAAGAAAAAAAACACATTTTCTTTGTCCCAAAATATAAGCAAAAAAGACAAATTTTTATCCTATTTAGTCTTGTTTTTTTAAAAAATCTCTTTTCCAAGAAAAACTTTTGTTTATTCTAGTAAAATTTTCTCTCTCTTTCATTTTTTCCATAACCAATAGCCAATGAAAATTGTTTTTACATCTTTTTATGAAACTTTTTTCAAAGAAAACACAAAAAACTATACTTCAAATTTTTATGTTTAAGTTTTCTTAATAAGTGTGATTTTTTTTTTTGCTTATAATTTGGGACAGAGGGAGTATTTCTTTAGCATTTCAATGCATTCTAGTATGTTTACGCAAACTCTGTTCAATTACATTTATGCAAACTCAATTTAAGTATGTTCACGCAGACTTGTAAATTCAAGATCCAATTCATCCAAAACCCATACGGGGTACTCTCAAGAACCATACTTGCACATTTGACACATCACGTATATTTAAACGTACAACACAATCAAGATGTAGAAAGAATATATAAAATACATGTGTTAGTGTCTTTAGAGCTAGTAGTTTTTAGTCTTGGAAAGGATGAACAAAATATAGGTTGAAAACACCATTTTTTTTTTTTTAAACCAGGAGGGACATGGCCTATCATTACCTTCCCTCTGATTTTGGTATATTTCTCCATTGTACAGAAGAATCGGAAGAAGAAAAAAATTGACTATTTACACATGAAAAAAAGGTGTCTGAAGTTCCTTCTGTTTGCTAAAAAAACATTCCTATATCCTGTAAGTATCCAGGGGAACACACCTTTGAGATCCAACTTGCACACGACTCTGAAATCATACTCATTGCTAAGAAAGTGAATGCAAGAGGAAATGCTGATGCCTAATCATGTGAACCCATCATCAATTCTCATACATTTTCAGGCCAGAACTCTCTAAAGAAAGCGCGCTCAAATTCCTTCTCCTGCATCTTCTTTTCAAGCTCTTGCATCTTTCTCACCCGTTTAGAAAGTGCTTTGGTTTTCTTTTGAGACAACTGTTCCTGAAATCAATTGAAGTAAATCAACAACAAGAAATAAAATAAAGACACTCGTGTTGATATCCAAAAATCAGAATGACTGAAAACGAAAAACAACGGTTCTAACTCACTTAACTATAATATGATATCTGTGTAAAGGGGATTTTCCCTTGTATTATTGTTAAATATGAATCTGTCCCACTGATTCAACACGGGGTAGTATACTCTATTATAATCAATTTTTATTCGACGTGTTGCTTTATCTCTCCCATTTCCTATTTTTGAAGTTTTTACCATTTCCTTTTAATTCGAAGAGAAGAGGTAAAAACTTAAGGGAAAAAAAAAATAATCTTCAGTGAAACATAAACATGAAAATTCACAATATGTATTCCAAGTATCATCAGAATGACAAATGTTGAAAAGCAAGAAGTTTTATTCAGAGAAAAAAGGGGAGAGGGCAGCATATAGAGTGACATCAGACAAAGAAAATGCAGTATTTCACTAATTACCTAGAATTGTTCAATATAAAAGTTGACCCTATACCTTTTTTATTTTTATAATAATGATATCATGCTTATTTTAAGATATTCTGGTGCGCAAATATCTAATTACAAATAACAAGCCTTTTCCCACTATGTAGAGTTTGCTACAATGATTAATGGACACCTTACAGGTTATGCCATTTATTAAATCTTGAGATAGAACATTTACCTCTAAATCATTCTTAATGTTAGGTTTATAATTTTCCTTGGTCTCCATTTGTCTATAACAATTGGACTATTCTCCATCCAGTTTACTCTTCTTACAGGTGCTTCTACAAGTTTTCTTCACATGCCCAAAACACGTAAGTCAGGATTCTACCATCTCTATTATGGAGGCTACCTCAATTTTCTCTCTAATAATTTAATTTATAATTTATAATTCTGTCTTTTCTCATGTAACCACTCATTCAACTCATCTTTATGATCTAAGTTTTCAAACGTTCAGTTCCATACAACATTACAAAGCTTAAAAGTGAAAACAAATCTTTTTGAGAGGCATTTTTCGATTGCATATCATGATTATCACAGACCCAAGGTACTTCAAATGTGAGAATCACAATATGTATGTTCTCTTATTTGTGTTTAAAGGGCACACACTGAGTGTAAATTTATTTAATATTGTGATCAAATAAGAGTCCACTAGTGTGCAACGTCACCCCACTTTAAATATATTTTTAAATTGTTTGAATGAAGTGGCAATATGGGGAGTTCTTATTGGTTGTCAGTGTAAACCAAATTTACACTGACATTGTATGCCCCATTAAGTTCTCTTATTTTTACCTCTATATTATGATGTGTTTGTAGTTTCTAAACTTGGATTGAGCATACTATATTTTACTTTTACTTTGGCAGAACCTGCTTCTAAAGATTGTCACAATATCTCTAACTTTTCATTCATCTCTCTATCTCTCTCTCTCTTTGGTATCTAACAAAGACAATATCATTCATAAAAAGCATGTACAGTGCAATCATTTCTTAGAAATGTTTGGTAAGCACTCAATAAGCATATCTAGAACAAACAAAGATTAAACAAAAAATGTGACCTTTAAGCACACCTATAGTTTCCGTAAAGTGTTTTGTAGTTCAACTTGTGTTGTTACAAAATTTAGCCCTTCATATATATTTTTGAGGTCAAATATAAGCAATTTAAACACTTTAATCCTTCCATAAACCTCTCTAGATTCTCTATCTTGCCCCTTTTCCATTTTTTTTTTTTTAAATTACATATATAATTTTGTTTAATTTATCTGATACATCCATCAATCTGTATTGCAAATATATGGTTTCTATAGTCATTCTCCCAAACATAAGCAAAGCTGCTTCTATGTGATCTGAGTTTGTCAACTTAATTTATGCAGACTTTCTCCCTCGTAGATTTATAATACAACTCAGATTAATCTCCCTATTATTTGCATAATTCTATTTCACCTTTGTTCTTAGAGATAGATATTAAAATATTTCTCCTCCATTTGTTTGATTACAAATGATTTACGAAATTCCATGTCAACAAAGTATATCTCGTTCATTACCATTCATTAAACTATAAATGATTCCTAATACTACTAAATTCCATGTCAACTTTGTTCTTAGAGATAGATATCGAAGTATTTCTCCTTCATTAACTACTCAACTTCTACGATTCCTAATTACTAAGTACTATACCAACCCCCACCTCACCAAATTCAATAAAATAAAATAAGGAACTAGAAAAACAATATATCTCAATAAAATAACCTGAGAAGCTAGTACTACCTAAAATAAGAAAACCTTCGGCAGCCATTTCAAATTTCCAATTCCAAATGAAAAACTCAGCACCGTTTTGCATAGTTATGTAGTTACCCTTCCACTATTGTAAATTGTTATAAAAACTACCAAAGCCCTTGGGAACAAAAGCAAACCTTAAAAAAAAATTACCTGCTTATTGTCTCTTTTGGAGGAATCGCCGTGATCAGGTTTCACAACCTTCTTCTTCACTATATCTGCTCCCAAACCTCGTTTATTATTCTTTACACGAGTTTCCACGGGTTCTAATCTACCCTGTTACCAAAATAAAATTATTTATCAGAATTTTTTGCAAGGAAGCCCCTAAAACCGTTTCAGAATATAAGAGAAATACTGAAACAGGAGCTCAACAATTACTTTCAGAATTAGAATGAGAAAACAAGCATAACTTTGTTTGTATCAGTTCTCCTTAGGTGTTCCATTAATTAACCTACAATACTTATACTAATCTAACCCAAGGCTACTAAATATGCAATTCCCTGGTCAAATTAGTCCCTGAATGTGCAATTAAACTAGACATAAGAATTACGTTGACACATAATACAAATTTAATGCCCTTAAAGGTAATTTCCCCCATCCAGGGACTTCTGAAGCACCGACACTTCTGATCGAAGGGTGTTCGGTGTCTGACATGTCTAAGCGTCCGGCACCGACATTCAATTACATCATTTTCTTAAATTATTACCAGTGTCCATATGATAGTGTCATGTCTGTATCTTTCAAAACATGCATATTTTTTATTGTTAATTTCATATTTCAATGAAGAAAGGAAAAGATAGAACAAGAAAGAAAACCTGCTCAGAGATTCCAAGACCAGTCCCTTCTTTCCAACCATGCTTCTTCAAAAGCTGCAGAGAAAAGTAAGACCATCACAAATTACATTTACAATTACAAAATGAAAACAGAAAATGAAAGAAGGGAAAGTAAGACAGAACCTGAAACCCTATATTGGAAGAGTTGATTGTTGTTATTGATGATGAACCCAACGTTTCTTCCATGGCTATGGCTATGGATTTACACGAACTTAATCTGCATAGATAAATAAATATAATAAAATTAACCAAACCAAACCATTGAATATAATTAAAATTCTTATGAGAAATTTATCGTAAAACCCTTGAAGTCTTAAGAAATCGTTAAACAGAATTAAAAACTGAAAATTGACGGAATTAATATGAAACTGAAAGACATGAGTGACTACAGCGTACATCGAATTGAACAGAGCTTATCTTGTCGCTTGGTGTTCTCTATCTCCCTCCCCTTAACCAAGGTAGGAGACAGTCAGAGAGATCAATAAGAGGGTTAAATATGTTTTCATCTTCGTAAAATTTTTTACTTTTCTTTTAAAAAAATCTTTGAAAATCTTATATTTTATCAATTTTTTATCTTTTGAAAAAATTTACGTATGGTTTAATTTTCTTTTTTTTTTGAATTATGATACTTGTTTTTAAGACAAACTCATATATATACATTTCATTTTTTTAATAAATTTTTATAAAAATGTTTATAATATTACATCAATTTTTCTCGCAAAAAAAGTTAATTTTTTTATTAGGATATAAATTATATATCAATTTTTAATAAGATATGAATTAAAAAAATATTAGCGACCAAAATTGTTGAAATTTTTTAAGACTAGACTTGAAATTTAAAAGAATTTATAAGGATATAATCTTACTCAAACCAAAATAAAATATGGCAAATGTAAAAAAAAAAAATTATTATAGGCCACTAAAATTAATTTTTAAATTGTATAATATTTTTTAAACGAAATGAGAGCATTATGTATTTTCCTTTTTAAAAATTTGAGAGCATTATGTATTTTGCTATAAATTCAAACGCTATTTGAAATAACGTCTGAAAAATAAGCTTATAAGCTAGTAAATAAGCTATAGGGTCTTGATGAAAAACAGTTATTAAACAAGGCTTTTTTAGTCCTACGAACCTATAAGCTATAAGCTCGTTTTCTGATCTTATCAAACAGACCTATTAACGACATTACGTTAGCGTACCTTCTTTTTATTCTATTCTATTCTTTTCTGCGACCGAAGAACCCTTCCCTTCCTGTCCTTGTTTTGTCTTCTTCGTTTGTTCTCCATTGTTCCTGTTTTGCTTTTATTTATTTACTTGTTTTTCCTTGGAACTTTTAATTGAATATTCGATGAGTTGGTAATTGAATGTTGTCATGTCTTTTAGGTCTATGAATGTTATGTTTACGATGATAAATATTGTCATAAAAAAACCTTGTGAAATGTCTATGTTTGGTTATGATTTGTAGTTTTTGATTATAGAATTAATTTTTACATACAAATTTATGTGAATTCATTCAAACATAAATCGCTTTGCTTTCAACTTAAGTTAATTCAGAATCAATTCACTTAAATCAAATTTTGTTGCAAAACCAAACATACACTTGTTTGTTTAATTTTATCTCACTTTTGTTTTGGGGTCGCTAGCTATCGACGATATATTGCACAAATTGTAAAGTCTATTCATACTCACTTTCTCTTACAAGTTCATTACTACATAACATATTTTACTTTACCTCTTGGAATTTGGATGGATAAATAGATGAGCAATATCACACCACCCTCAAACTCCATGTTTTTTCATTCTCCAACCACTTCGATTGCGTCAGTTTTTTTAACGAATATGTTGTGTCTAATATATACAGAGCTTCTCATTTTTCTCGTAGGTAGGTACTTTCCATACACAGACATGCACTCAGGAGGTTCTTTAATCGCATGCACCTCTGCAGCAGCAGCAGCAGCAGCAGGTAGACATGATAAGAAGAGGCAGAAATGTAGTGAGGGTCAAGATATGATAAGCTACGTACCTACCTGACTTTGTTATCGGTCGCATTCTTTCTTTTCTTCCAACTAAATATGCAGTTCGTACCAGTGCTTTATCACAAAGGTGGATTTACAAATGGATGTTTCTCACAGACCTAAGGTTTGATTACTATCAACTTTGTTTATCTTACCTATGTGAGAAAAGAAAAACCCGCTTTATCAACTTTGTATAGGGTACTGCTTACCATCCAAACATTTTCTCTATATATTCAAAGTGATTTTGATCCCTACCATATTAATCAATGGATATCTGCTGTTTCAAATAAGAGAGTCAAAATTATGAGTTAAATCATTGAGTAAATGTAACCTCTATATAGGGTACTGGTGTAAAGAGTGTCACTTTGGAAGCGCCTTTACTTGAAGTGGTTTCCCTTGCATATCCTTTTTATTCGCCACCTAGTCACTACGAGTCACATACTGAAATTAAGTTTTGTGCTTCACATCTTAGGAAATTCAGTTATCGTGGTAATATATCATCAGATACCTTTGTGCTAGATGCAGCAGACATTGATTCTGCTAATATACTGATGTTCAATTTCAAGGATACGAATGTGCAAGAAACATGGATTTTTATTTGCAAACTTCTTACAGTTAATGCAAAGTGTTTAAATCTTTGTCTGCGTGCTGACTGGCAGGTATGCTTTCTCACTTCACCCTTTGTTTTAAGTAAATGTTGACAAGAAGAGTTTTACCATATTGTATCAAAGTCAATCTCAATTGCCTAATTTTTAATGAGTGAGGAAAACAAAAGAGTTGGAATGGATAAATGTTTCTTGTGGTAGAAGCACTTTTGCATATATTATGGTTATGACTCATGAGAATGTGTCCAATCCTTCAATAACAATATTTCATTTCATTTACTTAATCTTTCTAAACATATATACTTAATCGTATCCTAACACCGATTGTTTTACACTTTGTCCTCCAGTATCTTCTACGAACGAAACATTATTTAGCTGATATTCCTGCATTTGGAATGCTGAGTGCTCTGGAGTTAAACTCTGTTACTCGTGAAATTTTGTTGGGCTTACTTTAAAAATCACTAAGTCTGGAGACTCTAGTTTTCCAGGTTCGTGATTGGTAGTGTTTAAATTTTACTAAATTTTTTTCTCTAAGATTATTTGTTTGCATTTTTTACTTTACATAAATATCATTACGCTTTGTCATTTTAAAAAAAATGTATGTTGATATCAGATTCTTTGCTTTTTCTATTAATAGTTAAAATAAAGGGAAAACTAGATATCTTTATAGTTTAATTATTTCTCGTAAATATAAAGAATAGTAAAAGTTGTGTTGATTTTTTTGCAAAATTGAAATAAAAATAGAATATTATGACTAAATATTTTATGAAATTGTATTTTCTAAATTCTGCGGTTCTAAATTGTTTCTAAATCATTACGCTTTGTCATCTTTCTTTGAGATATCCCATTCTCTTATTTGGACCTTGTCATGCAATATAAACATGTTTTCTTTTGCTGATCATTAGATGCTAGATTTTGATGAAGAACCGCAGAATTTTTCAATTGTACCTGGCTGTTTCTTATCAACCCTTAAAGTGGTAAAATTTGCCGGTAAGGAGCGTGAGTTATGTTTCACCAAATTTGTGATGGAAAATGCTCGGGTATTGGACAGGATCAGTTTCTCATGTTCTCGTGAGCTGCAAGGCTTGGAAATGGAAAAAGTTAAAGAAAAGCTATGTTTAGTTAAGAGAAGTTCTAGCACGGTGATTGTAGAATATGAATATCCACCCGAGGAGTTTGCATTCTAGGAGGTTACAAAAGCTCCTTAAATGTGTAGGAAAATAATACATTGTTCATATTTATAATATAATTTGCATAACGTTATTAGGTGAATGTATTCAAGTACTAGATTACATTTTATTTCAATTTTTTGGGAGCTGCCAAGGCTTATTTTGTTTATACTGGTTTTTTATTCTAATTGTTTATTTGTGCGTGTGAGTCTACGAGTGTGGGACTAAATGAATCACTTTGGTTGTTCTTGTCGATTCACTTCACAGTTTAATTGTTGTGTTATAATGATCAGCCATTTATTTTTCTATATTTTCTTCATCTGTTTGCCTCTTATCTTCTACAAACTAATTTAACAGTGCATATTTTATCCATTTTTCCAACTTCACCTTGTAACTGCTGCAGGAGAAATACTCTGCATATTAGAATCACACAATTCTGCAACCTGCAGTTTTTCCAAGTAAGGTAAGGTAATGTGACAAAGTAAACTGCAGGTTCTCATGTAAGTCTAACTTGGTTCAACTCGTTAGGTTGAATCACACAATTCACACAATTTTGCAAGATTTTCTGGTAATGAGTGTGAGTTAAGTTTTGCCAATTTTTTGATGGAGAATGCTCGGGTATTGGAGAGGATTATTTACTCATATGTTCTCCTGAGTTGTGCAGCTTGGAATTGGAAAAAGTTAAAGGGAAACTATTTTTAGTTAAGAAAAGTTCTAGCATAGTGATTGTAGAATATGAATCGGTCCCAGAAGATATTTAAGTGTGGAGGATATATAATACAGTTTTCATATTTATAATTGCACAATGTTCTTGGGTGAATGTATTCAAGTACTATTTTACATGTTATTTTTAACTTTTTTAGGGCTGGCTAAGGCTTATTTCATTTATGTTGATTTTGTAATACTGTAACAGCTTAATTGTTCGTATGAGTCTCCGAAAGTGGAACTAAATCAATCGTTTTGGTTGTTCTTATCGATTCAATTCACATTATTTATGTGGTATGTTTGGTTGTGCTATATAGTGATCAACTGTTTCTTCTTCTTTCTTTTCTTACTTGATCTGTCTACCTCTTATCTTCTCCAAGCTAATTTAATGGTTCATGTTTTATCTATTGTTTCAACTTCACATTATATATGACTGTTGTAGGAGAAATACTCTGCATATTAGAATCACTTGCTTCTTCAGCCTTCAACGTATGTTGTTTTCTATAATGGCTAATTAAAATGTGTTTATATAGAGGCCCCGAGCTTGTAGGGTTGAATTAGTAGGGTTGTACACGGACCCATATCATTTGAGAATTGGTGATTGTTTCTGGGTTAGAAACAAGTTGATTTTGTGTTTTCCCAAACATATCTAATCGATTGTTCAAATGCCCTAATCTATTAGGTTACAACTTAATTGATTAAGAGATAGACTTAATTGATTATCAGTGCACGATATTTGCACAACTTCATTGTTTTAACCATAACTTGATCTACTGATGTCTGATCAGTGCATTCTTAGTTGCGTTGGACAGACAATACAAAATCCTACAAATATGGCCTTAGATAAATCAAGCTCTAAAGATACTTCAAATTCTTTTTACGTTTCTTCTGATGTAACAATGTTTGTATTATCGCCACATTGTTTCCAAAAGATCTGTCTCCGTATGCGTTCCAATTTATAAGTGACCACAATTGGTTAAAGAATGTTTTGTACAGAGACAAAGTTTACAACTTCTCTGCAACTGCTAATAAACAAATCAGCTATTTTCAATATAAAATAAAAAACATTATAACTCAGCCTTTTAAAAGTAGCTCAAGAATTGTGATCTTATCATAAAATAGTAATATGTTACATAAGATATTTTTTGTGAGAATACATATATCCTGTATCATATATCTTTCATGTGGCATATATCAAATCCATTTTGTTTATATCATAAGAGGCATGTATGTTTGCTGCATCAGTTTTCAAACAAGTCAAATGAGGAGGACAACAATTTCAGCTTTCAAGCAGTATCCACTCATAAACACAAGTTTGGCTGATATATACAGTTGTAATTTGGCTTCTTTTACTAATCATTCATTTTTCTTCTATTTTTTAATCCAAACTTTACACCTCTACCACATCTACTACTACCTTAACATTTATGATAATGGTCAATATACCAATCATCAATAAGATTTACTTGTAAAATACTTTGTCTGAAATACCAACTATACACTTGATTTGGGTCAGAGGGAGTATAATACCTATGAAGAGTAACAAAACAACAATCATTTTGTAAAATGAGACACAAAATCCTAAACAAACAGAACTGGAAGTTGCAACTACGCAATTGAGAATTTTTTTGCAGCTAGCGTCATTTAAAATAAATCTGACAAGTTGAGAGGTCTTTGGGAACGACAATAATTCTGCTTTTGTAAAGATGTTGCACATGCATTTTTCGATTCAAAATCCACGGATACATTTTTCAGATTTATAACAGATAAAAAAACAATAATACATACCATTTTCAACTTTAGAACAAGACTTCCAAAGCTCAGAATGCAACAAATAAAATTCTGCTTAGAACTTCGAGGTGTTTCATGCCATGTTTTGCTCCGGCAGCTAACCACTACGCAACATTGAATTCCAGCGGCTCATTGATAGAATCTGCGCCATTTCGGTGTGGTTAGTGGCTTCAAATACAATATACCTAAAGCTAGAATAGCGTTTGTCACTTTTGATGAAGCATTGATCATCATCGACTAGATTGGATTTGGGAACTAAAAACCAAAGAGGCTTCCATTTAGCTGAAGGAAAACAAGTAATGAAAGATTCTTTGGCTGGAAGATATGAGAGAATATAACAAAGGATTTCATCCGGCTGAGCATCAGCCGTCGTTTTTGCTTCAACCGCAATTTGAACCTTTTTCTCAATGTTGGTGGTACTTATAACAATTTACTTTCAATTAGTCTCACCTCTACTACATCTGTTTTTTTTTCAAGTGTGCTATCAAATTCTGCTTTACCTATTCGAGCTGCATGTAGATGGCTAGATGCATATTGCAGATTTTCTGTCACGACAACCTTAGGCCATAACCAGATCATAGGGTAACATTATCCCATTATCAATGAAGTGCATTCTAGAAACTCTTCAATACGCTTTTAATTTTTATGTATGTATGTATGTATGTTTTGTTCCATTTTGGGGAGAGTTAAAATTGATTTTAGAAGTGCATTTTGACATATTTAAATGTTTGTAAATAAAACCAAGGGATGATTGTCGGAAAAAAAAAAAAACTGATTGGATTTGATTGATAATGAACTCCATCAGATCCCAAATAGTTTAGGATTTTTTATTAGACTATTTGGTTTTGTTCCATTCTAGAAACTATTTTAACCAAATTTTATTTATTTTCTCATTGCAAACTATCAATTAGTCCCTTCCCCTATAAATCATATGATTAATACAAAAAAAAATGAATTAATGTTGTCACAGGTTAACATGAGTTAAGCTAAGAGATGAGTGACTCGGTTGTTAAAAAAGTCATCAAATTAAAAGGGTTGAGAAGTTAAACGTATAGATTTCAAATACTAACGTAACAATTACACTTGTGATTAAAAAAAAATATTGTCAAGATCAATTTTATTAATAAATCATTGGATTAAATAAAAAAAATTCCCTATAAATACATCTTTTATTTTTTTTTATAGAAAACTATATATTTTTTTGACAAAAAAAAAAAAGTTAATAAAATCCTAAAATTGAAATTCAAGGTTTGTAAAAGTTGTGAATAACCAAACCGGCAAAAGAAATATAAATGAGAAATTTTGAAGGTACAAAAATGAATCTTTGTTTATTCCATACTTATCTTCTAGTTAGTCTCCGACCAACACAGAAGAAATGGCACTCAGTTTGCCACTGTCATCAATGAAACACATAAACTTCAATTTACCCAATTCATTTTCTCTTTACAAAGATAAACTCTTCAATCGGAAGACCCTTTTCTCAAACCCCACTTTACAGATTAGTGATTCCAAACTAACAAGAGTTCAAGCACTCAAATCTGATGGTTCTGATTGGAAGAAAAGAGGTAAAGAATCATACAGTGACAGTGATGATAGCGATGACGAAGATGAAGACGAGGCAGCGAAAGAAAATGACCCTTATGTTATGTCTCTTGAAGAGAGACAAGAATGGAGAAGAAAAATCAGACAGGTTATGGATAAGAAACCCGAAGTTCAAGAGATTGCAGACACTGAGGAAAAGAAGAAGAAAATGCAAAAGCTGATCAATGATTACCAACTTGTTGTGGAAGAGGAAGATCCTAATTGGCCTCAAGATGCTGATGGTTGGGGATTTAGCCTTGGACAGTTTTTCGACAAGATTACTATACAAAATAAAAAGAAGGAAGATAATGATGATGCCGAGGACGATGATGATAAGCCAATTGTGTGGCAAGATGATAATTACATTCGTCCTATTAAAGATATGAAGGCTGCTGAATGGGAGGAAACTGTGTTCAAAGATATTAGTCCTTTGATTATTCTTGTGCACAATCGTTATAGAAGGTTTGTTCTACTTTTCTATAGTTCTATAGTTGCTTGAGTAAGCAGTTGAATGGAAAGATATCCAAAAGTGTTGTTTTTTATCTTATCTTGTTTTAGTTGAAGTGGTTGAATGTTTCAATGTTGTTTGTTTGATTTGTTCTTATTAGCATGCTGCATGGTTATATCTATGTTCCAATTAGTCGATTATCAATTAATGGCCGTTTTGGAGAACTCTCGACTGAGTAGTCTGCTATTTGGAGCTGGCCATTTTAACATCTTACATTACAATAAATATTTCTTTTCTTTGTTTAGTTTTCCTGCCGAATACTTTTACATGCGTGTGAAGCGGGCATATTTTAGATTTTTTAGTGTTTCAGACAGAATTAGAGATTTGGCTTGAGAGAAAACGATGCCTGTCGATTCTATTATGATTCAGATACCAATAACCTGTTTTTTATAGATGAGACTATTAGCGAACAATTAGGTGTATTTGGTTTGCTGTCAATTGAGGTGAAATAGCTGTCATGTAATTAGCTTAATTTTAGCATTTACATAAGGTAATTAGGAGTACTAGCTGTCGTATAATTAGGAGTATTTACTGTCACGTAGTTATTGCAGAGAATATTTAGGCCTAGATGAAGGAGTGATCTATTCGGGGTTTTGTGCATGTATGTATTGTTCAGCTTGTTGAATAAAGTGTGAAAAGCGTATACCTTTTGTTACATGGTATCACTATCATCAGAGCCCCTAGGTGTTGGTCCTTGTTAATGTTGATGACTTGATTGTCTCGGGAAATGATCCAGTACCTCTATGGAAAGTGAAAAATTACTTGAACACACATTTTCATATGAAGGACTTAGGTGTCTTGAAGTATTTTTTGGATGTCGAAGTGGCCAGGAATGCTACTGGTATCTTTCTTTGCCAACACAAATGTACTCTCGACATCATTCTTGAGACTGGGCTTCTAGGTGCCAAACCTGCTTGCATTAGCCCATGGTCCTTTTCTTGACCAACCTGAACGATATAGACGATTGGTGCATCGACTCATCTACCTCTATTTTGCTAGGCTAGAGCTATAATTTCTGTTCACATTCTCTCACAATTCATGCAACAACTGGCAATGGATCATTGAAGGCTGAATGGAAAGATATCCAAAACTATTTTTTTAGCTTAACTTGTTTTAGTCTAAGTGGTTGAATGCTAATTGGCTGATTGCTACAATGTTGTTTGTTCTTATAAGCATGCTGCAGAATTATATGTATGATACAATTTTCAATGGTCATTTTGGAGAACTGTAGTCCGAGTAGATTGCTAGTTGTAGCTGGCCTTTTTTACTTCTTATATCACAATGAAGATTCCTTTTCTTGATTTAGTTTTTCTGCTGAATAGCTTTTTATGTGTGCAAAGTGAGCATGTTTTAGATTTCTAAATGTTTCTGAGAGAATAAGAGATTTGGCTTAAATAGAATACAATGCATATATATGGATCTCTATTATGATTCAGGTACCAAGAACCTATATTTATACATGAGACTGTTCTTGACTGACAGTGCTAGTTTTGGAGTTATTTAAGTTATACGATAGCTTAGAATTTACAACTAAACAAGTAGTACTAACTATTTAGAGTTACATTCGAGAAACTAGATTCTAACGCTAACTGCGTACTTTTTTTCCTTGTATCTTTTTGAAGCGGGCTCCTAGTGGTGTTCAATTTTACTTTTCAACCTAATGTGAAAATAGCCTCCGTATTTGGCTATAGTACTGATGACATTCCTATTAGGTTTTTTCTAAATTACCTTTGAAAAATGGTGGGTAACTTGCCCACCAACCAATGAAAATGAACAATTTATTTGTGGGGTCAAGATAGTGCATGGATACCACCTAAAAAGGTGAATGCTTATTGGTTGAGGTAAATTACCCACCATTTTTCATGGGTACTCTAGTTGTCACCTTCCTATTATGCTTTTGAAGTTAGAGTGATCCATTCCATATCATGTTTACAGTCAAGCAAGTCCAAAACAATCCTGTCTAACTTTTTCACTTTAATTCTTAGGCCAAAGGACAATGAAAAAATTCGAGAAGAACTAGAAAAGGCTGTGCATATCATATGGAACTGCAGATTACCCTCCCCAAGAGTAAGTAATAAAGTCATACAATCATTCCTTTGGTTTCAGCTATTTTATCACAAAGTTGGTTTATTTATTTTTGTCTCACATCCTATTATATATTATAATGATATGAAAGTGTGTGGCGCTTGATGCTGTTGTTGAGACTGAACTAGTTGCTGCACTTAAAGTATCGGTTTTCCCAGAAGTTATCTTTACTAAAGCAGGGAAGATTTTATTCCGTGATAAAGGTATTGATCTGTTACCAAATACAAAATT
>Ga0209282_1000775_pt1 | contig 16165 bp, 5 predicted proteins | sample Mtrugardesep15_FD_187529 | JGI IMG/M metagenome (GOLD analysis project Ga0209282, IMG submission 187529) | Root nodule microbial communities of legume samples collected from California, USA - M. trunc garden sep15 (SPAdes) (version 2) | ecosystem: Host-associated > Plants > Roots > Nodule...
ATAAAAAAAAAAGGAAAATTCTTACATCCATCTTTACCATTTCACATTGAAATGTATTTTGTACTTTCTTTTTGGTAAAACCAGGCAATTGATGGGTGAAGGACTTTCTGGGTTGGGTATTAAAGAACTACAGAATCTGGAAAACCAACTGGAGATTAGTCTGAAGGGTGTTCGAATGAAAAAGGTATGCCTAGTCAATTCAAATCTCATCCATTCCATACCACGCTTGTTTTACCGCATATTAATGACTGTTGTGTTGTCCCCTATTTCCCTGCAGGATCATATTTTGACTAATGAGATTAAAGAACTGCACCAAAAGGTATTGAGAGTCTCATTCTTGCGGTTTTTGACTAAGCTTTTCCACAAATTACCGACCAATTTCCACTAATGCCACTGTAGGGAAATCTTGTCCATCAAGAAAACGTAGAACTCAATAAAAAAATGGATCTTGTCCAAAAAGAAAATGCAGAGCTACTGAAAAAGGTAATTTTTTTTTTTTTTTTTACGAATATGTTAATAATCTTCTCATAAATACATACACATCGCTAAGTAAGGCATGCATCATGAAAAAGATTGAACATACAGATACAGCCATATCAAGTAGAACTTACTTTTCATTAGGCTAAATACTACTGTTTATCTAGAAGCTAAAAGGCTTCATGTTTTAGTTGTGCTAAACCTAAACAGAAGATATGAATATTAGGTTTATGAAGCAAGGAGTACAAATGAAGAAAATGCAGCAACCAATCTTTCATGCACTGTCAGAAATGGATTTGATTTACATGCACCTATCAGTCTCCAGCTAAGCCAACCACAGCCTCAATACAGTGAACCAGCAGCCAAAGTCATGACATTAGGGTATTCCCTTGAACTGATAATGTACAACATATAGCATCAGTCTACGCCTTTTCTTTCTAATTTATTCAGAAACTAAACACCTAAATTATGAACCAGATTACAGCTGCATTAACAAGAACTGCTCAATATGCACCTATGCTTTCATTTCTGAAAAGCTGTCATGAACCAGTTAAAACATATGATCGTGCTGCTATGTGTGGGATCCTGTAGTTCAACAACCATATTGTTCGATTCAACAGAATAGGGTATGAAATTGTCTATCGACAAGCTTACAATTGCTGTTAAGATTAAGACAAAATGACTACCTCTGTAAATTTTATGCAATAAAGATATCAATGATTGTGTCTGGTGTGGTTTTATATAATACATCTCTCATGATTAATTAAATGGAATTTGGAACACAACTACCTGTGCCTGCCTATACCTTTAATATTTAATTGGTGACAGAACGGGAAACTATGTAGCTTATACTGTCGTGGTAATTATTCTATTCCCTCAAATGATAAGCATATTTATACAAAAGAATTGCCAACAATAACGAGGGGACAGATATCCCTGAATGTGACTCAATTATCTTGTTCTTGTATCTATCAGCTAGATGTATAATGCTACAAGCCTATAACACCATAAATAAAGTAGTAAATGACTCAACATCGCCGCACATATCTAACAAACATGCAACAGAAACAGAAAGTTATCTACCAGGAATAGGAAAGCCTTCATCGTCAGAAGCACGCCCAAAAAAGTATTTACATAATTAAAGCATTCTCACCACAATTTCAATCAGTTACGAGTATGCATACAGCTGACATCACAAACAAAAGGAATCATGCATATGGGCACTGCCTCCCTAAGTTTGAGAACACACAAACGGTTGTGTAGAAACCATCATTCCTGACTAATCGAGGAAACCCTCATTCCATTTGGAAAAGAGTTCAGGTGTATGGTGAGTGTTGACATTTCTGACGGTATGAATATAAGAATTAAATGAATTGCATCTGTGTTCAGAAAATTCAGATACAAACGAAAAAAAGTTGGGGGAAATTACTATAGCTGATAGCAAAAAAATATGCCTAAACAAAGTTGCAGCATTTCACAAGCATTTACCATCAAAGATTCTGCTTTCATATCTGCCCTAAACCCTACATACTGAACATCAAAGTTATAATGTTAATCTTAGCCACGTGTCAAGTGGGACAAACCCCATGGTCTCCCCATCACGCTAGTGAAATGCCACCAGGGCTACAGTATAGGCCAGTACGTGAGAAACTTACCTAATAAAGGGTTTCCATCAACAGTATCACATCATATGGTTCAAATAATCACAGTATAAACAATACAACTGGAAAGACAGTGGAAAGGTATGTTAATATGTTATAGCACTTGTTCTTTTGCAAATTTTTTGTACATAAAAGTAGTGTTAGATTGCCAGTAATAACGATAAAGTTATATTTCTTGTAGATGGATGCGTCAAGTGTGCAATCGAAAAATCTTGAGGGCTAGCAAACCTAGGCCTATACTATCATGGGTCAACCCTGGATTACTCTAAAGATCAAATTCAACAGAAAAGCAAAGTTCATGCGGATGAAGGCCAGTCAAGGCAAAATAAAAAGATTTTACAAAAGCAAGCTTATAAGAGCAAACCAATCTGTGTCGCCAATAAATTGTTAAACCACAATCCGGAAGTTCAAAAATTTCTGTCTGTACAAGTACTTGACATCTCATGCACAGAGAGTGGAATTTTTTTTATTCATTTTGTAGTTCCAATATCTTCATAGGTGACGTGAATACTCAAATAACTCCTGTCTATCTTTAAAAAATTGGTAGCTGTAGGGCTGTGTGATTTAAAGCAAATGCAAAAGTTATAACAAAATTAAACTAAGGTATCAACATTACATGGATGAAAAAAGGACATTGGTGTTTATAGAAGGGTTAAATATATTTATATTCCTATAAAATTATGAATTTTTAAATTTAGACCCTGCAAAATATTTGCTCAATTTTAGTCCTTAGTTGTAATTTTAACAAAAAAATTACTATTTTTAGTACCTACAAAAAAAAAAATTAAGGATTAAAATTCAACAAAAATTTTGTAAGGACTAAACTTGAATGATCGTGAATATTGTAGGGACTAAAAACATATTTAATCCTTTATAGAATGATTTTAAAGTTCGTATTAAAGCATACTTCAAGGTTCAAGAACAACAATAATAATCATCATCCAAAAACTTCTAATTGCATGAGTTGGTACAAGGGGAGGGACTTACGAGAATATATTTAGTAGAACTAAATACCAGCAAGTAGCCATGGAAAAGCAGTAAAGCCTGGCCATGGGTCAAACTGATCTGGGTCATCCACACTGATTTTGTACGATATGAAATTTTATACTAGTGAGAGATGGCCAGTGTTTCGATACCCGGCAATTTCCATCATCAGTCTTCTGCTTCATCTTGAAAGCAGATTTTTACCAAACTATTTCACTGGCCCTCCTCTCCTGCCTACCATCTCAAGTGTTACATTTGCTAAAAGCCATGTTGCAAGAAAATGAAATCTTAGAAAGCAGAACGTGGGGAGTGATGGTAGATTTGGGTAAATACAAAACATTTCTGCAACTTGCAAGGGTGTATTTGGTTTCAAAAAATGATTTCATTTTCTGTGTTGGCTTTTATTTGCAAAACAGTCACCTTTTTAACTTTGTTTCCTTTTATCAAATATTTGTACAGGAAAAAGTGAAAGCAAAATTAAAAAAACAAAAAATGTGAAATTGTTTTCACTGCTTCCTTTGCAAATACTTGAAAACAACAACAAAGAGAAAATAGAGTCGTAGTTTTGTAAATAAAAGTGAAAAGAGGAAATGGAAAGAAAAAAATCTTGAATCAATCAAGGCCAGGCCCTAAAATTTTACAAATCACTTTTTCATAAAGAATATATTATCAAGAAAGGAAAGAATACAAGAAAGCCTCTTGAAACTCAACACAATCAGAGTAATAAATTAGTAATAAAAAAAAAGAGTAATAATTTTCATGGTTTAAACAACAGGATACCCAATTGCTTCTACCGGCCCATATCAGCTATTTGAAAATTCCCTATGAGTTATATCTTCAGGCATCAACATTCATATATACCTTTGTAACTTATATTCTCTTCTTAATCAGGATACCTCAGGTGTAGGTTTAATTGTTATTATCTTCTTACTAAGATATATGTATATATGGTAGTTTACTAATTTAATGGGCCAACAATCAGTTTGTCAGATTGTAATTGAGTCAAAAAAATCTTGTAATTAAACACTATTTATATGAGAAACATGTAGATGGAGAAGACAACTTTTGGCCAAAATGTTCTCAATTTTCTGGTATCAGAACATTTGGTTTGCCAATAAGCAAAGATGCGGGCATACCATTTGGAAGTTTGATGCAGTTTCTCACGTTGAGGTCACCATGTAGGAATACATACGGATGTAATATCCAAGATAAGAATGCAACAAGGGAAAGAATTCTGTGCATAGTAGTCATCTTGGCGACCGGAGCAAAGGTCTTGTCATAGTCAAATCCATATTCCTAGATGGCAAATTGATGTTTGTAAACTAACCAACATAAATTTGAGGGGGGTGTAAATGGAATTAATGAGAAATTCTCTGGTTATTAAATCAGTTGTGTAACTAATTGTACATTTATAACTTTGTAACTGTTTTTCTTTCCTTAAATAAGATACATCCGGTGTGTGAATGGATTCTCTCATGTATAATTTACACAAGAGAGAGGGTAAAGTGTGATCTACCACCATACAATCTCAATTCACCTAAATTCCTCATGTGTTTCTCTCTTGATGAATAGTGAGAGATCACACTTTATCCTCCCATGTGTAAACCATATTTTTAAATGGAAAATGCTAGTAATCAATTGTAAACCATTTTCTTTCCTTAATTAAGATACCTCAGGTGTAAACCACAACCTCATACCAAAGTGTAATTGTTATTTTATTCTCTTCTTAATTAAGATAAAGGTTTATATGGTAGTTAGCGAATTTACTGGGCTGAGATTCAACTTGTAATTAAATATAGTCCATAAGCGAGTTCTCCAGCTGGAGAACACAATTTATGGCTTACACTAAGCATCTAGCCTAGGTTTGCAGACCTCTTTTTGTCCAACAAGTTTTGGCTTACACTAGACTACACGCAGGTTTAATTGGTTTCATTTTGAATCGACAAAAAACTAAATCCCAAGACAGGCCCAATATTCTCATAACCATACAATGATTTTGGTATACAGTTACACTAGGTGTTGCCCAAGAAGCCCAACGTGTCGCACCCATATCTGATATCATATGTGGACAATAGTCCTAGATATGGGTGGGTTGGGGGGTGGATGTCAAACTTTTTAACTTTAATTAACAATTAAAATAATACATATACAGAAAATCACACTGTACTCAAACCATTTAAAGTAATGGTAATGATGATAATAACAATAATAGTAGCGTCCAGAAAAATTAAAGTGAAATGTTTCTATTAGTCTGACAATCGTAAATAGCTAACAGTGTGAAATTTCTTCACAGTCTTTGCAGATGAATTAAATCAAAAAGTTATATAATACTACCTTAAAAATTATATACTACTACCTTAACATTAATACACTACTACCTCAAAAATTATATACTGCTACCTTAATAATAAAGATTGTTGTTATTTATATACTTGAACATGCATGTATTTCTCGATAGAATTGTATTCTATGTAAACTGTTTCATAAAAAATTTAGGATTTCATCTTCTTTTGGTTAAGGAAAGTTTAGGTGAGTTGGGCCTTCAAGAGCTCATATTGGTCAGGACAGATCTTAAGGTTCAGAGATCCCTAACATATGTACTTACAGATTATCCACAAACAAGGTCCTTACGCTGCCAACGGAAGCTAAACTCATGTCCTTATAAGGTGTGAGTCGACTTCTTACTAACTGAACAAACATGTGTCGACAATTGTTTCATCATTTTAAAGCATATCAATTTAGTTGATAAAAACTCATAATTTAAAGTATAAGCAATGACTGAGTATTACTTAAATTTTTTTTAAAAAAACTTAACAAATAAATTATAAAATCTATAACTAAAGTTGTGTGATAGCCTAGTGGATATTTTATTTTAACATTCTATTGACAAGACTCTTTGATTGGCTTTTAATTTTAATTATAAATTCGAATATAAATAATAATAATAATAATAATAATAATAATAATAATAATAATAATAAAAACAACAACAACAACAACAACAACAATAGTAATGTTATGATAGCACAGAAAACAAAATTGTACCACCACATGTTTTGTATGGGAGTGAAAAATGAGAAGTTCGATATGAAAAACTGACGGTGTTCAAAATGAGAAAAAAGTGAATTATATGCACAATGTTTTAAAACTCGGGGTTCACTTGAATCCCTTCACTTAAGAGTGGCTCCGCCACCGCTAGCACACAGGTGAGAACGTTAAAATGGATGAGTAGTCGCAAAGAACAGAAAAATCAAGAATACAATAATTTTGGGTGTCCTATCAAAAAAAGCAAAAGATGATCGTATAATTTTCCTCCAAATATAATTGCTATAAGATATATCTAAAACTTGAGGATACTTGATAACAATCTAAAAGCAAAATCACAAATTATATACCAAGATTTTACAAGGCAAACAACTACTAAAGAAAATCATGCATGAACTTGTAATGCTAAAGAGATACTATGTGAGAGAATGTTAAGATGGATGAGCAGTCACAAAGACAAGAAAAATCACGAATACAATAATTATGAGCGTCCTGTCAAAAAAAGTAAAAGATGATCATATATAATTTTCCTCCAAATATAATTGCTATATGATATATCTAAAACTTGAGGATACTTGATAACAATCTAAAAGCAAAATCCCAAATTATATACCAAGATTTTACAAGGCAAACAACTACTAAAGAAAAGCATGCATGAACTCATAATGTTAAAAAGATATTATATGAGAGAAAACCATATAGGTGTATGCAAGGTTGTCAACTCGAGAATCAGTATAAACTCATGGAGTGTCCATAGAATGAACTAGTAAACTCATAAGAGTTTGGGTTCACCTCATAAAAATAGTACTTTTAAAAAATAATGATAGAAACTCATTTTTAGGATAACTCTACCTGATTCTACCATGAAACGGATTTGAAATGGAGATAACTCGATTCTCTAACATAGAATTGAAGAATTGAGTTTACTTGAGAGTTTGACAGCCTTGGTTATGTTGACACATAACTTATCAGGTCGTCAAAGGCATCTATATTGTTCCAGCTCTATAAGATCCTTGATATTTGTGTTAAAATTAAATGGCATCTTTTTATGTTTGTTCTTTTCTTTCAGAAAACTTAATTCTCCAACTACCTAGTGAGATTATGCATGATTACATTTGAAAACAGGTCATCAACCTTTCTTTCTCTTTTATAAAACCGTTTTAGAAAACGACATACCTTTAAGAAATGATACAGCGCAAGACAGGTGGATGTAAGACTCTTGCTATTATTGCAGCTGCATAGCCAGGCTGAAGAAAAAACTCCACTTCATCATGCATCTTTTCTGGATACAAATAAAGGGGGAGATGTCATAATTCTTTATTAATGAATAGAAAATGACTAAATATTAAAAATAAAGGAATGTAAGATTATAATAACTTGGTAAATCACAGAACCTAAATTAGTTGCAACATTGTCTTACAAACAAATATGCTTGGTAGGAAAATGACAAAGTAGACATTGTTTTTATTTTTGAAGTCCTTGTGTTCATGTTAGAGTGTCTCTTCATATTAACTTTTATGCAAAATACTTTATATCCAATCATTAATCATAGCAAGCATTTTCCCAAGAGTACTCATATTTGCATTGGTAAATTGTAATAGTAATATCTTTGTCATGATGATGGTAGCCAATTATGTTTTTCATAGCAAAGTATGAACAATTTCAAACACGTACTGACTAGTAGACAATAGTTTTCCATACATTACTGGTCCAGTTCACAGAATATTAAACCATTATATCAAAAAGTGAACCTGAAGTATATTATAAAAATTAACAATTACCAACAGAAGAAAAACGTTCCATTTTTCTAGGTAAGAACAAATTCTCCTTGGTAAGAAAAAATCTTACAACAAACTAATTTTCCAGGGTTTCAACTTTTCTTTTACATGAAAGTAAACTAGTAAGAACAGTAGGTGACATCAAAATCCTAAGAATGAATAGAAAAGTCCTACATTACTTTGAAACATTATTCCATTGAAACGTTTGTTACAGACAATAATCGTAATTTTAATGGCATATTAGGATTTCTTTATCAAGATATCATACAAATTTTCTACCGGTACATATTTGTATTCCCATCTTCTTTATAGACAAATTATAGCACAAGAACTTATCATAAGCACTTATGTATAAGCTATTTCTATCGGTAAAATATAGCTAAATTATTTTTGCATGTTTTCATAATTTATATTGGAGAATTTATAAAAATAAGCTAAAAACAGCTAATGAACAATGTCGTAAGTTCTCCCAAACAGTCTCAAAAACTTATGCGGGTAGATAAACTCAAATAAGCCAATCCAAACAGACCCTGAGTCCTATTTTCAAACGTGGACTATAATTCGACTAAAAATTTAGTTGAAGATTTCCAAACCTTCTCACATTTATCTTGAAAGCACTGATTATATATTTGAAAAAAGGGGTGTTTGGGTAAATAACTCAATTAAGCACTCATTCAATAAACATTTATCATACAAGATCTTATGTACAAGTTGTTTTCACAATCAAAGGGACAACACATAAGTTGTTTCTATAAGATATCTTGGAGAACTTATAAAAATAAACTAAAAAACAATTATGAGAATATTATCAGCTATTTTTATAAACTCCCCAAAAAATGTTTGTCATACAGTAAGTCCAAATAAGGTCTTCTAAAAGCCCCCTTAAAACTCTAAACTCTAGTATACAACATCTTGCTTATCCTTTTATACTAGATTTTTCAAAATCTTATAGTAAAAAATGGTTAATAAATAGAAAGTTGACAAAACATAAATGCCTAACCAAACATAATATTAGCAAAGTTAAACAATATATATATGCATGGCCCCAATTAAAAATATAATAAAATGAAAATAAGAGAAAAGGATCGTAATAAAGCTAGTGCCCTAATTGAAATTGTGGAGATATGCATGTGATGAAAATCCATCCATTCATTCCATTCAATACTCCATACATGAAAAGATTTTAAAACAAGTAAACATAATTCACATTAATAGTAATAGGCATTCTCACAGCACAGGTTAGGGTTATTTGTGTAAATCAGTTATTATTTGTGAAAATGCAAAAAAAAAAAAAAAATGAAAACCTAGAGAGATTCTTGTGGATCCTTAACCGAAATTTTGATCAGAAGCTGGAGAATCGGTGGAGCGTGGACGTAAGGGGAGTAAATGCACTGTGAAGATAGGGCATGAAGGCGGCGACAAGGAGGAAGAGACGAAACGGATCGGTGGGTAGAATTGTGGAGTGAATGAATGGCGTTGGAACTTGGAATACGAGAAGAAGGTGTTTGGCTTTATGCAAGCAAAGATGAGTCTGTATTGTACTTCTCGCAACAGAGAAGAGGAAATGAAATGCTTTGTTTCTAACCAATCACATCACCCGGATCCTCCACCATGTCCAAACAGACTTATATTTTCACATTTATTTTTACTTTGATAAAAGTAAAATTAGACCAAGCTTTTTTTACTCTAGGACCAAATTGTTTTTGAACAAATTGTCATTTTAGTCTCCGACTTTACGCTTTGATGTCATAAAAGTCTCTGACTCGTGATTAAATACAAACAAGTCTTTGACTCTGCACATCAATTATCACTTTAGTCCCTGACGTTAAATAATTATGTTAAGTGATGATGTGACACATATTTTACGATGACATGGCATATGAGGTGTCACATGGACTAAAGTGAAAGTAGAAAATTGTCACTTTAGTCGTTGAACCAACAATGAATATCTCCAAATTGAATCTCAAATCCTTGAATCCCTAAATCTCATCTAATTTTCTCTTTTACTCAAAATCAATCTTTCATTAAACACCAACTTATTGTTATGTCCCTTAATGTGCATATCAATAAACATATACTCTCACTAAAGTTATGGAGCAATATAAAGGCCTTGAGTTTTTTCATCTCCATTTGCCTCCTATAACACATAATGCTTTCAGTTTCAAATCCTTATTATTAACAAAACTAAATACATGTGTGTCTATCATGTATTTTTTAACAAAATAAACTTATTAGTGTATTTATGATGAAATGATAATAATAACAGTTATAATTATAATGTTTATTATAGTGCCTATTCCCACAGTCGTGTTTATAAAAAATATTATACTTCATGTGTATATTCTCTTCATTATTTCGGAGGTTTGATTGTGGCTTGCATGACCACAAGTTATAATAATATTATACTTTCATGTGATTACCATATGCCTGCTCAAAAGTTTATAAAATATTTATTCTATCTGGTATCTCTCTGTAATTGCATGTGCATTTCACTGCATGGACCTTAGTGAGAGTAAATGTTTACTGTCAAAGACCTAACTGATAGTAAGTATGCACGGTCAGAGACCTAACAGTAAGTTGGTTTTAATGGAAGATTGATTTTGAACAAATGAAAGAAGTAGATGACATTTAGGGATTTGAGATTCAGGAATTTAGGGATATGGGATTCAATTTGGGGATATTGATTTTTGGTTCAGGGGACCAAAGTGACTATTTTCTACTTTCACTTTAGTCTTTGTGACACCTCATATGTCATGTCATCGTAAAACACGTGTCACATCATTACTTAACATAATTATTTAACGCCATGGACTCAAGTGATAACGGAAGTGCAAAGTTAGAGACTCTTTGTATTTAATCTTGAGTTAGAGACTTTTGTGACAACGAGGTGCAGAGTCAGGGACTAGAGTGACTTTTTACTCAAATTTTTTACTCCACCGACGAGGCATCGACGAGGCTCAAACATAAAACATCTCGGATTCAAAACCTATTTCTTTACTCTTAAACCAAGCATTTTCTTTCAAAAGCATTGGTAGAGCTCAAACCAAACCAGAGATCTTTTGTATTCAAGAGTAATTGCTTTATTAGTTTTTTCTATTTGTTAGGATTGAAATCTTAAACTTCTAATTCCTTAATCATTGGCTCGAACTAGTTGAGCTTCCCAACCTAATATAAATTTATTTTCTATAGGCTTTCTCGTATTTATAAGCATAAAATGTCATTTTATATTGTTTAAAAAAAACAAAATAAAAGAGTGCCATTTTATGTACTTTTTGACCAAAATATAATATTTCATTATCTTCGGTCGTATTTGAATATACAGCTCCTACAAATCAAAAAAATATGATAAATAAATAAAAGAAAACAATAATTTACTTTAATGTCCAGAAAATTGTGCTAGTATACAATAACCTCTCCCTCGTGAAAGTTTAAGTTGATCACAAACACAAATAAAAATAATTTAGACACACATATAGATAAGACAAATTTAAAGATAAAAGTAAAAAATGATGTAATTAATTTATTTTTCTTTTAATTCTCTCCATTTATCTATGTGCGTCCAAATATTTTTGATTTCGAGTTGTGACTAGGTTCAGTCTCCTCGATCTAAACAAACCCTAGTAAAATTTAAACACTTCAAAAAATATTTTAGGTGTTTTTTCACAATTCTAAATTCTTTTTTAAGAGGAATACAAGTCTAAATTCTTATCATTATGTAACTTATAAGATCTCTCAAATAAATATATTTTTAGTCGTTATAAATTAAAGATTTACAATTTTAACCATTTTTCTTATTAGACATATTGTATACAGAGAATAAAAGCGTTTGAGAAATTAATAAAATTAAAGAAGAAAAATGAGTAAAATTTGTGTGTGGGATTTACTTGTAATTCAAATTTAGTTAGCGTTCATCATATGTTTCATCTATAGAGGGTATTCTTATTTGAGACATGTTAGATAATATAGGTGACTCTTAATCGAGATTTGGACATTTGTTCGCCAAGTTATAAGAGTTTAACACCTTGCATTAGACCTAACCCAATTGATTGGAAATCATAATTTTATAGAACTAAAATCATATTTAATCCTTAAAAAGTTTATTGTGAGCAATTTGTTACATTTTACTTAAAAATTACTTCAAATTTGGGATGTGATTGTGGCGAACCTTATAGGCTTTTTGAATGAGTAAATAGTCAATTACCCCCCATAAATTGTAAGGTTTGTCAATAACCCCCCTGAAATTAACAAAACTTCAATTACCCCCTAAATTACACAATGTTAATCAATTTACCCCGTCCGTCAAAATCTTTTGTTAATCAACATCACGTTTCTCAAATACCCCTATGAAGTTTTGCATTTATGTGCAAAATGCCCCCTGAACTTAAAAATTTATATTTTTTTTTCTTATCCTTAACTCAAAAGATATTAAAGGCAAACAATTAACTTTAATACTTTAAACTCTACAATATTACAATCCAATATTACAATTAACATTTGGATCATTTATTACAATCCAATAGATTTGAGATGGTTTAGAATGCATAGCAAGAATAAAAATATATTATAGAAAGTAGAAGAACAATCACAACTTCCTAAGGTTGTTCTAGTATTAAATTGTAGGCTACAACTGTGTTTTGGTACATTGGAAGGTGGTAGAAAAATGGGAATACATGGTTAATGTTTGATCGTTTCAGGGAACATATATGATTGTATACTGTCAAAACTTAGCTAATACGCTCCACAAATTAGTGATAATGCAAGCACTTTTAAGGATAAAAAAATAATATAAATTTTTAAGTTTAGGGGGCATTTTGCACATAAGTACAAAACTTCAGGGATGATATTTGCAAAACGTGATGTTGACTAACAGAAGAATTTGACGAGAAGCTAAATTGATTAACGTTGTGCAATTTTAGGAGGGTAATTGAAGTTTTGTTAATTTCAAAGGAGTAACTGACAAAACTTACAATTTCAAAGGTGTAATTGACTATTTATTTTTTTTGAATAAAGTGAATTTTGTCCATAGAATTAATCTTAGCTTTGAAATTATTTTAGCCTTGGAGGCTCTTTGAATTTATGTTTGGATGTTAAAAATTATAACTCATGCTGCAATTTGGAGCTTTTGTCCATAGAATTGATTTTAGCCTTGAGATTATTGTTTGACTCACTTTTGAATGAATGTATGCAAAAATATTTCACTATACATTATGCTCATTATACATTTTATGGTGACACAAATTGATTTTGTAATGTTTTGGATTAAAGGAGTTTAAATGATTTGTGTTTAGATATATTCGTGTCATAGTGAATTTCAAAGATAAATTCAAGACAAAAAAAAAATACAATTGTAGAAACTAAAAACTATAAATTTTAACTTCAAGTTAGAATCAATTATACCGAAAAGAACTAAATATATCAAAATTAATTTTACACATTTAAAAAATCAGCCAAACATGATAAAATCAATTCTACAACCTCTAGAATCAATTTTGACACATCGACCAAACATACACTTAATTGTTACTATTTTCCATTTATTTTTTTGAAGAGATTATCTTCCTTTTATTTATAAATACCTTTTAATTCATGTAAGACTTAGATGTGATATGACATTTATATTGAGTTTAAGTCGTGAAAATACATCAAAACATTTTATTGTTTTTATCTTCCTTTAAACGTGACATATACAATTCAAGTAAAGTTTAAATGTGACATTTAAAATTGTTATTCTCAAGTTTTTGAGTTTAGAATTAACCTTAACTTTTAAATTTGTTGTTTAACTCATTTGTATATAAAGGTATCTAAATATAAATTGTTTTACCTTCAACTCACTTTTAACAATAATCAATTTTATAAAATTATTTTACTTAAAAAAAAATTATATAATCAATTCACTCAAAATCAATTTTTATATTAGAATTAAAAAAACCTTAGGATATCATACATATTGAGTTCGAGTTTCACTAGTGTAGTTGAAGGAAAGTGAAAGTAAATACCCTTATAAGTTGTAAAGTTTTCTTTGCATTGTACCGAGACATATCTACTCACTATGTATGGCTAAATAAGAAAATACTTCTTGTTGCAAGTTATTTTCATTTTATCGGAACATATAAAATGAGCTACTTAAACCCAGCCGAAGACGATACCTGATTTCCTCCAAAGCAAACTTATACTATTTCCGTTCCAAAATATAAAGTTAAATGGTTTAACTACACAAAACCAACTATTTTCAATTGGTTCGATTTCTTTATTCCAAAAAAACTAAATCAACTTATTTCATCTAATTATTATTAACCTAGCTAAACTAAACGTAGCAATTCAGTCTACGTACATACACATACAGTTAAGTAAATTTAAAAATCATCAATTATTGTTGAAGAAAAGAAAAACATGAAGATTAAGGTAAAGCAACCAATAACAAGAAAACAATCGTGTTGCACCAAGCTTACTTAATATCACATTCACAGTATTCATAAATTTAAAGAAAAAGAAAAGATAAAATCAACCAACAAATATTTATTTATTACAAAGAAACCCAAGCTGGTTTCTCATAAGCAGCAGTTTGAAAGGCAAAAACACATGTGTAATGTACCCCAAACTTTAAAAGAAAAAGGTAAAAGAACTTAAAAATAAAAGCATATTTAGAGAATAAATCACAAACCTACATAAAAACTATAGAAAAATAAATATATCTACCGATATAAAGATATATCATGAATCGTACCTAGTAAAAATAAAAGAGCAGATCCATCTTATGTTGTTTTGCTTCCTCAATGATCTCTTTAATTAGGCCAGCAAAGTAAGAATCAACCTGTTCAAATAACCAAAGTTTTAAGTCCAGTTCAGTTTAAATCACCGGTGCAGAAAAGTGAATTAAGAAGTGTACAAAATATACTCACGACGGCGATCTGGAAGAGAAGTGAAGAAGAAATTAAGAATAATAATCAGCATTCTAATTCGAACAGGTGTTGGGTTTGCACAAGATGTAGTACTATAAAAACAGTAACGTGGTAGAGAGAGAAGAAAATATCTTAGGTTTAACGAATATTTAATTGTAATCAGGGACTAATTTATTCTCTAATACACACCACCACTGCCTTTTGAGTAAAAAATAAACACACCACTTGTGCCACCAAAAAGAAAAAACACCACTGCCTCTATTCCTTGTTAGTTAGAGAAATGTTTTATTACTACATATATACATAGACATAGTACGTATATGTATAGTGTTTTTTTAGTTGTTATTTTTTTTCTCTTCAATGTTTATTTACTCTCCTTCATACGGGTATTCATTCAACAATTTTTAAGACAAAACAAGAAGTTAGAATTAAAAACAATAACTAATAGTAATAGATGATTTGAGGCCATAATTGCTCATTTTTACAAAACGATGTACTAGTATTTAATTTAGGAGTGAAGGAGTGAGTAGTAACGCAAGTTGTGTGTGGATTTGTGCAACAATGTAGAAGCTGTCGGAAAGAGGAAATTATGGAGACAAAGGTAACGACGGAAGAGTATTCTTTGGCTTTGTTCAATGATGATTATGGACGAGAGCATAAGCAAGTGTGCTGCAATTTGAACCGCATTTTGAGACGGTGGTAACGAAATACACAAGGCTTTTCTTTGCCTTTGTTCATTGAATTTTGATCAGCAAGTGGGCAACTTGTACACGACCCACTAGGAGTAGTACACTATATATTTATTTATTTATTTTTATTTTTATTTTCTGACAATCTCGTATCTAAACTTGAGGCTATGTGACATGGTAAATTCTCATACTAAAGTTAAAGATGTTTGTGTGGAATGCTAGAACATATTTACATTGTAGTATTTTGTTTTTCTACAAAGCTTTAGATTTTTTTTTTTTAGAATATGAAATGTTTAATTAAATCATTGTCATCAACATGTCGAAGAAGTTATGTGAATAGTTTATACATAAGTAGAATTCGAATTTTTATATATCAGACTTTTCACTCGCACCGGTTGTAACTTGAGTTTTAAATTGTGCGACTTTACATAGTGGTGAATTTTCCCTTATTTCAATTTTATATTTAAAAAAAGTAGCCTTTTTAGTTTTGATAAAAAAAAAAATTGTTAATATTATATTATACCAAATATCAATATTTGACCTTTTCTCCTCAATATTTGACATTTTATGAATGACCTTTTCTCCTCAATATTATTCTTATCTAAAACAGAATAAAAATGAAGTACTACCCT
>Ga0209282_1000776_pt1 | contig 16149 bp, 7 predicted proteins | sample Mtrugardesep15_FD_187529 | JGI IMG/M metagenome (GOLD analysis project Ga0209282, IMG submission 187529) | Root nodule microbial communities of legume samples collected from California, USA - M. trunc garden sep15 (SPAdes) (version 2) | ecosystem: Host-associated > Plants > Roots > Nodule...
TCAGAAAAATGAATAAGAAAAGTCTTTTTTTTTTTTTTGTCATAATGGTGGAAATATGCATGTTTAATATCTTTTGTCATTTTTAATTTTCAAATTTTTTAGGTGCAAAGTATCATGACACTGAGATTCTAATGAAAGTTTACTATTTCTTGTTGGTGTTTCAATGGATAAAGTAAAACTAAAATTCATTTTGTCTTCCACTTAAACGTTATGTTATCTACTTAAAAAATTTGGGACTAAATCACTTTAAAAATCTAAACATATATTTGCGTTATTATTCCTAAAGAAATTTAACCAACAAATTAAAAACAGAAAGAAGCTTAGCTGAGATAGACAAAAAAGTAACACAATCAAATGCAAAATCATAATCTTCTTGTCTTTCTCGTGCATTTTTCTTTTCTTTTGTAAGCATGCGTCTCTTTAAATCAAAAAGTATTTTTCTTAAAGTTTGAATAACCCAACTATCCATTTTTTTCTTTTGAATAACAAATAATTAATATGTTAGTTCTTGTGTTAATAATTTCTCGCTTGTCATGATTCAATTGATTGGATTGAGCTAAAAGAAAGAGAGATTAGGGGCACGTCTTAAACCAAGAGGAGGAAGAAAAAATAAACGGATAAGCAATTTTCGGGGACATATATTCTAACAGCATGTTCAATTAATATACTACGATCCTTTTCGAGTTTCTACAGGAAAAAGAAGCAATGGGAAAATTGAGATTATGACATAACAAAATTATACATTTTTAAGATGATAATTACCTAAGTGCTCACCTTATCAATATTTTGTATAGGATGTTGAGTTAAACTCAATGTAATTTTAAGATGATACTAGAGTGTACTCAATATTAATTGGACTACAGGCTATTTTAAAGTTTTGGTTTGATTTAATTAAAGCTCACAAAATCGATTTATAAAGTAAGATTTACTCCACTTATATACATATTTTAGGGTAACGTCTCAACTGACACACACTTTTTACGTCAAGAATTAGAAATCTAAATGTGATCCAATAACAAATAACCAACATATACTCTAATACCATCTTAAATTTTATGTTTGGGTTATTTCTTTTTACCGTCTATATCTCAATTGATTTTATTTACCTATCTTAAAATGGTGGTACCATTTTCCAAATCCTACGGATGCAAGAGTTTTAGTACACTTGACTATCTTTTTATCTATCTATCTTTTGACGTTAGAATACAAGTACTTGTGAAAGGATTCATTATAAAATTCATCCTTACAAAATTGGAAGCAGATTTCCTACCATAACAAATGGATGTTGTAAAGTATTTGAGTTGTCCGATCAAAATTATCCGGTTAGAAACCACAACTTTGGGATGTCTAATAAATATTTCCATTTGACATTAAGTATACCCTAAAAATGTAACAATGGAGAAGTCAATTTTTTATGAAATGGAGAGGTCTCTACTTATTCATATCATATCCAAATGTTAGCTCACACACACCATTGACCCAAGAAAATAACTATAATTAATGATAGCAAGGAAAACAATTGGTAGAGTAGTCTAGTAAAGGCTGCTCCTTCTAAAAACCAGTCTAGTCCTTCACTCAAAAGTCAATCTTTCCCACTCATACCCCCCTCTCTTTCCTCTATCCTTCCCCACTTCCCCTCTCTATATAATCACCCCTTCACATTCCAACCGACACCCATTTTCCATTTCCACCATAGCAACACAACTGTTTGGTTTGGTTCCATGGAGGTTGTTCTACCAGTTGCACCACCTTGTCCTCCAGTAGACTTCAACTTCGACAGTAACTGTTCCTCTCCATACATCACTGCTCCTTCTTCCCCTCAACGCTTTGCCAACAACTTCTTCTTCAGTGCTCCCACTAGCCCCTCTCGTGTTTCACCTCTTTTCTCTGAATCCTCTCTTCCTTTTCACCAAGAAACCAAACCCAACAACTACAGTTTTGGCAACGATGATGATTTTGAGTTTGATTTCAGTGGTAACCTCCAAAAGGAGTCTCTTTCCGCCGCCGATGAACTCTTTGACGGTGGAAAGATCCGTCCCATGAAACCCTTGCCACCAAATTCTCCGAGAACTCGAAAGAAAAAAGCGGTTCATGATAATCCATTTGAAGCAGCAATTGAAGAAACTTTGAGAAAAGAAGAAGAGAAACGAGGAAGAGAGAGGGTAACATCTTCTGGTAGGAAAGGAAGCAGGTCTTTGTCTCCCTTAAGAGTCTCAGACATCATAGAAAACTCAGAAGAGAAAGATGTTTCTGTTTCTTCTTCCACAAGTAACAACGTGAAGTCGTTCTTGTCTTTCACGAAAGGTTATAGAAAATGGAAGATAAGAGATTTTCTATTATTTCGAAGTGCTTCTGAAGGAAGAGCCAATGAGAAAGATCCTTTGAGAAAGTACACAGCTTTGTCTAAGAAAACTGTTGCAGGAGATGATGTTAGGAATTCTAGTTTCCGGTCTAATGAGAGTTCCGGTTCATTTTCGAGGCGGCGTGGACCGATTTCGGCTCATGAAATTCATTATACAATAAACCGGGCTGCTACTGAGGAGATGAAGAAGAAAACTTTCTTACCTTATAAGAGAGGTTTGTTAGGTTGTTTGGGGTCTGATAATCGTATGGATCAGATTTCTAGGGGAATAGGGTCTTTCTCACGTTCATAATCCATATCTTGTTTTTTTCATTCATTTTTTAGAGGGCTCTATGCTGTTGACAAACATGTTCTTTTCTCATTTTCATGTTGTTGAGTCTGAAATTTGTATGAACATAATATCATAATTGTACCCTTCACACACAAACATATATAAAAAGGTTCTTTCATATGTTGATGCTTTGGTATTTCATAATCATATATATTTTGCAAGTGCTTTTAATTTCAAGTCTATTTAACCTCTGTAGAGTTACTTAACATGTTAGCTATTTGATCAATATGTTCTATATTGTTCAAATTAGATAGTAAAGATTATTGTTGTGCAACTTTTTTTTTAATTGGCGTGAATTGATTTTGTAAAATTGATTCTGATTAAAAGTGAGTTGATTGCATAATGATTTATGTTTAGATACATTTATGTAAAAAGTTAGTGGAAAAAGAACGTAGAAGCTAAAACCAATTTTAGATGTAAAAGTTCCAAATTATACTCAATAGGCAAAATTAATTATACTTAAACATCCAAACATGTCAAAGTTATTTTACACGTTTAGAATCAATTTTACCACTTAATATGGAAAGTATAAAACCATGACAGAAGAAAAGAGGCAAGCTTTTTAATCTACCATAATCATTAGTGTAGGGAATAATGATCGCAACATGTAAAACAGGGAAAATTTTGTTGTGGATTTGGGCACCCAAAGTCAAATTAAAGGTAAAAAAAGTCATGGTAAGATACTTTAAAGCATGTGATTATTTGTCCATGGCTACATGATGCAATGATTGATGACCACTTAACAACGTTCTACCTCTAATTGGAATTTAGAAATGGGTAACGTCTTGGCATATGTCGTGTCTCAGATTATACCCTCCTAATTCCTATACTCCTGGTCCCCTCCTACCCCCACAACTATATGAAAAAAAAACAAAAAGAAGGATGGTAGGATCATACACTTCAAATATTTCACATCAATTTATGCAATATTATAGGTGGAAATATGCTTATATAGCCATATTGGTCTGATTTTTTTTCCAAAAATTTCAAGGTTTAAATTTGGTTTGTTAGTATATCATAAAATCTAGAAAGCACGGATACGAACACGGACACTGGACATAACACGAACACTGACACTGTTAATAATTTGAGAAAATCACATAAATCAACGTAATCATATGTGTTGGTGTCGTGTCGATGTCGGAAACGCGTTGGACACACCTAATCTAAGAAGTGTATGTACTTCATAACATAACATTTATTTTCTAGCCTATTAGCATACTTAAAAATCTGTTAGAGGTGAAAATAACTTTTATAGAACTTTTGGGAATTTAGAAACAAAATCAAAAAGTTTCTGACTATTAGTTTATGTCACTAACAAGGCTGTAAGCAGTGATAACCATGAGATGTTACTAGCAACTTAGTTGTACTATTTGGACCACTGTACTGTCCACATGAGCTGCTTCTAAGTACCAACTTACTCAGGAATAAATCATGGCACTAATTAAGATAATAACAGAATTAGCAAAAGCAGAGAACAGCACACACACAGATTGAAAATGATCAACCAGGTGCTTTGCTCATAATAATGAACACAGTTGCTTAATTGTACTATAGTAATATACTTTAGAGATACTAATGACCTACCAGGTGCCTGCCTGCTCATAATTAAAATAGCATTGCTTAATTGTATATGATACTGTTACTTTAGAGATAACAAAAAATTTCAAGTATATGATGCATAGCATTGCTTTTTGTTGCTTTAAATTATATATTTGAATTAAATTTCAAGTATGTATGTACGTATACACACTCTAATTTTAAACTTTTTAGAGAGGTGGCATAATAGAAATAGGTTACAGTTCATGTATGTGGTTGGATATGCTCGAATCATGAATAGCATGCTGCAATCAGTGATTGATTCAAGCATAAGATAATTTCATCTAGAGAGAGAAAAATATTGGATAGAGAGGAAGATTTTTCGTCCTATATATCCAATACATGAATGTTCATGTGGTTACACGCAGTCTTTTTAAAGAAAAAGCAAAGTCTTTTACGAAAAGAAAGTACTATGAGATAACCAACTAGCCAAGGCAAGCATGCAATACTGTCTTTATGCAAAGGCTACTTATGATTATCAAGATCTTTAATGTAATAGGTAACCCAATTCCCTTTTTCTTGCCAACTTTTATTTTTCCCTTTCGGTAGAATGCAAACCACAACCAATAATTCAAGCGGATTTAAACCTTAAGTGTTTAATGGTTTGATTTCTGTTATAAACAGGTTCTTCAATAGAGATTAGTTATCGCTAAACTCCCATGAAAATTTTATACCTATAAACTGATAACAAAATAAAAATGCAAATCACTCCCAACACAATAATTTGGTAGTGAAATATTCCCTTACATAAAAACACTTGGATGAGATGGTAAGCGATCCAGCTTAACAAAAAGTTTTGGATTGATATACAATCTGCTCTACACTTATTATTTAGCCTCTCAAAGCTGCTTTTCGGATACTATTTGATGGAATAAAAATAATGTAGGAATTATTGATTATATTTCGATAGTTTCAGCACCATATTAGAGAGAATAATAATATAGGGTATGGCCTTGAACAAAAAAGTCTTTTTAAGTAGTGAGTATACCTTAAAGATTATGATTTTTTTCTTCTTATAAATAAGACTAAATTTCTTTTTGAAAATCTTTTTATAAATAGGATCTACAAGTAGATAAAAAGAGTTTGACAAACGTGGCCCTATATAATTTACGACGTTTTAGCTACGGACAGGAGACAAGCGTCCCTACCAGCCGAGATTATTGACTCGTTCATTTTAATTCGGACTTTATTTTTCGAGTACAATTTTAAATTAAGAATTTAATGAAGGTAGACTAAGTCATGGCACCTGCTCAATAAAATTTTCATAAAAAATCAACTGATGAGGAAAAAATGTAGAAATCAAAGTACACAATGTAACATATCCCTTTCTTGTAGATCATAAGATTTAGCATAAATAATAAACTGATGAGAAAATATATTCAAAGAACGATATATTTGAAACGATTGAATTATATTATTACACCTGATAAAGATGTTACTGAAACCTTGACCCAAAATAAAAAAATAAAAAAAAAAGATGTTACTGAAACTACTTAAAAGAAAAAGATGCTGCTGAAATACAATGTAAACGTTAAAAGTGCATTGCTTCCATATCCTTATACTCCTATTATTACACAAGGATTAACCTATATCTTATTAAAATTTCCCATAAAAATAAAAATAAAATAAAAACTTTCCAATTTCTAAAAAAAATCTTCAACAAGGATTTCCAACCTGCATTTTATCACTCCAACTTAAATCAAGACTTTTAAGTCGTCTTGTTCAACCCTTTTGCAAAACACGCTCACAAATACCGCAGAAATTTAACATGCATTGCATAAAAATTTAACAGTTACATATATTTTACAGGTACATTCACAAGAGAGAAAAAATACTTGGGAATTAGACACAGTTAATGCCAGCATAAACAAATCAGGCATAAAGAAGTATAATTCTCAAATTTTTGGGGAAAGACAAGGTTGTTAGTAAATATTTTTACACTTAGTAAGGCTTGTTATAAAGCCCAAGCAACGGTTTCTCCCTCTGTTCCACTCTTTTCCTTGCAGCCTCTCTTGCCTTGAGAGCTTCTTTTTCTTCTTGGGAGATAACCTTGGGTTTTTCATTGGGTCTCTTTCTCTTACCGACAGAAAGAGATGATGCGGCGGCGGTTTTTGCATTTCTCATGGGATTCACTCTAACTGGTAACGTTCCTTTATGATGTTTAATTGGTTTGTATTCATCATCTGAATTGGATTGTGAAATTAACTTCCCCTTTTTTCCAGATGGTACATTCCGCTCAGCATTTGATGCAAAGTGTGGTGAGGCATATGCTTCATCATGGGTCACCCACTTGCCTGTTGAAATTTAAACAAGTAAATATGGTATTGACACAAGAATATTATTACTATATACATGTAAATGAGAAGTACCACACTCATACCAATGGCATCAGAATAGTAAAATCCCGACTTTTGATCATAGCAAAATCCATTTGTTTTATGGTAGTAATAGCCTGAACTGCTGTCAAACTCCCATTCTGCCAAAATACACAGCAAAAATCAGCATCGAGGTAAAAAAATCAATATTGCGGTGAGGAAATACACTTAACACGTCTTCTTGAGTTCTATGTTTGTGTCCATGAACCAATGTATGAAGCTACATGGGTATGCAAGATTAAACTGCCCAGAAAAGATAATGAAGATAATTAGATAACAAGTAAAAGTTGCCCAAGTTTCACAAAAACACTAGAGCACCACTCTTGAAAAGGCGGTAATTTGGTTGGGCTAGTAGTAATTATGTATAACGAATTCTACGACATAGGCAATTTCCAATCTTTAACACACAGTTTTCCATTTTCATAATTTCCTGTGACAACTGCAGATGCAAGGTGTACAATATCAATCTTTGAACTCATTTGTAACATCCAGCTATAGAAGGCAACCCATGGTCCCCCAATTTATCCCGACAAAACACCTTATGAGTGCAATGATTCCTAGTCACTTTCGTAAAGATGTGTGGCAAAATAATTTTGTACTTCTGCTTTGAAAGACTGCATAATATTGAGTAATTTCCAGAAATTGGGCTCTGCTAAGTCCTAACAGAGATGTCACTAAAATTCTTCTTTCTTTGTATATTGCTGCAACTCATTCCTTACAGTATCCGCCAATTAGGTATAAACATAGTTTCAATGTTGAAACATGTAAAAGACTATTATGCTAACGAACAGTTGATTAGAACGCTATCAAGAGAAATAGATGCAAGGAAATTCATACTTACCGCCTTGAGAATCCAATTCATGTGATTCTTTAGCTTCCTCAAACTTCGCCATATCCTTTAGATAGCTACGCTCTGCTTTCTGCATTAGAATAAAAAGAAATGGATATATGAAACGCTATATACCTCATCTATGTGTTCAAATCTAAAAAACAATGTATGAACTAAGAAGTAGTAATGCAACATATACATTTCCCATATTTAAACACCAATATAAGTGCTAACTTCCTCCTACTTCCAGTCCATTTTCAATTCTTTGAATGAGTCAACATTTGACTTAATGAGACCCTTTGGGAATCCAACATCTTCATTAAATATAAAATCATTCATGTGTTTCATTTAAGAGCAGTGCTAGATCTAGATATTACAAAAAGAAAATAACACAAGAAAAGCAAGAATATGTATGTGTCATGTTTTGGACAAGCTAAGAATTATCATGTCCTTATTTGATGGAAATCAGGCGCATGTTTGCCGAAAATCGACAGAGTACAATAGTTTCGTGCGTTTCATTTTCTAATATTCCCGTAACAATGAGCATTTCCCTTCATTTAATAGCCCATGCTCTTGGCATAGTTGGTTCATGACATGTATCAAATCTTTCACCAAAATAGACTAAGCTTATGGGATAGTTGGTTCATGACATGCTATCTAAGCAAAACATAGACATCTTCCTAACAAGAATCCGGCTGATTAGTTTTAATTCATGTTGGTAATTCAATTCTCTCTCTATCTCAACATATTTTAACAAGAGATCAACTAAGATACTGTAATATTTAAGATACAATTAATATTATGATATCAATCTAACACTTCCCCTCAATCAAAAACTTATGTAGCTTTAAGATTTTTACAGATGAGTCGGTCTTTCAGAAAGGAAAATATAATATGGGCTAGGCAAGGCATGGTTCGTAAGGAAACTCAATGAGGCTGGAGATGCCAAAAATGAGTACCAATGAAAAGAAGAGTAAAAACAAAAGTACATCAGATGGGATGGATGCGATTCGGTGTGGCCACAAACATTATATGGTAATAAATATGGTGTTGATAGTAGTCTTTGGATGTAAGCAGGACAAAAGAACAATGTTAAATTGTGTAGTTTTAGTGATTACTTCCTGGTACTTTACAAGCATGGTAGACGGGGATGTGACATTCTCCCAACAAATGTTACAAGAGCTATGAATCGAGAAATCACACGACGATACACTGTCCGTTGGCCTCTAGTATAAAAAGTCAATCTAATGAGGAAAGTTATTTTTTTTTTATAATCATAAGTCGAAGAATATTGAGTTTTTCTTGACATGGAAGCCGAGCATTGGCTTCCAAAGAACAATGGTGCAAGTATGAATATTTGATTTGGGATATTGCTAAGTAATATCTTGATCGTGATTTGGGATATTTGATTTGGGATATTGCTAAGTAATATATGATTTGGTAATATTGCTAAGTAATATCTTGATCGTGATTTGGGATATTTGATTTCGAATAATGAAGGAGAATATGAATTGAATACATTGAAGAAAGCTCTTGGATGACAAAGTTAGAGATTGTTGGGTTCCAAAATACATAATTTGAAGAATAAAAGTGATAGTTTAATATTTCAGTGTAGATTCACATATCTTAATTTAGACATTAAAATGGAAAAGGACGTGATAGATAAGGAATATATTGTGAAATTGTTTGATTGCAGAACTGTAAGGTATATTACATATAAAACCATTAATGTTTTAATCCAATAGTATAATCTTTTGGGGGTAGAACTGAGTATGAGTTTATCGCTCCCATTCTTGTAAGTTGTAAATAAATGTTAAATTGCAGCACAAAGTACGTGTGTAAGTTACTTGACACTTGTCAGCTTCAAGCCCAAAGGGCTTTTGCATGAGTGTTATTCTAGATAAAAGATGTGCATTCACTCAATAGCTTAACCTTTTGTTCTAGATAAAATATGAATGATGCATAAACTAATTATTTGAGGGTCAAATTAGAGAAGAAATTTGTTTGTTTGAAAAGATTAAACGATACTTAATATAATGTATTTTTCATTTACTAAATTGAATTCAAATGTAAAACAATGAGAATGAAAAACCCTTCTGCACCACCGACTTTCAGTTGGAAATGAATCATGCAGTTGATGTTGTGTTGAAAATGATGACAGACATTAATATGGATTCAAAATAATTTGGCATATTCTTCTCCTTTCTACATTATTAACTCTAATATATACGCAGCAAACCTTCTTATTTCAAGTCTAGACTACAGATCAAATGAGAACAACTCAGCCCCGTTCACTTACTTATGGTAATGCTAAACAATAAAATATAAAAACCACGAAATAAAAATAAGTTCTTCTCAGGAAAACTATGTACAGTACATGCAAACTAATATATGGAACAAATACGGTTTATACGATAGATCCCTAAGCACTTGATTGAAAAGCACAGCTTCTCTAAAGTGGAGTTTCAGTAATGTTATATATATATATATATATATATATATATATATATATATATATATATATATATATATTGAATATTATAAATCTATTGGAAATATTACTAGATGCAAGACAAGGCTCGGCCTGCTATTATTCAATGTGTGCTATCAATGTGACTTTTTTTCATAAGTAAATTCTGTATTTAAAAAAAGCTATTATTCAACTAATATTCATCAACAACACATTCAAACTTGCTAGTAACCTTTCCAATGAAATGCAAATAAACCTATACAACTTAACAGAAACAATCATATGTTTAATAAGAAGAAAAGTCTTACGGCTTCGATTTGCACAAGAGCATTAGCTGTTTCTTTGTGCTCTTTATCTTTAGCAGCATTCTCTTTTCGCATAGTAGCGAGCCGCTTCGTAACATTTTCCTTGTGGCGTGTTCCAAGCTCATGATTTCTGATGCTGGAAGGGTTGTTTGATATGTAAATTTTGCACACATCACACCATTTGTTTCCCTGACTTACCCAGTACTGCAAAAACGAGAAAAACACTTCGTAATCAACAAAAAGAGCATAGAAATTATTAGGCACAAGTCACAACCAAACAAAGTGCATCTAAACTACAAGACCCAAGTAAAAAAAAAAATCAATTTTTTTGTGTCTTTGATCATGAAGTATGATAATATTGTTAAGGGAATACGAAAATTGAAGAAAGTAATGCATTTTAAGAATAATAAATTGAAATTGTGTTGATCAAACCTCAGTCATGGTAGCAAATTAGGGTTTGAATGAAGAGCGAAGGAAGCTAAGCTTGAAAGGTAATTCAGCAAACTCTGTTCAATTTTGAAAACCCTAATTCACCAGAATCGGAACAAGCTCTGCTACTTCTCGCTTCGTGTTGTTTTTGGGGGGGAATTAATGGAGAATTTACTTTTTTGTCAGATCATTGTTTTTTCTTTGTTGCGATCAGAAAGAAAGAAGACACTACTGGTGATTCTTGTGGGCCTATTTCCAATCTAAATGGGCTTTAAATTGGGACTATCTGCCCCGGCCCAGTATAAGGTGTAACCCGGTTAAAGAAGAATGATATGATAAATTAAAATCAAGATTATTTGTAAGGGAAAAAATTTATGTACAGTAACAACTGCGATAATTTTTTGGAAAATGATCCATATACACTCATACGCCCTATATATACATTGAGAGAAAAAAGAACTAAAGAGAGTAGTCTAACATATTGATGTTGCGATAGAATCAAGAGATATAGAGAAAATGAAGTTTTGAATGAATGTTGAAAAATAAAAATTACAAATCTCTAATTATAAAAGGTTAAAAAAATGGAATCAATGTGTCAATAAAGATTGTTAGTTCAATTATCAATGTCAAAACCTCTTTAGTGGGTGATATATAAATAACTTTGTTAGCATTCTTTATTTACCGAACCTTGAAGCTTTGTCCTAACTTTTTTGATCTCAAAAGGTTGATGGTTGGTTAAGATTCCAAAACGAGAGAGAAAGGCTCAAGAAGATTCAATTTCAGATTTAAACCCTCTACTAATACAAAACGGGTATGTGCGACATGAAATGTTGATTTCAATCAACTATAAACAATCGACAATACATGTTAGTTGATGAATGATTCATATTTCAAACAAATCAACAAATATAAGAGAGAAGGGGAAGATATTTTTTTAAAGTCTAAAAGAAAGAGAGATTTTTTTTTTGTTACATGCATGAGAGGATTTGATTGCCCTAAACATATCATTATGTAAAAAACCAAAACTACTCTCATCTCGTTACTCTTTAACATAATTTCAAGTGACAATTGTCTTTTATCTATTTTATCAATTTGCATATGAATTTTAGATTCAAATCCTTGGTTTTACTTCAATGAATTATTATTGTTCAAATCTTTAATTATTCACACATGTTTACATATGAAATTTATTTAACTCTTAAAAGTTTCTATGTAAATAGTTCAAAAGTAAAAAACGTCGTGAACAAATATATGAATGACAAAATCATTATATAAAAACAAGATAAGAGACAACTTATATAAAAACAAGATAAGAGACAACGAGTGTAATTTTTATATTAAATAAAGGCTTAAATATGATTTTTCGTCCATGTAATTTGGATCAGTTTTGTCTCTGCAAAAAAAATATTTGAAAAAATCCCTGCAAAACCTTGGCCCCACTTTTTTGCAGATATGGCATGGGTTTCGCCACGTGGCAGTTGCTGACGTGGCAGTCCACCTAATTAAAAAATATTTATTTTAAAAAAATTTAAAAAATATGAAAATAAATTTAAAAATTATAAAAAAAATCTAAAAAGACATTTTTGAAAAAAAAAATCGAAAAAAACTGTTAAAATTAAATTTTCGACAATTACTTTTTTTAATTTGAAAATTACATTTATTTTCTTCAAATTTCTAAAAAAATAATGAAAAAATAATTTCATTTTTTTTCGAAATGTTATTTTCAGAAATTTAAGATTTTATAATTCTAAAAAAAATTGAAAATTATATTATAAAAAAATTTCAGAAAATTATTTTAATATTTTTAAATTTATTTTTGGAATTTTTAAAATGTTTTTTATATTTTAAAATTTATTTTCTCATTTTTTAAAAATGTTTTCTTATATTTTTAAAATTTCTTTTCATATTTTTTAATTTAAAAAAAATTCAGAATTTAAAAAATATTTTTTAAAATTTAATATTATGTGGCATGCCACGTGGCAAAAACCATGATACTTCAACATTTTGGTAGGGTCAGGGACCTTTTTCAAACAAATTTTTTTTTGCATGAATGTCTTTCAATTTTTATTTTTTTTACAGAGACGAAAATCAAAACTGACCCAAATTACAAGGACGAAAATCATATTTAAGCTTTAAATAAAATAAGGAAAATTACCCCTAAAAAAAAAAAGGAAAATTACATCAACTAGTTTGTGGGCCCGTGCCAAGCACGGGCTAGATTTTCAAAAAAAAAATATTTATTTATTTTTTGAGGAATTTATTTATTTATTTATATAAATTAAGTATTTTTTCCATTAAAAAAACTATTAAAATGAATTTTAGAACCAAAAATTTGCAAAGCAGCCTCAAAACATATTTGCAATGATATTATTGTTTTATCTCATCAACAAATCTATCTTTATCAAACGTATCGACTTTATTCGACACTCCAATTATTGTTATATTAGGGACTTAATTTATTGTCATGTCTAATCAAATACTTGACTGAGTTTGATTTTTTGCAGCATTGAAAATTTCCTTGACCTCTATAACAAACTAAAATATATGGATTGTATGTGACAAAAGAGTCCCGCATTGGACAAAAGATGGTTTGAAAGAGTATTTATAAGTAGGGGCAATCATCTCCTCACAAACCGGTTTCGTGGAATTGTGTTATGTCCAACCACAAATTCTAAGACAAAATACCGATTATCGATTATAGCATCATTTGTTTTGCAAAGGACACCTAACTAATGCTAGTTGGGTAGTATTTGGAAAATTTACCATCTTTCTAGCAACGTGATATCTAATTAATTTCTCCACAATGTTTATGTATCATGAATGTCATGAATGCCTTAAACAATTTCGTTCAAATACAGCCTTCAATTAGGAATTTAGTGGATATTATTTCATCAATATCACGGTATGTGCGCAATTTATTATCTCCACTTAACCAAACCAAAAGATAAGCATGTGAAAGTCTTCTTTCCTTAAATTCAATTGCGTACATAACTAAAAGTGTTAATAAATTATTAATTCAACATCCAAATATGGTACTATAATATAGATAAAATATATTTAACTAACACAACTTACCGACGTCAATTTGTCCAATAAGTTTACCCTTCTTCAATTCATCCATCAATTGATCTAGGTTCAGTTTTAAGACTTTACAGATAATATCAGGTCTTTTGCTCACCTTCTCACCATGAATTTTCATAAAATCTTGTATTTCTCTCTAATAGTGATGAAGAGGTCGGGATAACTGGATCTCTTATAAATACTCATGGTATCCTGACAGTTGTTAAACATGTATCTCATTCATCCGACAAACAAAGTCAATAGTGCTATTTTACGACCAATATCTTTGGAATTAGTCTCAATGCTTAACATAGTCTCATACAAACCATTTATTATGTCACACCATATTATTTGCTGATTATTTCTAACACATAAAAGTCTCAGAGTCTCCAACTTTATGTAGTAATCCACAACGAACTACTTGAATAATGTTTTGTAGTGTACAATGCTATCATACTAACATGATTATCTTGAATCCTATAAAAAAAAGACAATTCCCTCGTAGCAACTTTTCTCTAGTAATTTCAACATTTTTGTGGTCCTTCAATCAAATTTTAATATCTACTTTATATTCATTTTCACCAAAAATAAACAACGGTGGATATGAAGTAACTTAAGTGAAACATATGTCTCATAAATTTGTTCGATCTCCCCATACGAAATATTAACAATAGTAATGTCTAAAACCTTTTCAACCATATTATCGCCACTGATTGTTGCATTTTCATCACATATAGGTAAATTATATATTCTAGGTTCTAGAATCTATTGACCAATTATTGAATAATATGGTATACAAATTGGTTTGGCCATCCACATGAAACCTTTTTTCCAACCCATTATACTCATCAATCATATTTTTAAGCTCTTAATCAAAGACAAATCAAGTTTTAGATCATCCTCGTTCACGTTGCAATATGAAACATTTACATGTTAAAATTAATTAATATGAATATTAAGCTAAATAGAAAAATAACTTTTCAAAAATATGTACTTGAAGTGTTTTGTGTGATTCTTAAACTCATTTTGTGTATCATACTTTGGCGTAGAATCAAAATCTACCATTGAACCGGCCATTCAATAAAAGTTTTAACAAATACAAACGTAATGTGACACTCTATCTTCATATTTTACTGTGCATTTAATCTCAAGGAGGCGAATACAAAAATAGTTGTAGAGACTTCTTAATGCGGGGAAGATAACTAAAAATATACATTTACAATAATTATATTTTCAAAATAAATTGTAATAAGTAAAAATAATACACTTGCATTCAACAATTCGTACAACAATGATTTTGCGATGTTGGTGGATCCACCCTGAAATAAAAATATATATTACATAAGTCTCAATATTTTGTAATACAAACGATTTTATATATTTTATACGAAAATCTAAACAAACATCAAATCACTTATATAGTGTAGGTCATTAATTAATACACTAATTTTGTTGTAGTGTACCTTAAGTAGTTTGTGAAAGATCTGGATGTTCAACGCTACATGAATACTATTTAATTTGAAGAACGGTTTTGCTTCTACAGAAGAGCCGAGCCGTTCAATAAGGTGGTGTTTAAGACCACAAAAAAGTATATGCATAAGGGTTTTAAGGTTCATATATAACATCCGCTCAAAATGTAGGTTACCAAATTGATTCAAGGACTTCCTTGGGTGTCATCTTTGTTTTTTGTTGGTGGTGGCTGGGGTTTGACCCTCGAACCTTGCATATATTATGCATTGTCCATACCAATTGAGTCAAGGTCAAAAGGAAAATCAAAACTGACCCAAATTACAAGGACGAAAATAAAATAAGAAAAATTAGCCCTAAAAAAAAAGGAAAATTACATCAATGTCTAATTTTTGTCGGAAAAAAAAAGAATCTTTAATGTTTCCTAAAAAAAACATAAATGTTAAATGTTTTGTTGGTAAAATTAAATAAAAAAGAATGGGTTGGAAGATGGAGTAGTGGTGCTGAAGTAGGCAGTGACCGGCTACTGCCACCACCACCAACACAGCAAATGCGGCAATCTCCCCCATTTTTTCATAGATCCCAAACCCAACACACACTTTCTCTCGTTCATAATTATATATTTATAGCAACACTGTGTCTGTTACTCTGATCCCATCGTCATCATCACAAATTAGGGTTTTGATTCAGAACTAGTAATGGATCAATGGTTCCTCGTTATGCTCTCAAATCTCCTTCACCTCCACAACTCCCTCGACCCAACCACCGACACTCTCTCCTCCACCGCCACCTCCTCCACTTCCTCCCTTCTCCAATCCTCCTCCATCGCCCCTCTCCTTCTCTTCACAATGGCCTCCGTTCTCTCTCACGTCGCTTCCACCCGCACTCCATCTTCCCCTTCCAACCACCGTAACAAACGCCA
>Ga0209282_1000777_pt1 | contig 16149 bp, 4 predicted proteins | sample Mtrugardesep15_FD_187529 | JGI IMG/M metagenome (GOLD analysis project Ga0209282, IMG submission 187529) | Root nodule microbial communities of legume samples collected from California, USA - M. trunc garden sep15 (SPAdes) (version 2) | ecosystem: Host-associated > Plants > Roots > Nodule...
CTTCTAATATGAACATACGTTAATGATGAACTTCTAACAAACCACTTAACTGCTTTCCTTTTTTAGTAGTAATAACTTTGTATGCATTACTTTCTTCACCCTCATCATGAGTACAAATATCTTTAAATATGCACATTCTTGAAGAGATAAAAAATTCAAACATTTTGTATCGAATCGTCTAGAAGTAGCACCCTGTCCGTCATTTCTCCTACCATCGTGGTGTGAAAAATAAGTAACATTTAAGTCGAAAAGGGTGTCAAAATCAATCTTCAACACAATAAGATATGTAAGTCCAAGCGAGATTTTGTTGCAAATAATTAATGGCACTCACCTATAGGCACAATATTTTAGGACTATTACTTTTCTCACGCTATGCTATTCTCACATACCTTATTTTTTTCCCAAAATATCTTTTGTTCAGATTATATAATCCGAACTCTGTTTGGATTATATTATCCAAAACTTTACGACCCTGAAGGATCTTGATGTTGAAGTGTTTAGGATAGGTTCGGATTATATAATTCGATTTTTTTTTTTAACCAGTTTGGATTACATAATCTGAAACATGTCAAACACCCCATGAAAAGTCAACAATTGTAGGGAAACAAGGTGTTTCGGATTATATAATTTGAAATGTCTAATAAATAGTTCGGATTATATAATTCTAAGTGTATCAACACACAGACAGACAAGGTATGTTTTGGCTGACACATGCATTTGGTACTTTAAATCGGTTCTAAACGATATAAACATGCATTCTTCATATGTTCAAACTTAAAATTCAACATGAAACAGAAATTAACAACACAACACAATTTTCAAACATTAAATTTAAAACACAAATTATCCAAATGTTACAAACTAAATGTAATACATAAAAATCAAAATAGAAATTATCCAAAGGTTACAACAACATAGCATATAAAATCAACCATTTCCCCTGCCCCTGCCCCTGCCCCTGCCATCCTCAACATCACACCTACAGCAGTAAACTCGTATCCTGGTTGTAGCGGGTATCCTGCAGCCACTGAAGACCGGTGGCTCTCAGTCCATCACATCACCATTGTGTTGTCATGATAGTCTTGTTTTGATGATCATGTATCGCGACTATCTTCTTCCCATTGTTTACACATTTTAAATTCCTCCGCAACTGCAAAAATGAAAAACAAAAAAAGCAAATATAATAAAGGCAAAAAAAAATCAATATAATATATTAAATTAACAAAAATAAATATAATAGGTGCACAATTAACCAAAATTAATCAAATATATATGTAACACGAAATTAACCAACATAATAAGTGCACAATTAACCAAAATTAATCAATTGTATATTACACAAAATTAACAAATATAATAGTGTCTTACCTCACCGTCAGCCGCCATCTTGGCCATGTGAACATAATACCTCGTCAGCATAGTAGTGTCGTGTGGACCACCAGGGTAGTCATCAAGATGATCTGGCTCTGGCTCCGGCACACGCCTCCACCGTTGTTGGTGCTCATCATCATCACCCATCTCCTTCTCAACATCATCCTCCGTTTGATACTCCACCTCCATCTCCATGTCCATATGAGGCTGAGACTTGTACTCTGACTCGTCATCAACACCACCAGGGGGTGCCCTGCCACCCCCACGTCTACCAGGAAATCTACCCTTCGCCTGCAATCTCTCCAAACGCTCTCTCCTAACATAAGCATGCACTACTTTTCCATCACCCTTTATGCGCTCAACAGGATCCATACGTGTAACATGCATAATAGGGTAACACACAATCAACAGAAAATACACAAAACAGAGCCAAAAATTGCTACTGAAATGTTCGGATTTTAAAATCCATACTGCAACAATCTAGTTCGGATTTTAAAATCTGAATGGGTTCAGTGTCCAGAAGAAGAAGAAAAATTGAACCCCTAGGCTTGCATGCAGGGGGAATCATGACTAACCTTCACTTTGTTGTTTGATTAACCTTCAAATGCAATGATTTTGAGCGAAAAAACTTCAAGTTTGGACAAATTTGTGTGGTTCGGATTTTGGGATAAGGGAGTGAGAGAAAGTGAAAAGTCAAAATGTAAAACTGTAAAATGGGTGGAGGGGTGATTTTTCTTATATATATCGAACATGTTCGGATTATATAATTTGAACATGTTTTCGTATTATTTCGGATTTTATAATTCGAAAGGCATTTTGGAAATTTTTACAGGACGCATGAGTACGTCAAAGGGTGGGAAAAGTAATAGTCATATTTTAGATGATGCTATCCGAATATATCATTAGAGAAATTTTTATCTCACCTTTGAAGTTTCTCATGCGCCCTCTAAATTTATCATTTTATCCATTTTTGAATTTTATAATCTGAAACTTCAAAATACAATACGACTTATAGAATCTAAATCATGCCAATATATAAGTCAGACTCAACCTCCTTCCCCATTTCTTGAGTTACAAAATTTGCACTAAAATCTGAATTTTGCTGCATTGTGTCATTTTTTAAGACTTCTTCTTTTTTAGCAATGACGACAAGTTGCTTGAATACATCGTTTTTGAGATCTTTTCCACCACTAATCAAAAGGTTAGTTTGTAACTAAAATAGACATTAGACCGGTCAAAGAAGACATTAGACAAGAGTAGTAACAAAAGTTTCATTCAATTACAACATTGTTTAAATGATATTAGCTACAAAATTCAAACGGTGATTCATACATATGCAAATGAACACAAAGCACATAACTAACTACAAATAAAAAAGTAATTAAGTAATGTTCTGTCATTTTTAGCTCCGAATCAAACTTATGTGTCTTCATGAAAGTTGTAAGTATGAATGTTAGCTTTCAACTTGCTTTGGTTTGACCTCATTCATACATCCACAACTTGAGTTATGATCAAAATACTACATGTGGGTCAACACAGTTGTGCACTCTTCCTAAGCTTAGGAAAAACCAACTTTTCCACCACTTTCTGTTCCTAATTGGATTTAGGTGTCTTCATGAAAGTTGTAGATATGGATGTTAGCTTTCATTTTATTTTAGTTTGAGTCCATTTAGAAATATAGAACTTGGGTTATGATCAAAACACTGCACATGGGTCATGCTGCATTTTTCATGAAATTTCAACACAACCCTCCTAGTGGACTCTAAAATACCAATGAAAGCAATAGTGAGTTTTAAGAAATTTGTTAGCGTGAAAAGTAAGAGTAAGGGTCCTAAACTATGTACATAAATGATGGAGTGTGTTTAGGCATAATTAGAAGTGATTTAGGTGAAGCCTAGGGAGTTATAGATGTGTATTTCATAGTGGATTAATATCGACGAGAATAATCCCTTGAATATTTAAAGAGTCTAATATTGTAAGTTAATTAAGATGGTATAACCGATAATAAATCAAGAATGCGGTGGTAGTATTTACGATGATCAATGGTATTAAAAGTGATCAAAAATATGAAGATAGGACATAAAATATGAATAGGTTCAAGAAGTGAGAAAGACAATGATAAGGGGGAATAATGGAGTAGGTGGCTACGGGTAATTGATGAGGCTAAACATAATTGCCCTAAAATAATAAAGAGTTTGGGAAAGTTGTTAGGTTTTAAGGAATAAGACTTAAGATAAACGGTAATGTTAAAGAATTGATGAGGTATATATAAACGAGGAGGAGAGGTGGGGTTAAATAAATGGATATGATGAGGGATAATGACCACGGTAAGGATAAATATCGAGTTACCTAAGATTATTAAAACGAAACTATAACGGCGTAAATTGCATGGTCACATTGTGATTCTAAAAACATGAATTTAAACTGAAGGAGAATAAGACAAATATAAGAGGGGTTATATAGTGGTTTTAATGAGAACATATATGTGTATGAAAGAGGTAACGACGTTGGCGAGGTAGAGCCCTAGAGTAAGGGTTGAGTCTAATGATTTAAACTAGATTAAAGGGTACAAATTGACTAAAATAAGTGTACGAAGTTAGTGGTCTAGGGTAATACACGATAACAATGATGAAATTAATATCTGATGATATGGTCTTAAGACTTAATAAGCCTAGTTGGATAAACTGAAGTTATTATGAGGAAAGACGAAGGAGTAGTAAAAATCGTAAATACCAAGAATGAAGGATATGATAGGTTATACTATGAGTAAAAGATTCACACAATGAAGAGGAAACCAATGATGAGTGTAAGTTCTAAACATGACGTAAGTTTTAACAAGAAAATGAGTTAGATATAATTAGACGAACATATGGTGTTAATAAATGATGAGGTGTTAATGATGATGTCAAACGATGTTATGATTGTTATAAGATGAATGACGAAACATGACGAAGACGAAAAATGACAAATGATTATGATGTAAAGATGATGTGTTGTTTATGTGTCTTTCTAAATGATGTTTGATGAGTCTTCATGCATCATATCATACTGCATTATGGCGAATGACAAATGACGAAATATATGGCGAATGACGAATGACGAAATATATGTTTCAGTAACACCTCTGAACTACAGTATTATGACGCTAGGATCCGTTACTAGCATGCATGTAGGTCTAGGAATGAAGTATGTTGTATATAGGTCATGTTAGGTGAATTGTGATATGTGCTAATGATGTGAATATGGTGTGTGTATTAAAGTTGTGCATAAGATGTATGTGTTAATGATTTTTATGAAATAAATTGTATGAATATTATGATGAATGATTGATGACGGTATGATGAATGATTGATGATGATGTGATGAAGGGTCGATGATAATATGATTATCTATTTTATTATCTATGTATCCTAATATATGTTATGATGTGAATTCTCACCCCTTTGCTGTTTTTCTGTATTTTGGTGTATGTACCCTTGGGGTACAGATACTCAGGACGAGGAGTTGTAGCTTTTTGAGACGCTTAGAAGGTGGCGACTTGGATATACACATGTAGCTATTACTTGTGATATTAAGTAGTCGAATAAATATGGGTTCTGATCTGTAACACTTGGTTGGGGTTAAATGTTGAATGTATTTCAATTATGAAGTTTAAGCAATATGATGTTTTATGTTATTTTTCCCACATAATGATAAAGATCGGATATTTATAATTATGAAATTTCTATAAAGTATCTTCTGATGTTGTATCTGATTCTCTATTATTTTATTATAAGAAAGATGAATGAATGTGTGTGAAATCCTTCTTCTATAAACCATGATTATTTTTATATAAAATTACGGTCGGGAATTAGGTTGTTACATAGTTGGTATCAGAGCAGGTCGGTCCATCTAGCCAGGTTTTTTTTAATTTTTTTAATTCCCTACAAGTGGCACGTGTGCAAACACTGTCGATGCTTGAATCCCTTTTATAAGGTATCTAACTGATGGTGGGTATAGAAGGAAGGTTGGGAGAAAGTAGTCGACGAGGTCTTCTCACTACAAGGGAGCTGAGGAGAGGAAGGGCAAGAACCATGAGTGTGATGATGCTCTGTGGAGTTACGACGGATAAGGAAGAGTAGGAGTTTCAGCAGGAAATTGGGGGGTGGGAAGACACCCCTGCTCCTCTGAGATTGTTTCACTTGTGATGCCGTTGAGAAGGGAAGTTTAGTCTCTGAAGTGAGAAATTAAAAGTTACGACGGTAACCTTTTGAGTTAGTTTGGTGCTAGTTGTAAGTTGAAAGATTAGGAGACATATGTTGGGTATTGGTGCTTGGAAAGTTAGGAGGATAATATGGGTCGAGAATTCTCAGCTTGACCTTTTAAGCTTAGTCGCGAGTAAGTGAATTATAACAGAATTATGAATGTAGTTTAGGTAAGTATGAGTTAGGATGATAATCTTTTGGTGTAAATATGTTTTAGATGGGTAGTCGCAAGAGGTTAATGCGAAGGAAATTTTTGGAGAATGTAGATTAGATTGGATTCATTTACAGATGAATCATATAAAGTTTTGAGGTAGAGTTTGTATGCCGAATATTCCAATACTGAAGCGGAGTATCTTGGAGGAAGGTCACAAAAGTAGTTTAAGTACACACTGAAAGCCACTAAGATGTATCGAGGTCTTAAGGAGATGTTATGATCGGCAAGTATGAAGAGAGAGATAGCTGAATTTGTGTGTGCTTATTTAGTTTTGCAAAAGTCAAAGGTGGAACATCAGGAGAAGTCGGGGTTAATGCAACCCTTGAGTATTTCGGAGTAGAAGTGGGAAAATATTTCTATGGACTTTGTTGAGGGTTTGCCAAAGACCGTGAAGTGAAGCACTTAAGAGGCCAGGAGATTGCATTGGTGAAAGTGACCTAGGAAGGACCAGCCAGAGGAAGCATAACATGGGAGATGGAGAGTCGCATGAAGAAGTCCTATCCAGAGTTATTTCCTTCAGGAAATTTTCGAGGACGAAAATTCATTAAGTGGGGAGGAGTTGTAACACCCTGAAAAATACATGTAATGATTTAACAAAGTTAATTAGAAGAATTCTTGATGTTACGATTATAATGACTTTATTATGCTAGAATATTATGTTAGCTATGAATAAATAGATTTATGATGATTAATGACGTGCTAGGAGGATTATTATGATGAAGGGGAAAAGTAAATAAAATAATATAGAGGCGGGAGGTGTAGAATAAAAGTTTTAATTAAGTGGGGGAGGGAGAAATAAAAATAATAGTAAATAGAATGGAAGGAATAATAGTATGAGGTTAGCCCAAATATAAATAGAGAATTAACAATCAGAGTAGCCACTTTTGCTAAAACTTAGAAACAAGATAAGAAGAGAGAAGGGGAGGAGAAAACCTAGTTACGGAGAAGATAGCCGAAAAGTTGTGACTTCGGAGATTCGAGGTAAGGGGAGATTCCTTTCACTTTAGGGTAATTTAATCTATGACAGGGCGAGGGCGTGTTTTAGAATGTAATATGTTGATGTTGATGTGATGTGAAATTAAGGTGAGAAACTGATGATGAACGAATTGAAAAGACGAAGTTGAAAGATGATAATTGATGAAACTAGTGTATGTGTTTTGAATTGAGTTTTTAACCTTAAAAGAGTAGCTAATCTGGTAGATTAATGAATACTTAGCATTCAAATGGTAGGGTAATCATGGAGTAAAGTTTGGGGATGAAATTGGAGAGTTTTAGCTCAAAAACGGAGTCGAGAAAGGTTCCCCGAGACAAAATCGCAGCAAAACCACAAGTTTTGCTATCACTGGGGGCGCACGACCGTGCCCAATGGGAGCACGACCGTGCACAAACCTTCTGCCTATTTTTCATATTTTTTGTTTCAGATGGCACACGCCCGTGCCCCCAAGGGGCACGGCCGTGCACCCTGTCCATGCTTAAGAAAACCACTTTTTTGACCACTTTCTGCTCCGAATCAAGCTTATGTATCTTCATGAAAGTTGTAGGTAAGAATGTTTGCTTTCATTTTCTTTTAGTTTGAGTCCATTTAGAAATCTAGAACTTGGGTTATAATCAAAACAATGCACATGGGATAAACAATCAATCATAAGAAGAAAGAGCCAAAGACAGAAATCAAACACACCAACAAAAGAAAGGCAACCAAAGAAGGACATCAACCAAATATGCTTTAAAAGTTCTTGATCCCGTGCTTCAAACAAAGTTAAAACACAAAATCTGTCTAATGAATTTATGTACTCACCAATACCCAATCCAAGAAAAATAACACACGAAATGAAAACTCTAATCCAAAATACAATGTTTTTTCCTTTGGGTGTCGTTGGAGTTGTTCTTCGTCTTTGGACGTTGGGAGAGACACAACACTTAACATACTTTTTCCTTCTTTTGTTTTTTTAAAACCAATCATCAAAGCACCAATATTGCAAATTACCAAATGTTGTAGTGTATAAACTGAATCAATCATCAAAGATCAAATCAAATACATTCTTAAACTTTTGTGAATTCTATAGTGGAAGTGACAAGTCGTTTAAGACGGATCAAACCATACTCTTGATATCATGATAACAATATAGATATAAAATAGAGAAAGAGAGAACTAGAACATTGATTGCTAGGGTTTCAAAAGTATCACAATTGCATTACATATCAAAAGTTGACAAGGCAATATATAATAAAACCTAATAGCTACTAGCTTAATTATATAAAGGTCCAATAACTTAAGTCAAATAGTTTCTTATCTAACAGAATGCACTTACTATCTCTCTCCAACAAGTTGTTGAAGTCCCTCAGCTTCTTGTTTCCAAAGCTCACTGAACTTCATACCTCAAAATAATAACTCGCAATGGAGTAGGAACCTCTTCATCTTGTTGTCATATCATATACTATGATCGCTTCCTTGAACAAAATTCACACTCATTGATAACACATACTCCCTCCATATTTTATCATAAATCGTTTTGACATTTTCACACATTAAAAAATTTATTTAATTGTGTTGGAAAGAAAAATTATGAGTGATTTTACAAGTTATCTCTTATTAATGATATAGGAAAAAGAAATTTGTTTTTTTTTAGGAAAACTAACTTATATCATTTCATTAAAGAATTGTATCATTAATACATGTCGGAATTTCATCAAAGATACATAAGTTAGGAATGGATGTGGCTGCCTTGGCTAATTCATGGGCAACCTCATTTGCTTACCTCTTAATAAACTCCACATGAGAGTTTGTTAAATAGGAATTACAGAATTTGATACTACAATCTATAATGGAACCAAACTCGGCGATATCTCCTCGACCTTTATTAAAATAATCAGCTACTCTTTTTGAATCAACCTCAAAATCAACATTTGTGAGCTGAAGTTCATGGATCCACCGAATTGTTTGGTATAGACCAAAGGCTTCCCCAACGTCAACTGAGCACAATGGCGCGAACCACATGTTTTTTAGCAGACATAGTTTCCTGTTGAATCTCGAATGCACATGCCTATTCCTACCTTATTACTGGATTTAGAAAAAGAGGCATCAACATTACATTTAAGTTTACCCCCCCCTTGGTTTCCTCCATCTGATATCTTTATCCCTGTTGTTCGAATTTTGATCATGATGTTGGTGAGACTTGTAGTGGAAGCGATGTGTGAACCTGACTTGAGGAACTTTGCTTGTGATTACCAATCCTCCAACCTTCTTGTAGGTGCTTGGCTCTCTCCACGATTGTAACGCTCGAGTCTGACACATGTTTCCGCACAACTTAAAGTTTCTCGCTTTTCAAATGCTCCACATTATGGTAATAATAATCTCTATTTGGGTTGCTAACAATTGTTGCAATAAACTGAATATAATGTCTGACGCATTATCAAAATGATTCAGAGATGGAGAAATCAAATGTCAAACATTGGTTGCATTCCATACATCAATGGATGTCTTGCAATGAAAAATTATATGGTAGCTATCCTCATGGGGGTCATCACATGTGATACAAGCTAATGGACAATTGACATCTCTGCATTGCAGCTTTACACACGTAGGGTAACAGTCTCTACAAATTCTCCACACCAAGTTCATGACTTTGGGAGGTACTTTCAATCTTCATATACCACTCTAATACCCAAGTTTCCACAAATGATCATTATTTGTGATGTTTTCAATGCATATGCGGTAAGCACTTCTAACATAATAACATTCATTCTTTTCCGCTTTTCAAACCAACCTATCCATCTGAACTTGTTGGGGCAAGGGAGTATTCAAATTATTGAACTGTTTCGGTTACAAACAAGTGTCAAACTAATTGTTCATTTCAAACTTTAACATTATGATCAATTAAATGTCACCCTGAATAAGGTTGAAGGGCCAGCATATCAGGACCAACAGGAGGGATGTTGCACCTTGCCACAATCCAAGACTCACCAACAATAGGAATATTAAATACAAACCAATTTTTCAACGGCCACCTTGCCTAACAACCACCTTGGCACCGAAAATGCTACGCCAAACAAAACTTGGATTATGTCCCAACTATGATTTCAGATAACTACTATCAGGGTGTGATACCGGGCTTTAATAATTCTTGAAACTAAACTATCTAAATCAAATTATAGTTTCCAATCGTGTTTTCCAAGTGCAACATCAAAAGCTGCCAAATCTTTAAAAGATGTATTGAAAGAGAGAATAATAAGTAATTTTAATTCTACGGTTCAAATGAAATCAATTCTTATTTTGTTCTGTTCTTCCACACTTAACTATTTCAACAAGAAAAATATAACTATTTCAACCTATTTTATATTGATTGATTTTACGCTGTCATACTTCTGTTCTTTCTCACGCTATTTGATTCCCTAACTGTGTAAGAGTGTCACGTTGACACTTTCTACGCATATATATCATCAACCACCCATTCCTGGTCCAAGAAAACGTCTAAAATCAATTATTATTGCATCAAATCTATTTGTATCATCATCCACGTGGAATACAACTATCACACCCAAACCCTAAATTATTCCCTTATTTGTTTTGTAAGAAGATAATTAATTTTATTGATCCCTCAAAATTAAAAGATTAAATCCGTTGTTTATGGTGACAAACCAAGTTTTTTTCTAAGACAAATCAAGTTTGTTAAATTTTGGTGAAGTGCAAGTGTCTTACATGACATAAACCTAAGTCAAATTTATTTGGATACACATACATCAAAGATAAAATTTAAAAAAGAAATGATAAATTTTGGCGAGATATATCTAAAGTTAATGTGAACAAACAAATTAAGAGTATTTTTTTAAATGGTTATGGTTATAATTAGGTACGAAGTGAGTAATTTTAATGGATTTTTTTTTCAAATGTACTCTTTAATTAATATTTTGTGTATCACTGTTTTTTCTTTTGGCCTTCGCACCAGTTTCCGAACCCACCAATGGTGGTCGACTAATCCGACTCGTGCGTAGAGGCATGCGCACTGGACAAGTATTGTTCCCCTTGAGAATCGAACCTGGTATTCCCCAGATACGTCCTTGGAAGGAGCTTCTTGCCACTAGAACCCAAGCAACTTGGTTTGTGTATCACTCTTATATTACTATCTTTTTACTTTGCATTTATACATAAAAATGAATAATAAGAATAATTTATTAAATCATTTTTTTTAAGGAATAATTTATTAAATCATTGTTCTCTTTCTTTCATTTATCGTTTTTATTCAATATGCTTGAAATAATCAAATGTAGGGACCAAGAAATATAGTGTAAAAAAAAATAAGTACTCCCTCCATGCCTTTTATATGAGTACCTTACAAAAATCGAGGTATTAAGAAAAATTGTTGGAGTAATAAAGTTGTCTCAAATATGTGTGATTATTATTAAATTACATTTAATTAAAGATACATTTAGTGTTAACTTTTCATATATCAAAACAAATTGTTAGTATTAATAAGGAGTATATTTGAAAAAGGAATATTAAATGCATCTAAAAATTTGTTTATGATCTTATGTTTAGGGACAAAGTTTTTTTTTTAAATGGTTTATAATCCATGGAGTAATAAATATACACAATTATGACATAGTACATTGATGGTTACTATTAAGATGAAGAAAGTTTAATGTTTGTTCAAGGTAGGAATGCTTCTAAATCTTTAATGCCCTAATCCCTATTTCAATTAAAGCAGCTAGTGGAAAACACAATCAGCAGCATTAACATAAATTTTGAGCATAAGGTGAAACAAACAGAGCAATAAAAGAGGAGTAAAAATAAAAGACCAACACACTTTCACCTTTTATTCTCATTACAAATGAGTAATAGAAATATGCAGCAGCAGCACAATGAAAAGGCTGTCCAATTCAAATCATACTCCTACCTAAAACTCAACATTTCCTGTTAATTAAAGTACAGCTTTAAACTGAAAGAAATAATGCAAGCCACTTATATCTAAATGTACATTAAATCGGTACAAATTCATTACAAAACATAAGATTTTACAAAAAAGATAAATGCCATATTGTAAAAAGAAAAAAGAAGCATCATGGTTCCTACCTCAGCTATCAACATCTTCTATGACAGTAGCACACAGTCATCACAATGTAGTGTAGTATATGAATATTATTATTATGACTGCACCGCTTTATTTTGTTTGATACAAGCCGGTACTTTGAAGTCCTGGCATTTCCATGTTGATGTTGCCTCGATCGGCTTCATTCGGTCAGTCGATGGCTCCACCGGAAACACTGGTATAGTATGAACATGCTGATTGGCAGTGTTCATTTCAGTTAATGAAGAACTTCTTCTGACTTTTATTTCTTCCCTCGGCTTTGCCTTATCTTTGGAGGTGCAAATGCTTAAGGGTAACTTCTTAAGCTTTGTCCTTCCTCTCTTCTTACCTATGGGAGGTGAATGCGAATCTTCACAGTTTTTCGGTTTAGAGTGGCTCGACTCTGCTTCGCCGTTATCTATCTCTATTTGGCTAGACCTATCGTATTTGATTACCTTCTTATCTTTCTTACTTGAGCATACCTCTTGGTTGGATCCTTCAGAATCAATCTTTCCGCCTATTGCATGGCCATTGTTCAAAGATAAGCAATCTTGTCCTACTGCCATGCCGCATTCAGAGCCCTCGGTCATTTCAAAACTTGAAGAGCTTCTAGGCCTCTTCGATCTACTACCTTTTGAGTCCGATTTTGGAGGGGTCTTAGAGATTCTCGGAGAACTGTTCATGGCTCGATGTAACTTTCGAGCCAATTCTTCATCTTTCCTACAATTTTCTATTGGTTTATTTTTCTTGTACAACAGCTGAACCGGGAGATGCTTCTTTGATTTGTTCTTTTTCAGATTTCTTTCCTTGTTGTTGATTGCATCCTCGGAAAAAGAAGCAACCAAATCTAAAGCACTCTTGGCCGCAGCAACCGCCTTTGCTGCTATCGCAGCTTTTTCTTCAGCTGCAGCTCTTGCTGCCTCGGCAGCCTTAGTTGCAGTGACCGCTGCTTTTCTCGAGGCCTCCGCGACCTCCTCAGGTGTAAGGTTAGGATTATTCGAATGACAATTCAACAAATGCTTAAGTCGAGCTTCAAATTCACTTGAAAAGGATGTCGATGAAGGGGAAGCAACGTCTGTAACACAAGAAGCAGCAACAGGAGATGGAGATGCGGTAGCATCACTTTCCGAACTCTGTTTTTTCAATCCGGCTAAAAGCCGTTTCCGAGGTGGCAAAAGAACATCAGCATCCAACTGATTCACATCGCACACGTTCTCCATACTCCCCTCAATAAATTCAATTCAATACTCAGAAAACAAAAAATAAAAACTCACATCACATGAATTAGATCGCCGTTTCGTTGACAATCATATCAGCAGCACAATGATCAAACTTTTCCCAAGTCCACATCTTTGATCAAATCAAAATTTAAATAAACCTACAAGATTCTTAACAAACCCTAAATAAAACTTATACCAACCAATTCAAACACTATCCAAGGTGATACCATTTTCTATTGTCAAAATCAAAAAACCTCTATAAGAAGAAAGAATATAACTCATACCCAACATCAATATCTTCCATTTCTGATTCCACCACTTTAATTCCTGAATCTGAAAGAAACAAGACAATAAATCAAACTCAAATCAAATCTAACAACAAAAGATTCCACAATCCATTCATCAGAATCACTTCATCAATCAAAAACCAAAATCACAACAGCATAGAAGGTCAATTCTCAAATTTCATCAAACCCTAGCATCTCAACCAATCCAAACAAAATCAAAAAACCACCAATCATGCATAATTCAGCAACATAATCACAAGATCAACCACAGAACATGAATTTGAATCCAATCAAATTCAAACCATGCAGCAAAAAAACAGGGTTTTTTATTAATTTCCAACACCTCAATTACCAAAATGAATTCAATTCAATCCAAAAACCAATGAATCCCCTTCATCAAACAACATAACAAAGCTCAAATCCAGATTCATCAAAATCATGCAAAATCCAATTAACAATTTTCTTCCATTAGTCAAAATTCAGAAAAGATCAAATTATAGTTAGGACAATCTAGATTGAAAGAGGTTGATATATACCTGATCCTGTTCAGGAAAGGATAAAGAGAAAGGAAGATCCAGAATTAGGGTTTCAAGAGAGAGAGAACAAGAGGTTGTGATGGTGAAGAAGAAAATCTAAGGCATGTAAAAAACCCAACATCTTTGTTTATATATCACATGTTATTATATATATCTATATATTTATATATTTATATGTATATATTTGTATATTTATTTTATAAATTTTATGAGAAAATGTGAAATTCAATTGGTTATTATGGTTTGAGAACGGTAAACACGCAAATCCCATAGAAAAAACTAGAATTACCAACACTTGTTTTCAACCAACCTCGTATATTTATTTTTACTCTTGTTGTTGTCACAAAAATTATGTTATGTTGCGTCAATGACAACGTTGGTGGTGGTGACATTGTAGTTACCGATTTTTAAGTTGCTAGAAGTTTGGTGTCGGAGGAAAAATGTCATGAATGAAGTATGTGTTAAATAAATTTGTCTAGAAAGATTTTGTTGTAAATCTCTATTGATTTGCTTATTTTTTATTTCCTATTTTACCTCAATCATGATTCTAATTCCTCATTTTAAAATTTTAGATTTTTAGTCATGTAGCTTCATAATTTTCAAGATTTTTTTCTCATAATCTAGTTCGGAGGTATTGTGGTAATAATCAACATAACATTTGGACTCTCAAGCGGTTAATAAGTTGCATTAAAAGATGAATAGTTAACAAGAACATGAGTTTATTATTAACTCTTTGTCGATGTTAGATTTGATTATTTACTCCTTTCGGTCACTATTATAAACAAATTTCTACTTGTTGGATTCATTCAATAAATGATGAATGTGGTCGACAATATAGACTACATACATCATTTATTAAATGAACCTAAAAAATTAAAATTTACTTATAATAATGACCGGAGGGATTACATCATATTTTTTATTTTTTTAAAAAGGGTAGAGGAATTTAACTAATAATAGTGGTCCTTAAAAAAAACTAATAATAGTGGGGGTTAATGACCATATTACAATAGAATTTGATGGTTCGAACTTTGTTCATAATGTTATAAAGTCATAATTTAATTACTTAGCTCACACTTCTTAGACATTTTTTAAATTACTAATCACTAAAAAAAATTGAAAATATGAGAAGAAAACGAACTTTTGAATGATTTTCTCTTAAAAAGAAACTATTGTCATTCTCTTATTTGACTAAGTTATCCAAATGAAAAATACCCCATAAAAAATGTTGACTAAAGTGACTTTATTAATTTAGAGTTTAAATTAAGACAATAATTATTAACTAATAAAAGTTGGATCGATAATAAACATTTAAACAACGGCGTCACTAGACCAAAAGGAAAATTGAAGATCAACTTATAGATAAAGTTATTCATGAACATTTGAGTGATTGAATGCTCCACCGATAGTAATCATAAGAAAAACTCTTAACTTTATACTTGATCCATGACCACACCAAAAGTTTATCTATGTCAATAGGTGTACTTGTTAAACGATCCTAATGATTTAAACCAATATGATTAAAATGTTTTTGAATTGAACACATGCACGTCAAGCGAATCGAATGAAGGCATTCCTTCACTTTCTTCCATGAGATACAAAACTTATTAATTGAATCGCATGACAAAAACTATTGTTTGTCAACGCACAACTGATTCCTAACCAAGAAAAAATATTCGAGCATAATTTAACAGAAAAATGACCAATAACACAAATGATTGGATGTTTCAATCAAATTAAATTTTTCCACACACAAAGACGATGCTAAATTTGGCATCCCTCTTTAAGAAAACTACGATAACTTTGATGGAGTCAAATCGTTTCAGGTGCAATTATACAAATGAGAATATGTTATTTCTTCAAAATTATAGATTAATACATAAGCTTCTTTGACTAAAAATATACCATCGAAATTAAGGTCCCAAATTCATACGTCCTCCACATTATCCTGCAAAGAAATGTTAGATAATAATTATATATGTTCCTCCACTAACTCGCCTCTCAAGCAAACAAACTTCTTATCCAACTCCAACATCCTCAATCCTTGTTTTTTTTTGTAGATCGACAAAATGGCAATAGCCATTGAAAACTCACACGCATAAGTGGAGGAGTCAGATGACAAAAACTATTGTTAGCAAGAAAAAAAATATTTGAGCATAATTTATAAGAAAAGCGATAAAAAAACGAATGATAGGATGTTTCATTCAAAATACAT
>Ga0209282_1000778_pt1 | contig 16145 bp, 8 predicted proteins | sample Mtrugardesep15_FD_187529 | JGI IMG/M metagenome (GOLD analysis project Ga0209282, IMG submission 187529) | Root nodule microbial communities of legume samples collected from California, USA - M. trunc garden sep15 (SPAdes) (version 2) | ecosystem: Host-associated > Plants > Roots > Nodule...
CTCCGTTGGAAAATATGTGGGACACACAAGGTTGGTTCTCCCCTCCCAACCAATTTTTTTTGGTACACATGAGCCAAGAATCAAACTCCTGACCATCAGGAGGTGCTTAGGGGTCTTAGACCTAGGGCCCCTTAGCATGTGATAGTCAGGAGTTCGATAATCTTGTATTAACATATTAAACCACTTGAATCAGTCTATTGTTGGTTCATCATCTATCTCTTTATATGAAACTAATCACTTTAATATACTATAATCTTGTATTAACGTATTAATTCAGATTTTTTTTAAATTTATATCTAAAATCAACAAATTAAAACTTAGAAGAAACAGAAAAGATACGATGTATACCTCTTCTTGAACTCCATATTGAGCAGCAGTGTCAATGTGTCTATATCCAGCCTACAGACAAAATTCAGAATTTTCATTTTACAAAAACTGTAATGAATAATACAACGATCTCAAAAAATGATCACAATATGTTATACTATTAGTTACCTCAACAATGGCCGTGAAGACAGAATTGACGGCTTGTGAACCAGATTTCCATGTGCCTAATCCAATAGCAGGTATGCTATGTCCACTCAATAGATCAAATGACTTTGTCTTTGGTTCATGTGGCTTAACTGTTTGTGCCATCTTTAATAAATTCAATGCTTTCTAAGATATTGTTGATTTATTTCTTGTGAATCATATGATATAATTATAACCAAAGACTCTTTGTGGAATAAGCGGACATGTAGGAGTTCATTGAGTAACAAAACATGATACCTATTTGCATTGCATGCTAGAAAGTAGACACGTTCCTTTCTATTTTAGTCTACGTGTTCTCTCCATAACTCCTTTCTTCTCTTCATCTCACACATCACTAATTTTTTGTCTACTTTATAATATGACTTTCCACATACATGGCATTTTAGGCAATACAAGGTCGAGACAGCCTCACACATTGAAGAGATCGCCTTGCCTAAACAAGAAGGAAAGAAAAACATGGTAATTGTTTTATAAACCTCTCACATTTCATAAAAAACTCGTCAAATTTATCGGATCGTAACATCCATCGCATAAAATCTAATGGAAGTTACGACTAGATCGTTTTTTTTTTTTTAAATTGGATCGTAACTCTTGATCCTCTTATTTTAGAGGTTGAACAATCTAAAATATTATAGAGCAGTAAAAAAATATAACTATTCAAATCGCAGTCAAGTTATAATCGAGTAGAAAAAACATAACCAAGTCCATTTGAATTACGAAGGAGTTGTTAGAAATTGACTAACGAATCGTTTTTAGATAAGTTGTGATTACGTATATAATATGTATAAAATATCTTTTTTTTTGTACCTACATACCCAACTATTATTTAGTTTAGACTCATTATGTCTACACTCTCAACAAAAATTGAAATATGTTTTATTGGTTATGTTGTCTTGAAAAAGGATTATCTCCATTGAAGTTTTTTTCATTTTCTTAATTGTTACATTTCAATTATAGTTGTACATGGGTCGATTTGAATCGGATTTGGCTCAAGCTAAGATCAAAACTCCGGGTTGAATATGGTGGGAGAATCATCACCTACATCATTAGGTTGGGTTAGATTAAATCACCAATTCCTAAGTTAGATAGAACTCATGCACTCTTGCTCAATTCAACCTTCATTTAAACTTAGTAATCACCGTAGCTGTTGATGAGCTTAACACTAAAAACTATGATAGAGTATTAGTGTTTTAAATCTTGATATTAAAATTTATTCGCTTATAGTAGGTATTACTTACTCTAATTTTTCACTAAAATTGATCCATTTTATCAAATACTAAAATAATCATAGTCAGAACTTCAACTTATACAAAATGTTAGTATAAAAGAAAATATTTTGTGGATAAAAATTATATCAATATGCAAATATTATTTTCACAATATTGAATTAAAAACCTTGTAAACATGGTAGCTATGAGCCGAAAGTTGTGCAGAAACAGTATAGTATGTGAACAGAATATCATATTGTAGACTTTGATTAAATTTCTCTTATAGGCCTGTTTCATTAGGCTCTAGCTAGATTAGGATTTCCTTTGAAAGTTATGCACAAGTGGAATACTAGCCATTATGGTTTGGTACAAATTTGAATGTAGCAACTGCTGCTACTGTTTCAGAAATTTTAAGCTTAATGGCTGTAATAATTTGCACAATTTTTAACCATATAAAAATTCCTTCAATGTCTGAATCTTTTGACCACAAGTCTTTCACAATGAATGTATCAACCTTCAGTTATTTTCATAAGGAATCCTAATGTTAGGAAAACAATGTTAGAATAGAGGAAGAAAAATTAACAGTGGTTCAAATCTTAAGGGTGTGTTTAGGTGAAGGGTTTAGGTGAGAAAGGGAAGAGAGATTTTACTTTTTATTTTTAAATTACGGACACTATGAAATGCTTTTTTAAAAAAATTAACATATTAACATGATAAATGATCATATAATACTTCAATCACACTTAAATTATTTTAGAAAAACATGTTAAATAACTCGTAATTTAAAAATGAAAATTAAACTTTTTTCCTCCTAAGCCCTCAATTCAAACACACCATAAACCATCTTAATAAACTCTTTCAATGTCTCAATCTTTTGAACGCTCGTCTTTTCATAATGAATGTCACTTTAAAAAAATAATTGTTTTAAAATAAATGTTTTCACTTTTCATTGCAGAATAATTTTTTTAAATAAATGTTACTTTATGAACATGACATGTGTGCTTTGATTATGCGGTAACATTAATTAATTTTGATTAAATTGATTTTTCAAATTTAATTTTAACTAATGTGAGTTAAATGTAAAGTGTTTTGTTTTTGGATAATAAAAGTTATGTGAAGTATAAATTTGTGACTCAATTTTAAAATAAATAACCACAAATTCTAATATAAATTATGAATCAAAATCAATTCAAACCCCTTTAAAAGTAGAATGAAACATACCAAAATCAACTTATGTCACATGGTGGACCGAACAAAGGAAAAAGCTTTCTCCTTTTTTTAAAGAAGAAAAAGCTCTCTGCTTGACAGTCATCTTTGCTCTCTTGCTAATAGGGTTACTCTTGTACAATCTGCTCTTATAGAGACCCCAGACTATATTCTTTGGACCACACGTGCATCCCTACTTTTGTTTGTGTGATGAAGCTCGTAATTTCATTTGGGGTAGTAAACTCACAAGAGAAAATATCACTTGATTTATTGGGAGAAAATTTGTTACTTGAAGGATACCTACAACCATACTATTCTTATCCGCACTTCAACTTGATTATAGGCATGACAATAGAACGGGGTGAACTTTGCCTCCCTCAACTCCGCACAAAAGAAAAACACACACACATACACCTACCCCTATTGCCTCTCAAGGTTTGAATTTGGTCTTCATCCTTCCCCTTAACGGAAAGGGGTGTCCCAACTAGCATAAGGCCCCACCCATGCGTAAAAAAAAACATTTCGCAATGCCTTGCGTTCCAAGTTCCAACATGGATCCAAACAGTCTTGCAACACTTATTTTTGGATCCACAGCTGGAGCTTGCTTCATTTTTGCATCTCGAGATGATATTGACGTGAAATTAGAGAAGCTATACAATGCAGCTTCCACGTTAACGTGGTTCTTTGCCGCAAATTTTCTTAACATGCCGGAGTACCAACCGCCCTAGTAACCTATTAGCAATCATCAAATCAATTAGAGTGGATTCAAATGAAAAGTATAGTAGTCCTTCTGAATTTACTGTAAACTGTCCTGAAATTTTCAGTTTCTCTTTTTCTTGTCTATGTTTTCAAGTTCGGCGTTCATTTTATCAATGTTGTTATTAATGATAGTTTGAATAATGAGACCACACATTGTACAATGTACAATCATCCTTGAAAATGAAAATCAACAGCAGAAGTTGTCTGCAATGTGGGAACTAAGACAAGGAGACAACACACAGTACTGATAATCATGTACTCACATTAGGCAAGAAACCGTGCTGTTAATACAGCACGTTACCTTTTCTGAACTGTCCTAGTCTCCAACTTGGAAAGAAAATCCTTCACTTTATACTTTCACATTATCATTTTATCACATTCAATAATATCTCATTAACTTAATAGTAATATAGAAATACTAATGACAAAACTTGTAGACTAAGTGCATGTGTTGGATGTACGTACAGCTGCAAATCACGTTTTGCTTGAAATCACGGCACTTGAAATCACGGCAAAAAACCACTTTAAGACAAAAGCTACAATTCTCAGCTTCTTAAAATCACGGTAGATTTACATCAAACAGTGTGCAGATGTATTTTTGCTTCATCAAACGCTGCTCCAAACAGGCACAAGTGACTTGGTTTTAGCGGCTGCATAGCTTCTTTAAATTCATGTTAATTTACCATTGAGACGCGAGAAAGTCATTGTAAACGCCATTTCAAACATGCTATAAATACAAAGAAAGAGTATTGCCAGTTCGAACCCGCCTCTCCAGCGCCTATAAATATCTAGAGTCTTTGACCATCTAAGCAGTAGTCACTAGTCATGTGACATTCAGTACAACATTTCTAATACTATCATTTCTAATAATACAAATTTAAAAATATATATATATATATAAGATCATATATTAACCGTCATTTGATTACAATTTGCATGCAATATACTACATCATAACAAAATTCTTCAAGAGCAGGTAAATTCATTGACCAAGGTCTATATTCAATCAATTCATTCACTGGTACTTTCATACACACATATAAATAATGACAATACCCTCTGACAAAACTCATCACAATACGCAAAACTAAATGCTTTTCTTCTTTACTCATTTGATCATGCACCATTCTCACTATTTTTTACATCATAAACCAAATAAGTACTAATACACCACTAAGTACCATCTTTAACAAGATTAAATCGAAAGTAACATCACCAGCAAAAAACAACAAACATAATAGTATTGTTGTGACCACTATTTGATTTTGAGGCTTAATTGCATATCAGATGGTGTATTGTTGTTGTATTTTCGGACAAAATAGCGATAAGCAGCAACTTTTTTCTTCCTAGAAGCAGAGTTATCAACTGAGAGTACCATTATGCCTGCTTCTTTTGATGTGAATGAATTCTGAATTGCTTCTTCTGATGCATTAACTTTCCTTGCCTTTTCAACTTCTATAGTGTAGCTAGCTTCTGCATTTGGAACAAACTCAGCACTGTATTCCAAATCCCAGCCTCCAACTACAATCTCCCACTTGATTGTTGCACCACTCTAATCAACAAATAGTCAGTAATGATTAACAAAATAAAACTCATGTAGCAAATTGCTTTAACATTGGATCAGAAATATTGTTTAAGCATCAATTTTGAACACCAAAATTAAACGTTTTAAATAGTTAACGCAATTCACACTCGTATTAACATCATTTATTCAGCCGAGCATATTTGTTTGCGAGTTTCTTGACCCTGGAAATCTTATACTAAGAGTCACGGATAAAGTTGACTACCTAGAGATGGAGTGAATGACCCCGAGTATGAGTATATAAAAATTGGATAACTTATTAATAATCATCGACTGAATTTCATTAATAAAAAATTTGATTGTTATTAACAGCAAATTTGAATTTCGTTTACCAAAAATTTGAACGTTATAAACCCCGATTTCAGGTTTTTCAACTGCGTATAGATCGCAACACCTAAAAACTGTGACTAATTAAGTTAAAATTTGTAGTTAATGAAATTAAATTCAGTAGCTGGCCAATGAACTGTGACAAATAATATATCTATAAACCAAAGCAAACACTTCATTAGTGTTAACCATGTAAAATGTCGTTAAATTTCAGTGTCCAAAGTTCGAACTCAAAACCTTAAACCATAAGTAATGATTATATAGTCTCTAATAAGAGTGTATAGAATGAAGCTAATTGTTACCTCAACTCCTTCTATTTGTATGTTCACTTTTTCTCCTCCTTTAACAGTGAACTCAGAAGCTGGTTTTGGGGGACCATTCTGAAAATCACTAGGTCGACTCAGTCCACCATATTGAACAGGAATATTCTCAGGCCTTATAAATCTGAACAAATAAAGACAACAAACTCAACATAAAGAGAAATTGTGGGGTGAATAATCATTTTGTTTGATACATACACATGACCAATTCAGCAAAAGTAAAGCCTAGAAAGGAAACATAAAACAAAAGTTCAGAAGCTCAGAATCATTTTGAATTCCTTGTTTAAACAAAAGTTAACATGAAGAATCACAACAAAAATTTCTAATATTGCATCTTGAAAAACATTGATGTACTAGACTTACTTGTAGAGTGTTTCTGCAGCATTTCCTTCCTTAGAGATCACAAACTTGCTCTTAGTTCTTTGAGTCAGAAATGGACTGAACATTGAATACAACATGCTGAAATACCATGGCACATTGATGAAAATCTGAAACCAACAAAATATGAATTTCATGTCATACTAAATATAGGTGTAACCTATGAAGCACGGACACAGACACACGGACACTGGACACGACGCAGACACGGACAAAAATTTGAGAAAATGACATAATACAGTGTAATTATAGGTGTCGTGTTGGACATTGACGCGTGTCCTTGCTTCATAGGGTGTAACATTTATAACAACATTGATAAAAACCAAATAAACAATATCAAAATAACAAAACAATCCATGTTACTTTCTTCAAATTAAAATAACAAAAACCAACAGAACAAAAACAATGTCATATCAAGATACCTTACGAGCAACCATTTCAGGATAGTTATCTTGAAATAATGACATGATTTGATTTGAAACAGCCCTTAACTCACTCTTAGGCATATCCTTAAGATCAGTAACTTGAATCAAAGAATTCACCCCACCAGGTTTAAACTGTAAAAGCTTGATTCCTCTTTCAAGAACTTGAACCCTCCACCTCAAAAACTTCTTCAACTTTTCTTCATCACCGAAAACCCTCTCATACATTTCCTTATCTTTGAACACACCATAATGATTGTAACACACAGGGTGACCCTCTCTATCAAACCCATGAGTAAAAGCAACAACACCTTCAAGCTCTTTGAATCCCAAATCTTCATCCACAACATTTTCAGCACCAAACTCTTTCCTCCAAGAAAGACACTTCACAAGCATGGTGTAAGCATCATTGACTCTAAAGTCTCTAGCTCTAAGAAACTTCAAAAGCAACACATCAGCTACATCATCACCTTTGATCAAACAAACACCCCACATGGAACCATTGTTGTTAATTTCACCAGAAGTTAAGAGCTTTTCCTTCAACTGTTTCAATGCTTTTTTCTCTGAGGATTTGAGGTTGGAAATGAAATATGTATCTTCTTTGAAGGAAGAAGATGTGAAAGTTGCAGCTTCCATTAATGTTGTGACTATGGTTCTTTTGTTTGGTTTTGAGGGAGTTTTTCTTGGAGTTTCTAGAAATGGTGTGCTTAGGATTGACATTGAAGATGAAGAGTGATCTTCTTCCATTGATGGTGAAGGAGGAATTTGAGAAAGACCCAGATGAAATTTCTGAATGGAAATAGAAAATGAAGGTTGATTTTGAAATGGGGTTGTTGAAAATCAGAGAGAGTTCAGAACTTTTTTTTCGGTGTGTTGAAGTGAAGTGAAGAGTGAAGAGTGAAGAGAGAGAGAGTAATGAGACAAAGAAAAGAAACATAGGAAGGTGAGAAAAGACAAGACACACATGAAGAAGAAAAAATATGTTTTTTATTTTTATTTTTATTTTTTATTATTATTAATTGTCTGTATTAGTAGTAATTATTAGTATTAATTAATGTTAATGGTTTGAAAAAGTTGGCGTGTTGTGCTAATAATACTAATCACTTTTCTACTTGAAGTCAAGTTCAAGGTGTGAAAGCAGATTTGAAAGGGGGGAGAGAAAGTGATAGCATGTTTTATACTACTGTTTAAAGATAGCAACTTTCACAACTGAGATTGGATTTGGATCAAGGGAAAATAGTTAATAAGTTAAAAATTGTTTGATTTTGTAGTGACAAAATTGGTTTTGCAAAGATGATTTTGAATAAAAATGAGTTGATGTTAACTTATTTATGTTTAGATGTTTTATGTAAAAGTGAATTTAACGATCATTTTAATATTAAGATCAATCGTAAAAGTCATTTTAAATTTAAGGATAATCAATTCTACAAATTAAAGCATTTCTTATTAAAATCATTCAAACATATAAAATCAATTCTATGATTTCCAAAAATCATTTTTGAACCTACAATTTTTTTTTTGGTAACAAAGCTAACAAACAGAAACGAGAAAGAAGACAGAAAACAAAAACAGAAAATCAGGAAGAAAGTTCCCATGGCATCAGTCCTAAGCATGTTGAGGAGATCCAGAGGGGCGGTCAGATGGACGAAGAAGTCGGAATTTGAAGAAGCTCCTAGCTTGGCCATGTAGTTAGCACATTGATTACCCTCTCTGAAAGTGTGTTGGATAGTGAAATTGCTTGCAGCCATAACATCTTTGATATCTTGAACAAGCACATCATAGGCGTGGTATTTGGAAACATCGCCAGAGATAAGATTAACGGAGAGCTGAGAGTCCGTGTAGCAAACCAAACTTCGAGCCCCATGTCAAATGCTAACTGCAAACCTTTCAACATAGTCGTAAGCTCAGCCAAAAGAATACAATTCGTGTTAGGGAGGTAACCGAAGAAGCCTAAGAGAAAGAAACCTACACTTTTACGGATTAAACCACCAAAACCGGCCCAGATTGGAGTGCCCAAGCAGCTCCCATCAACATTGAGGACGTGGCATTGATGATTGCTATTGTTCCATCTTACCATGCGGTTAGAATGTGCAATACCGTTGTCCGGTTGAAAACTTTTCTCAATTATATCCGTAGAATTTTGAATATTGATGCATATACGAGTGATGGACCAAGTGTCGTTGTTGAAACATGTCTGGTTGCGGTGTCTCCATAACCACCATAAGCTTGCGAAGAAGATAGCTGGACGAGGGCCTTTGGAGCCTGATTTAATCCAATCATGAGCGCAATTGTTGGCGAAGAAATCTTGGCTTGTGAACCCAAATTTCTGCCAAATGACACAAGAAACTCTGCAATCCCTAACACAGTGCATGAAAGTTTCCTCTTCCTCATTGCATCTCCCACAAGTTGCTGAAGTGGTGATATGTCTATGGTGAAGCAGAGATAGCGTCGGAACCGCGTTATGACAGGCAAGCCAAATAAAGAATTTGTATTTCTCCGATACCTGTAAATTCCAAATCCAAGACCAAGAATGGTGCATAGTAATAACGATGGTTGGTTCCATGAGGGAGAGAAGCCACGTGTAGCCACTTTTGGTGGAATAAACTCCATTTTTATTGTGCCTCCAAATAAAAGCATCTTCAACTGTGCTATTGAAATTTGTGTGAAAATTGTTAACGGTGTCGGCAACTGGTGGCGGGAGAGTAGTGTAGAGAGCTTGAGTGTGTTGGCCGGTGAAAGATATCACATCTCTAACAGTGAGTTGAATGTCATAAATGTCAATAATAGGAACTAGTGAACCGAGAAAACCATTAGAACACCAGTTGCTGAACCAAAAGGAGGAGGTGCCCGAGCCGGCGCGCCATGGGTACTCATTTTTTAGAACATTTTTAGCACGAATAATGGATGCCCAGGATGGAGAGCTGTTGCTGGTGGCATTGGCATGAAGGATGCATGACCCCACTGTGTATTTGGTGGAGAGAAGGTTCACCCATAACTTATCTGTGGACTGTACCATGTCCCAAACTAGCTTTCCAAGGAGATAAGTATTTGCATTCCTAGCCGTTCTGATGCCCAGGCCACCAAGACTCTTAGGAGCAGTTACTTTCTTCCAATTTAACAAGTGAATACCCTTGTTATTAGAACCTCGACAAATGAAATTCTGAGTTGTTTGGTCAATACTATCGCAAATGTTTTGAGGGAGCCAATTTATTTGCATATAGTATGAAGGAATTGAGGATAAAACATATGTAGCTAGAGCAAGTCTACCTGTTCTATTAAGGAGCCTATTCTTCCAAGATGCCAGCCTGGTTTGCATTTCCAAGGAGCCTATTCTTCAATGATGCCAGCCTGGTTTGAACCTACAAAATTGAAACCAAACATCCCTCATGTTTGATTACACTGAGACATAAATTGACTTTTAAGTGACTTGATTTTGGTGGTGGAAATGAAGTATTCCTGCCTCTACAAAGAAGATGTAAATAGTAGCTTCTCTTTTTCTCGACAAATATCAAATGTGTGGTAGGCCGGTAGCAGTAAAATAACTAGTTTTGAATGAATCAACTTTGTGAAATTGATTTTCACCAATAGTGAGATGAAAATAAAGTTGTTTTTATTTGGACTTATAAATTCATAAAAGTGAATTGAACAATAAATTCAAGTGTAAAATTATGTTTTATGTAATAAGTTACAATTTTAGTTTTAAGTTGGAATTTATTCTATATGCAAAATTGATTCTATTCGAAGATATTCAAACATGTCAAAATCAATTTAATTTTTTACTTCTAAGATAAATTTAAGTACCTCCATTCATTATGTGTGTATTTTTTATTTTTTTTGGTGAAAGAAATACATTATGTGTGTATGTTTGGTTTAGAAGTGACAAACTTTATCTTAAATAAAATTATTTTATAAAATTGGTTTAAGTTATAATTAAGTTGAATGTGAAGTCATTTATGTTTTGATACACTCATGTAAACATAACTTGAACAATATATTTTAGTATAAAAATCACATATAGAGGTATAATCGTTTTTTTTCGACAAGATATGGAGGTAAAATCTATAAATCACAGTTTCATGGTAAAATCATTTGTAGAGACAATTTCAAAATCAATTATACTCTTCTAAAATCTACAAGTATCATCGGAAAATGAAATTAAATACTCCATTTTTGGAGCATATCTCGAATATGAGTACACATTATGGTTCTCAAATATGAGTACCTTTTGTGGAAAAATCTTAGTAACATAAGGAGACCATTATTGTTTTGAGTCAAAAAAGAAAAAGACAGCTTTTGTTAAAAAAAGGAAGAAAGATAGGAAGCCGCTTTGTTTGGTAAAAATAATTTGTAAGTTAATTAATGCACAACAGAAAAGTTATTGAATATCCCCTCAAAAAAAAAATTGAATAAATGAATTTTTTATTAAAAATGATAAGTTGAAAAGTTAGTTGATTAGACTCTAGTGATAGTATTGCTTAATGCTTAAATTATTAAACTAATTTTGTGTTTTTTAGGTGATCAATTATTCCTTCCGAATTTTATTATAAGTTATTTTGAAAAAAAATATATCTTGGTTTTATTATAAGTTAGTTTTATAACACCAATACCATTATTAATAATTTTTTCCTACCATATATATTACTATCATTTATTTTTATTTTTTTTACAGTACCCATTACTATTTATTAATCTCTCTTTTTTCCACTCTTTTAATCTCTTTTTTCATATCATTAATAAGGGATAATTTTATTAAATCACTCATAATTTCTCTTTATAATACAAAATTAACTATAATTCTTAGGGTCTTGCTAACGAATGCTCTAAAGGCATTCTTTAAGTTTTTTTTTTTGTTGACAAAAGGCACTCATCAAGGATTTTCAATTAAAAAATTATCTATTGAAAAAGTCTAATACTTCCATTTTCAATTTATTAAATGCACAAATTTCTATAAAAACTTACTATCTAAATTTTTTTAAGAATACTATTAAAACACATTAACATTTCCATATTTCTTAATGTGTGGGAAAATGTGAAAATGACTTGTGATAAACGATGTAGATAAAGAGAGGGATATAGTTTTTTTTTCTTTCTCTCATTGTGGTTCTATTTAGTTTTTACACTTAGAATGCAAAATATTTGTTTCACACAGCAACAACAACAAAAAAAGTTAAGTTGAATTTGTAAATATTGTTTGTAGGGTTTTATTAACGGCCAATGGACCACTTGCAAAAAGAAACAAATCACCAATGGACTAAGATCTGAATTGGATGAAGTATTTTTCTTAAGAAGATGAAGTTATTTTGATTTTATTTAACTTTCTATATTCTTTATTTTTACTCTGATTTTACTTGTTATTTACATTTATTTCCAAGAAAAATTATTTACATATCCTTTCATAAAATTTACATTTATTAAAAGGTAGTACAAGTATTGGCTTTCCATCAAGGGGACCATATGCCCTCAAGGGGATGGCTTTTAATTATGTGGGCAAACCTTTTGCCCAAATGATAGAAATCATTCCTTTATTTAAGTTTTCCCAATTTTGTATTTTAAAAGTGTGACTAAATTATATAGAAAATGTAAATTATTTGAATTTAACAAAAATATCACATGACATTGCCACACACACTGCCACAAAAACTTTGGCAGATTTCGCCATTCCATAATTAAAGGGCACACACCCTATGATTGTCGTATTTTGTGGGAACAATTTTGTCCCATAACTTGAATGGCATTATATGGCATGACGATGCACAATTTCTTTATCACCACATATCACTTTCAAGTGAGTTTCTTTATCATGCATGCATTGGTGTCATAATTTTAAATGTTGAAGTTGGATAGCGTTTTAGTTTTACCACATCATAATTGATTTTGCGTTAGAAAAATAGTTTGAGTGAAAAATGTTTTATTCTATTTTTAAAATTGTAAAATATTTTCTATCTTACTAACTAACTAAAGGAATAATTTTCTGTCAGAAAAAAAAACTAAAGGATTGATATTATTTTTACCAATAATAACTTGTTGTCTTAAAAGAATATTCCTTGCTATGTTAACATAAAATAATTTAAAAAGAAACCATAAAAATAAATTAATTGAAACTTAGTGATAATTCAATTAATTACTTCTTCTTTTTTGTCAAGTCGTTACAAATTCGTCTTTTAATAAGGTGAATAAGTGGGTGTCTGAGGTTCAAATTTCACCTTTACATATATTATGTAATTTCTGTATCATCTTATTTAAGTTCACGTTGACTAATTTAATTAATTTCTATGGAAAAAAAACCTTCAAATAATTTTTTGTCGAAAAAACTTCCAAATAATTTTATGTAATGTTGAAAATTTTCTGATATTTTGATAATACATGTGACATTAATTGATACACTCTTTTTTAGAGTGTCTTCTTCATTTGCTTTCAAGCCTCCATGTTTGTCTATCAAGATATTTTTCATTTAAAAGATATTATCTAACAAAGAACAACAATATAGTAATAACTTGCCACATAAGTAAACACCACCTTCACCCACCACCATGTACATACCACTTTAACCAAGCCATCTCAGCTACATATACAGTTTGATCAGACGCCGTCACAAAAAATTGATGACAAATTTGATAAGTGCCTTAAACCAATATATAATAAAGTAGTAAGTTATTGTTTTGATAGAGATTGTCATTCAACTCGACAATTTATTAAACTTATTGATTTAAAAACATTAAAGAGTTTATGGTTTGCAAGTTTTAATTGTTTGTACAATAAAAGTAGAGTTTTGATTTTAGAAAATAAGAAGTTTGATTTAGAGGTTTAGCAGTGATTAGGATTCAAATCCTCTTTATCTTCTTTGTTGGACTGATAGGTTTCCACCCGATAAATTTTGGAATCCCTATAATAAATTAAGGGTTTTTAAATTCTTACATCTTCATTAAGGTTAAAGCAAGGAAGGTTGTCAGTTTATGAATCATAATCCTAAAGATTAATCATCGACGAATAACTCACCATATGTTGAAAAGCACTATAACTCATGAAACATATAAAACGTAGATCATAAAAAATTAATAAGTTTCAATAAATAAATAGATATTCATATAAGAACCTTAATCAGAGGCTGTTTAATTGCTCATGACAACAAAAAACATAAATAAGGAAGAATTACAAAATGTATTGGAACAAAATATGTTTAACATTACCTCTTGAGAGTTTAGATGATAACAAGGTATTTAAAATTGTCAATTGGATATGCTAATATTTGTTTAAGTGTACAAGACTATAGACAAAAAATTTGTGTCTACTTAAAGCTTAGGTACTGAAAGAACAAATGAGAGCAATGAAATCAACAAAGTAAATGAAGCTTAATGCATCTGAAGACTAGTGCTCCTGAAGTCAAAGTGCTCCTGAAGTGATGACGTCATCAGAAGCAAGTTCATCAGAAGCACCTCATCAGAAGCAAGATTACCAGAAGCTGAAGTTCATTAGGAGATGAGAGACTTAAAGCTTCAAAGGTTGTTCAAAGGATTTAATCATAGCTTTACAGAAGACCAGAAGAGTAAAACAACAGTTATTTCAAATGAATTTGAAGGCATTGAATGCTTATTCTTTGAAGAGCGTTGACAAAGTACAATTGTACGAAGTGTACAACCACTACCTCCACTACTCAGTTTGTGTCTCTGCTACAGGACAAGAATAACAACTACGCCTGCAACAATGTTCCTTCAGACTTGGAATGGATTTGAAATTGATCATTCATAGGACAATAACCATATCAGACAAAAGATCATTGGTGATTGATCAAAGTTTCGAACGACTCTTTTTGATGTGCTGACAATTCACAACGTTTATTTCACACCTCTATATAAAGGAGTGAAGACTTAGAGAATTGAAAGAGACTCAACAACAATTTAAAAGCGATGAACCTCTGCTGAAATTGTTCTGCATCAAAAGTTCACTTAGAATTTCTTATCAAAGTTCATATCTTAGAAATTCTAGAGTCTCAAGAGTCTGTATCTGATTTGTATTGTGAACACCACTGATTATATATCAAGTGTTCAACCTCAAACATTTTTCTTTGTAATTATGTTTGAATAGAAGTCTCTTGCAGTTGTGCTTGAGCATATAAGTCTCTTCATTGTGTTCAGGAGCATAAGAAATCTCTTGCAGTTGTGCTTGAGTAATTTGAAGTCTCTTGCTAGTTTAGCAGTGAACATTTGTAATCAAATATTACATTATAGTGAACTCTCCTTGGAAGTGCAAGGGGGACAAGACTACTTTTGGTTTGTGGAAGAAACCTGTATAATTATTTTCTCTCTCTCTCTCTCTCTCTCTCTCTCTCTCTCTATCCTTTGCATTTAGAATCTGAATATCACTTCAGAAGTTGTATCCTAACTGCTTATGACTAGTGACTTCAGTAAGAGAAAAAGAAGAAAAAGCCAACATAATTCAACCCCCCTTCTTGTGTTTTTCTCACCTTCAAAACATACTCAAAGAGAGGTTGGAAATCTACTTTCTTCTCCTAGGTGCTTGCATTAACCTTGCATTGCCAGGTTTCTGGATGAATAAAAGTGTCTGAAAGGGTCTCTATTTATAAACAAGCATTCGTTTGGGTTACAACTGAGTTTATGGGCTTTCTCCACTAATTCAACTCTAAAAACAAGCGAAGAGTCAAAATTTCTCGAACCATTTACCTAGAGTGCATGTGGAAGGTGGAAGGGATTTCATAATCCTGCCCCTGTCATGTTCATGGAGACGCATCCTGGGACTCATAGGCAGGAAAATGTGCGAAAAACATCATTTTTCTTTGTTCTTTTAGTGATCTTCTACCATACTTTCATCTTGGGACTTGGGACATTATTTTTCAACATTGTATTGTCTTCAAAAACCTTCTTGGACTCCTTTGATCTTCATTCTCATTCCTTCATAATCCCATCTGATGTCATGATTTGCTGAATTACATGATTTCTCATTAAAATGACTCAAACACCCACACAATTGCTTGTTTTAAGAAAAAATAGAATTACAAGGACTCAAATGAAAACAATATCAAAAGTCTCTTAAACCATAAGCAACTTAGCTAAAACATATCTAAAATAGTCTCAATCACTACTAAAATGACTAAAAATATAGCCAAAATATTATCAAATACTCTTTCATCAATAACGTACAAAAACTCTAAAAAGAAAAACCTTCAACCTAAGATAATACTCCCTCCGTTCCTTTTTAAGTGTCTTTTTAAAAAATTTCCATCAAAATAGCAAAGTGTATTTTTTCACGTTTTCTTCCAATTATACCCTCATTTTAATTCAACAATAAATTCATATTTTTTTGCACACACTTTATCTTTCCAATAAATTTAATATGTTATCTTTTTCTCGTAACAAACAGTTGTTAGTTATTATCTTTTTCTCCAACAAATTCCTAT
>Ga0209282_1000779_pt1 | contig 16144 bp, 14 predicted proteins | sample Mtrugardesep15_FD_187529 | JGI IMG/M metagenome (GOLD analysis project Ga0209282, IMG submission 187529) | Root nodule microbial communities of legume samples collected from California, USA - M. trunc garden sep15 (SPAdes) (version 2) | ecosystem: Host-associated > Plants > Roots > Nodule...
AAAAAAAAAAAAAAAAAACAGAAAGCACCAAATTTATTTCTAACAAAAACATTAACACTTTATCTAGCAATCCAATTTATTTCTAAATCTTTCTTAGTGGTTTAGTTTAGCCTATAGTTTTATTTGGTCTTCTTTCTTAGTGGTTTAGTTTAGCCTATAGTTTTATTTGGTCTTCCTCTACCTCTCAGGTTCTAAATATAAGACTATCCTCCATTTGGTTTACTCGTCTTACATGTGCTTTTATCACATTCTCTACTACCGAGGCTCTTCCATTTTCTCTTTAATGATTGTATTTCTAAACTAGCGTACCTAAGATCTTTTCTCCATTTGAATACTATTACATATTTAACCTAATGTTAACTCTAAACTAGTGTGTACCATAATTTTCAATGGCCTTGAATAGAAAATAATGTCTAAATATCGGGTTGTTAATCGAGCAAAGCAAACTTCGCGACATAAGTGATCTTACCATCTGAGAAGTTCCCAACATTGCTTAGCAAGTTGTTTTTAGGACCCTCCTCCAACATGGCACCGTAATTGTATCCATAACAAGGAACAAGCACAGCAAAACTGTTATCTGTTTCATGACTTTCGTCATTATCATTAGAGAATCCGGTTCCATGAGGCTCTAACCAGCCAATAGACCAATCAGAATCAACAGATTCAGCGTCAGAATCAACGAATCCACCATCAGACGGAACGATAACTAAATCATATTCCTTATCAATTTTCGCCTCTTCCCTATTACTATGTCGTTCGTCTTTCACCTTTCTTGAAGTGGAAGGCACAATTTCCTCATTAACAAAAGGAAATCTCAAAACATTTGATCCCCTCGTAACAGAATCAGCTGAAGAATTTATTGAACACCCATTCGAGGTTTTTGGCTTTTGATGTTTTCTACTCGACAACCACCACGGAAGATAGGAAAAGGCCGCATCCATTCACTCACGTTGTATCGATATTTCACAAAGCGAAAATATTTGCGTGGACTCTTCTCAAACCAGCAGTAATCTCTTGGAAGTCGAACCTATCAACACAAATTACTCATCATATACAAATCAACAAAAGAATAAAAATGTGCAAGCCAACTCTCAATAAATCAAAAGTGATGATGTTGCTGACAACTAAAAATTAGCAATCAAATTCAGAAAGAAAAAAAAAAAGTAATATTAGTGCTGGATTTCAAGCATAAGAGCAAATACAGTTCATTGCTACACGGCATAACTCGTTTTGTTAGGGTATTTTCTATATTCTACCACCAAAATAGATAGATATAACAGGTCATAGTCAACAAAAAAACTCTTCAAATAAACATTTCTCCTAAAAATTATATATACAGCGAATAAAGAAAATAATATTCATAGAAACCGGAATCAAAAGGAATCAAATGCCACATGGTAGAATATCCACGTAATGACAAATTCAAAGACAAAAAAGATAAAAAATGCAAACCTTGAAATAGCTAATAATATCTTTTTTTTTAATTCGGCTAATAATATCTAATACTTACAAAACAGGCATACAATAATATAAATTATATGACAATATTAGTAATAAAACAATCATTGATTGAATATGCTTAGTTTGATTATCCAATTTAACAAACAAAAATGAATATAACTAAGTTTTGTCAGCAGAAACAACGAACGATTTGAAGCAAAAGAAATTGAAAGCTGAAAGAACAATTAGAATTTAAGAAGAAAATTCAGAGCTGATATTTAAGAAAAAATGTAGATAGTTATTAAATAGCTTATAAAAATGGAATAAGTTAGTGTGTCTTTGAAGGTTTGTATTAGAAGAATGAAAAGGAAAGCCTAACTAGCTAGCTTTTATCACACGGAACGATGTAATATGGCTTTATGGGCAAGGTATCAAAGGTACCGTTGGATTATTCCTAATAATCACACGTGGTACTTGGGGATCCCTTTGATTGGTCTAGCCATTCTACTGATGTGTTTAAACAAAGCAAGTCTTAATTAACCGAGAATTGTTTTAGGCAGGTTAGATCGTAATTTCTAATCGACTTTTTTCGATGAGATTGTAACAATCAACAAGTTTATTTGAGAGGTTAGAACAATCCAATGAGAGCATAGAGAAAAATAGATCAAAGAAAGTTGATGTATATAATCCGAATTTTAAATAAAATAATCAACTTTATTTGACATATTTTTACTTATAAATTGGAATGATGGTTCTATTATTTTATAAAGTTTTTAGGAAAGAACATGAAAATTAGCTTTTTTGAAATTTCCGCAAGCATATGTCTTCGGGACATATAGCATCGCTCATTAATGTATATGTAAAACCTTTTTTTGACTTGATATAACAGTTGAACTCTAAATTTTTTAGATAGATCTAAAATTACATTTATAAACTATCTCAAAGACTTATATAAGTATTTATTTATGTTATAAATAAACATAGATGAGTTCCCTTCAAAAAAAACATAGATGAGTTATTTTTAATTGATATTTTTCTGGTACAATTTTTACATGATATTTTTTTTAGAGGAATTTTTAAACGATATTTTAATGTGTAAGAAATCATCAACATATTTTTAAAACATTAATTAATATAAACTCAGTTTAAACACGTAAAAGAAATTTAATCAACAAGTTGATCACAAAAATCTACGAAATGATTGAACTTTTAATATAATATTATTATGAGTGAGATTTAACTATTTGTTGAAGGATAATGAGATTTAACTATTAACTATGATTGCTTGAGCAGCAATAATGAATTATCATTACAGACAAATGACTTTAAATAAGTTTACACTCATGGGTTTTATACTTGTCGTTTACTTTTTGGTTTGAATACACACATTTTTTTTGAACAAATAAAAATGGAATATATTAACACGCACTAGCAATCCTTTCGGCACAAGATGTACCGATAAGACAACTAGAAAATTACAAGCACTTTTAGTTTCTCTATTTTGTCTGAAACAAAATTTAAATTTTTTTATTTCAAAATTTGGGTTTTTAATCCCCAATTTCACATATAGTTGCGATTTCATTTTTAATTTGGATTTTTCACTGCAGAAATTTATGATTTTTTATCTCAAAAGTGATAATTTCTTTTTGTATGTTCTCTATTGAAAAATAAATCGAAGCCAAAAATCATGTTTTGGATCAAAATTGTGACAATGTATGAAACCAGAGGATAAAAGCTGTAATTATAAATGGACGAATACAATCTTCTTTGAATTAAAATAGAGATTCAAAAGTGAAGACAACTACAATCCTCTTTCAATTTATCAAAAGTGAAGGAAGGTCGCAAAGCGAGTATCATAGTTTTTGTTAATACTCTTGAAGTCTATCATGACTCTGATAAATCTTTAAATCGAAAAATAATTTATCATGATTTTGAACAAATGAGCTTGTGTTTTTTTAAAAAAATAAACTTATATCACTTCATTCATCATCATCACAATACGAGAAATATAAAATGGAATCAAATCGAAAACTTGATAATAAAAAAAAAATCGAAAATTTGGTAACTAAGATATAATTGTAACACCCTTGCTAAAACATGTCTCATAGTTTAATTTTTTTGTTTGGTTTGGTAGCTTAGTGACTGAAACTCACACATTTTATTTAATGTGAAGAAATGAGGTGTCCGGGGTTCGAACTCCGACTTCTATACATATTATGCATTTATCTCTAACAAATCACACGCACACTTATACTCAAATATAATACAATGATTTACCACTGAACTCAAGTGTTTTTGAGTTAAATAATTAATTTTAGAAAACAGAAGGCCTCGTGGGTGTTTCTAAAGGGTTGGATTAATCCAACGATACATATACAACAAAAACCCTTCCGCGTTTAAAAGAAGGTGACACACTCACTTACTCAGAACGCACTTATTTCGGCAAAAACCCTGAAAATTTGTCATCAATGGTTTTCTCTTCAGCTCTCTCTTCTTCTTTCACACTACCCTCTCCACTCCGCACCCACTCCTACTCCCTTTCCACCACCTTAACAACTCGATCCTCCACTTTCCCTAACCGTAAATTCATCAAAACCCGAATGCAAGCTCAAACCACCAACAATGCTGCTAAACCCAAAGAAGCTAAACTTTGGGGTGGAAGATTCGAAGAAGGCGTCACCGACGCCGTCGAACGATTCACTGAATCCGTCTCTTATGATAAACAGTTATACAAACATGACATTAGAGGAAGTATCGCACATGCATCCATGCTCGCTAAACAGGTAGGTACTCTTTTTTTTTTTTTTTTTAATAGTTAGTTATTGAATTTGTGATTTTTTTTTTTAGGGTTTGATCAGTGCGAGTGATAGGGATTCTATTATTGAAGGTTTGGGAGAGATTGAGAAGAGAATTGAGAGTGGTGAGTTTAATTGGAGAGCTGATAGAGAGGATGTTCATATGAATATTGAAGCTGCGCTTACTGATTTGATTGGTGAACCTGCTAAGAAGTTACATACTTCTAGAAGTAGAAATGATCAAGTTGTTACTGATTTACGACTTTGGTGCCGCGATGCTATTGATAAGATCTTAGCAAGTATAAAACAACTTCAAATTTCATTGCTTAAACTGGCTTTGAACAATCAGGGTCTTATTGTTCCTGGTTATACTCATTTGCAGCGTGCGCAACCTGTCTTGCTACAGCACCTTCTGCTTGCTTATGTTGAAGAGGTTTGCTCTATTTTCGGTTAAATAGTTGGAAGCTTTGATGTTCTAACACCTCATAGATTTGTTATTCATGTGCATGTTACATCAATCGTTGAAATTGTTTATTTTACCTATACAGTTAATTGTGTACTTTAGAGGAGTTGAATCCTTACGTACATACTTTCCAGTTTATTCATTCACTTGTGGAGTACGCTGTATCGGTTTGAGCTCATTTAGTTTTATTGACTCCTCTTGCAGATTGAGCGTGATGCTGGTCGTTTGATTGATTGTAGAGCTAGGATGAATTTTTGTCCTTTAGGGGCTTGTGCATTGGCTGGTACAGGGCTTCCTATTGATCGATTCATGACATCAGATGCATTGGGATTTACAGCTCCAATGAGAAATAGGTATCTTACTTTTTACTGGTTTGAAATTGATCCATGTAGTTGGACTTTGCATGGGATTAATGTTAAATATGTGAATGTTCACATTTTTTTTATTGGATAATTGATTACATGTTGTCATATTGAATAGCATCGATGCGGTTTCTGACCGAGATTTCCTACTGGAGTTTCTCTCTGTTAATGCCATCACAGCAGTGCACCTTTCTCGACTTGGTGAAGAATGGGTACTCTGGGCTTCAGAGGAATTTGGATTTATCACCCCAAGCGATTCTGTTTCAACGGGAAGCAGTATAATGCCTCAGAAAAAGAATCCTGATCCAATGGAACTTGTTCGTGGTAAGTCTGCCAGAGTCATAGGGGGTTTGGTCACTCTTCTCACATTGTGCAAAGGACTTCCACATGCTTACAATCGTGATTTGCAGGTAGTTAGATATTCAAAGCATAATGTTACACTTTTCTTGCCTTGCGTGTTTTCTCTGCAGTTCTTGTATTCATTTTTGTTGTTGTTGTTGTTGTTGTTGTTTAAAACATTATTTATTTGAGATTCATTAAAAATGGTTGCTTTTGGTTGTAAGTAGGAAGACAAAGAACCAGTGTTCGACAGTGTTAGAACTATTTTGGGAATGCTTGAGGTCTCCTCAGAGTTTGCAATGAACATTACTTTCAATCGGGAAAGAATACAAAAGGCTTTACCGGCTGGTTATCTTGATGCAACAACACTCGCTGATTATCTTGTTAAGAAGGTAACTCATATTGATTTAGCCTTCTCTGAGTAAGCATTCAGTTTGTAATAAAATTTATGATATGAAGTGAAAGCATGGTAATATCGTTATGCACGCCACTGTCCAAGTTCAGATATGAACCAATCTCAAATCCCTGTCAATGTAACCCAGTACCGGCTGCCCTTGTAAATCTAAACTCTCAGTGTTCAAGAAAACAAAATCAAACATCTTCTCCCTCTCATTTCCAAAAACCATTTGAATGAAGGAAATAGATGTATACAAAGTTTGTATAACTTCAAATGCAATAAACTTCCTCTGTACCAGTTTTCCACAATGATTATGGTCATTATTAGTCATCAGTTGTCGGATTACATGAGCCTATTATTACAATCTGTCCACTTTTACAGGTTGTAGTCACTCGAAGACACAACATTGTATATGACAATATTTTATGGACTTTATTCATTGTTGTTAGTTTATTGTATCATTACATTTCAAGAATTATTTCTGACTTTTGAATCATGCATCCAATTTTCTTCTTATTCCGCAAATATGCCACAGATTCTTACCTTTTTTTCTTTCACATTCAGGGAGTGCCATTTAGAACATCTCATGATATAGCAGGAAAATCTGTTGCCTTGTGCACATTGAAGAATTGCCAACTGTTGGATTTGAGTCTTGATGAGCTGAAAAGTATAAATCCAGTCTTTGACAAGGATGTTTATGAATTTCTTGGAGTAGAAAATGCGATCCAGAAATTTATTTCTTATGGTTCCACCGGGTCTGCTTGTGTTGCTGACCAACTTGATTATTGGATGAAAAAGCTTGAAATTAAGTGAAGAGTATCCTAGCTGTCACTGGGAAGCTGTTTTTTATGACCTGAAATAATAAACTTGTGTTTAGCATAGATCGTGCTGCATATTTGAATAGGTCAGGGTTACTGAATATTTGTCTTTGTATGAATTTTAAATTTAGCCAGGGTTACTGAATGGGTAGTTTCAGAATCTCAAGAAGCATGCATGCCTTGAAGTCATGAGCTTCTTTCTTGCATCATGAGCTGTTGTACAGTAATTTCATCATGCAGCATGAACTTATGTAGCTTTTTATGAAATTAAATATTTGAATGGCTGTGTTGAGCAAAAAACAAACTTAAATGAAATCTTAAATTTAGTAACTACCAATAGAGTTGAGCCTAATTGAAAGAGTTGGTCTTTCACAATGCGGCGAATCAAAGTCTAAATCTCAATTGCGAGAACTGCCTACATTTAGTGTTCAACGTTTCGAATAAAGTTACTTGGCACCTATGATAGAGCACCTGATTTCCTTCCTAATCCCCAAGAATGCCATGCGGATGCGTTCTGTGAAAGGCAAAATGTCTTCAATTCTTTTGCTAAAACAAAATGAAGACATAAAAAAGGAAGGAGTTTAATTGTGTCGATGAGAAACTAAAGGAAGATGCAAGAGAGAAGACCGCAAGTTTGCAACCGCTATAGGAATTAAATTAGAGTCTCTTTATATTACTAAGTCGTTAGCTTATGGATTGTGTTTGAAGCAACGACTCGTCATTTTGATAGTGGAATCAATCAATTGTGGAGCACCTAACATATTTTAATAAAAAAATAAAATTGATGACTTGAAGAGCATTGATTTGAAGAAAATATAACAAATTACTTTAGATGAAAAAGTCTATAATTACGAGTGCAAAAAACAGTTTAACACAATTATTAATTAGACGAAAAAGATCATAACCATGTAAGAGTTCAAAAAGAAGAGTTACACAGCATAATTAATTAGATGAAAAAACTCCCGAAGAAAAACTCTTTCGGCCTTCTTCATTTTACAATATCTCATATTTAGGGATTTATATCATCTCTTGTTTGAATCCAATGCGAGGGATTATGTTCATCATCTCACCGTTGAAACTCATTGAGTTCTACAATTTAAGAACCAGGAAATCAACAACTTACAAAAAATCAACAAATTGACAGAAAGTGAAGACAAGGTATTAGTCATTGTATTACGAAACCAGTTTGAAGAGTAGAGAGCAAATCCCAAATTTAAGCTCTCTAAGCCTACAGTCACAACATAAATTAACATGTTTATGAGACGAGACACATAATTTACTATGAATTATGTAGAATTTATAAAATTCTATTTTGTGACAATCTGAAGAAAAACTCCCGAAGACACATAATTTACTTCGGGAATTTATAAAACTCCCGAAGAAAAACTCTTTAGGCCTTCTTCATTTTACAATATCTCATATTTAGGGATTTATATCATCTCTTGTTTGAATCCAATGCGAGAGGATTATGTTCATCATCTCACCGTTGAAACTCATTGAGTTCTACGATTTAAGAACCAAGAAATCAACAACTTACAAAAAATCAATAAATTGACAGTAAGTGAAGACAAGGTATTAGTCATTGTATTACGAAACCAGTTTAAAGAGTAGAGAGCAAATCCCAAATTTAAGCTCTCTAAGCCTACGGTCACAACATAAATTAACATGTTTATGAGACGAGACACATAATTTACTATAAATTATGTAGAATTTATAAAATTCTATTTTATGACAATCTGATTTTGAAACCACTCTCATGCTACTAAACAAGCGGTCCAAAAAACACGAGATCCAAATTAACAATGTAAATCACACTCAAACAATTCAGCATCAGTATGAGTTTTCAAAAACCAGTAATATCAATTTAAATGATTACTGTTCTCTGTTTTATCCCCAGAAAAGAAGCCTGGGTGTGCTATCTTCCTGTTGATCTTCTTAAATGACGCTTTTCTAATGGCAGTCGCCAGAAGCACTCTTTCCTAGCTGGTTTCATCACCTAGTTCAATCTCATTGATTTATTTTTCTGAGTTCCAATTATGTATGTTTCAATACTTCAGTTATCTTTCTGGAGTTGAGGACATTGGATCCTTAGTAACAAGCTGAATTACCGGCTTCCGCTTTTTCCGTCCTTGCTTTCGAGCATCTAAATTACCCTGCAATCAAATTGTCACTTGGATTAGTGAGCAAGTCGGGAAAACTGCAGCATATTAAGCCAGATACCTTTGATTTTACAGTATAGTAAATCTCAGCCAAGTCATTAAAATAGGTGCTAAATGCATGAAATGATTTTTCTGGTGACTAAGATCAGAGTTATGGAATGAAGAATACCAGTGAGTTCTGGATGTCACATAATGGCTTCTTTTTGGGCCCCTGGTTGTCTCTGCGACTGGCAGGTTTTTCATCAAGTGCACTCTGTAGTAGTTTGGCACATTCAGAAGCAATCACACCTCCATCTTTATTCGTAGAGCATTCTGAATTCTCTGATTTCGGTAATTCATTTTCTGCTAATGATTTCAGTGCCTCCCTATTTGTGCACTTAGAACCTGTGCAGCCACATGATGGTCCGCAGCTTCCACCAGTGGATCGGCATTGGCACTTTGTAGTCTTGCACAAGGACTTCTTACTGCAAGAACAGCAAAGCCCTTCACGTGTTTTTTCCCTCTTAACACTCTTTTCATTTGAACCGCTCATTCCGGGGATATCCAGTTTATTCTTGTCGTTACTTTCTTCAGAAAGAAGATCATCCAGGTCCTGCTGATTAGAATATGCCACGGTTTAATAAACAAGCAACCTATTTTACTTGTACTTCTTTAATAAATATATTTCTCCATGATAAATTACTTGTTTTAAGTTTGAATCATATCTATTATACTTCTAATTTGATGTCAATGGTCCGAACCTGCTTCATTTCTCTGGAATCATGCTTCTCCTTCCGCAATTGCAATTCTTTAAGCAGACCACTAAGGTTGTTTACTTGTTCCTTTAAATCTTGAATATCATCAAAATCCTTCTCGGGGCTGTTAAGGTCTTCTTCCTGTGACTGAGACCTTGATGTAACAAAAAAGGGAGATGAAACACAACATCAAATTAGAGTGATCTACTATGGTACTGCCAGCTCGTAGAAGCCAAGCAATACTGCAAAATGTAAACAAGTAAAAGTATCTACCTTGATTTTTCCTCCCTGTGCATCTCAACTTCTTCTTTCAGCTGTGCAATCTCTTCAGTCATCCTGACCATACAAGCGCGGTTAGAATAGAGGACTCTTAAATTTATATACAATTCATGCTGACGACGATACTCTTCTAAACAAGTTTGTGACATACAAAATTATACTTTTAAGTGCTCTCAGATTATAGGGAAATTATCAAGTTATAGTACTGTCTATGCATACTGATAAATATTAGCATGCTCATAAAACGAGAAATTGAAAAATTGTTTTTTCGAATTATATGCTTAGAATACTTAAACTACTAATGTATTATGGACCGGTGTTGAAACTTTTGATTCATGGTATGATGATAGTTGTTTATTTATGTTGAATTCAAGGTTTTGCTGGTAATTATTGGGCCACCAATAAGTGCCTCTTGAATAAGTTTCTTCCCCACACCAATCAAATTCAGTTGCCTAAAAAGTTAAGCGTGCAAGCTACTAATACCTCAAACATTTGAGTATTGCAGAGCCAACTTGTTAAATTGAAGATAAATAAAGTGGCACCGCTAATCGAAGTCTCTAACAGAGTTTCCGAGAGTATATAATATTCAACGTTAACAGTTCAAATTGCAATATACACAAACTTCAGCGTAATAAAATCATCCCAAAATCTAACACAGTTAACCTTTGAAGTTCAAACAATAAAATAACCATTTCCACTGGTCAGCTTTTAAAAACTTGTGATGCTACTAATAGTTCTTCAAGTCTTGCAAAGTACATATTCCCACCCCAACATAAAGTAGCGTAAAAGATACATTTCAACATTGTAAAAAATGAAACTTACAGGCACACACAATTACCATCAGAAAACAGCATTTAGCCATGCAAAATATACAGTTTACAAGTGAAGAAAGTCAATAAGAAATACTGATACTAAACCCAGATATGCATTACAATTAACAACAATTAAAAATATCAGCTCAACAACAGAGAGCCTGTTGAAGACCTATAAAGGCTGGAAATAAGTATTAGGCAAGGAAGGGAATATCGGAGTGACATGAGACTTACTTTTCGATATTGGATTCATATTGAGAACATAACTTGTGCAACTGAGTGGTGACTTCAAGTTCGTCCTCAGCATCCTGCACCAGTCATTGTTTATACATTTTGATGTTAGGCCTACATGTAAATCAGGCTACTGCAATAAAACAGCAATCAAAACTATGCAATATACATTTCCAACAGAAACAACCTTTGTCTTACTAATTAAGTCTTCAAAAAGGATACAAAATAACATTTACATCAGAGCTTAAACAGTATAAATTTTCCATATAATATCAGTAGCATAATCATGATTGGTTCTCAAATACGGGCCACAAACCGGGCCACAAACCTTAACATGTCCTAGTAAAAGATACTATGACCAATGTTCGGCCAAAGTGGAAAGGAAAGGTATAAAAAAGACTCTTGAGCAAGTGACAGGAAAAATAACATCAAAGTGTATGTTGTTTGATCTACATGCAGCCAACAATTACAATAGATGGAGAATTACCTGAATTACTTGACCAATTTTATTTTTGGAACCTACATGAGAAACGGCAAAGAAAGAAAGGAAATGAATGAATTTAACAGGTCAAACACGAGTTAAATAAATGAAAATTCAAACCAAAAATGTATTCAGATCTTCTTACCAGATGAACGATTTAATATAGCTTTTCGTGTTGCTATCATATCTCTTAGACGTTTAATTGCAGCAGAAGCTTCCTCAGTCTTTCGTTGCAATACCTGATGTAAGAAAAAAATGAGAGAAAAGTAATACGAATAAAAAAGGTAACAAGTAAATAGCCACAACCATGAGAGATAAAAGGTCATAAAAAGCCTTGAATAAGATTTGACAAACGAACCATTTTAAGCGTCTGATTAGAAGTCCGCAAACTGTGAGCCTTTATTTCACTCCTTCTTCCCTCCTTCTTAAGCTGATTATTTAGAAACATATTTCCATAAGATAAATATACTGATACTAACCCAAAGGGATATATACTAGATACAAGTACAACAACTAGACTCAAATTATACCAATAAGATACTTGAGCACTGTTACACCATTAGTAAGATTTTTCTCAATCCAAATTTCACTCATCGAATATCAGAAGAGAATGTTGAAAACATACCTGAAGAACTTCCTTTTCAAGTAAAGCCTTGCATAATCTGAATCGCACAGACTCTAACTTGATCTTACATTGCAGTTGAACCTATACGTAGACACAAGTTGATAAAAAAAACTAAAAAATTGACAAAAAAAACTAAAAAAGAACATTCATGTAAGCAATTTCACCTTCTGAGCTTTCAAACTCTGAATCTCATACTGCAACTGCTTTGTTGATTCATCAGTTTTTTTCCTGTGAGTTGAAAATTGGGACTGAGGTCCCAGTTTCTTCTTCAATTCAGATACCTGCAACAGCACGAGAAAAAAAACACACATCACGGTCTTACTCTTACTATAACATTTGCTTTCATTCTACCAATGCAAACTAATGTTTACCTGATCTTCAAGTAAATTCAGCTTCTGAAGATAATCTTTCTTAAGCTTCTCAACTCCATCATTAGAAGCTGAAGAATCATTCCCCTTTTCTTTCTTCAATTCCTCAATCTCAGTCTGCCAAATTACACAGCACCAATAAACAATCCCTCTTCTACGATTAATACTTAATTATTACTATAAATTATCCCTTCATATTAAATTAATTTTACAAAAATCTTGAAATTAGCAATCTCAATCTCAGTATAGAAATCCCTAAATTAAGTCATTCCCTTTTGAAAATTCAAAATGCTTCAATACAAAATCTAAAAAACCTATAATGAAACACTGATGTTAGTTAAGCTCATAAACTTGATAGAAATGAAAATTAAGCATTTTACATACAAATTTCAGTATCGAAATCCCTAGATTAAATTATTCGATTTCAAAAATTCAAAACACTTCCGATTGAAAATCTAAGAAACTTTTCAAGAAACTCCATGTTAATCTCATTAGAATTGTTAGAAATGAACATCTAAGAACATGATCCAGATCTGAACCAAACAATGCGTGATGAAACTGTAAACACTGACCTGATACGCTTTATTCTCTCGTTCCAGTTCTCGAATCCTTTCCTCGTAATGCTGCTTTTCGTTTGAGTCCGAAGGTGATGCATCGATTGGACTTGATTGTTTAGATCTGCGAGTTGTCTTCTTCATGATCCTTCAACAAGTGAAAACAGACAAGAGTTTTTTGAAATGGAACTGGTTTTCAACGGCTACCGAAATGTGTAGGATCAAATCAACCATTGCTTTGAAGCGGCTATATAACGTTCATGTTTATTCGCCCGAGTAGTAATTAATCATCATGTGCCACGTCACTAACGTTATTGAAAACCTGTGGAGGGAACCTTGCTCATTCAAAATCAAATTTTCATTTTATCTATTTCCTTTTTTTACGCATTTTTTTCTTTTATCTATTTACTCAATCTATACTATTGTGTTTTTTTATTTTATTTTTGCGGTAATCTTTTTAATATTAAGAATATCTGTAAAACAAATATCTTATTTTAGTATAATTTAATAGTAAAATTAATAACTTCTGTAAAGACGAATATCCTGTTTTTGCATAAATATAATAATTTAAGACCGAATAGTATACAAAAATATAATTTTAAAATATATGTAAAAGAATAATACTTTAAGGATATTAAAAACATTTCCATTTTTTAATAAAATTAGGTATTGTCTTATGATATGTAGTAATTTAATTGATAGAATTTATGGTTGGATAAGATTTTTGTTTTTATCTATCGATAAAATGTTTTTAGTCTCTATAAAATCTAGAGTTTTCAAGTTTAGTCCGTATTAAATTTTAATGGTAACTTGTGTCTTCTATAATATTATAGTAGTTAGTAAGAATAGTCCATATTTTAAAAGCTATTTATAGAAAATGGATAATTTTATTCTTCAAAATAGTCTTGTAAAATGTAAATAGGGACTAAAAATGAATACATTTTTTTAGAGGCTAAACTTGAAATTTTCTAATTTAGTAGGGACTAAAAGTATATTTAAGCATATAATTGATCTTTAACTCCTTCAGACATAAACAGAAAACAAGAGAAGAGAAAATTATCAAGAGAAAAAGGAGTTTGCGTTCTAACCATAATTTTTTTTGCTAATCAGGTATCATCTGCGTGTAACTATAAAGACTAATAATCCTTCAAGTTGAGTAGAACTACAATGAATGACAAAGTTCTTCCTAAAAGATTTAATATTGTTTAATTCCATAATATTATAGAAAATAAAATAAAACGAAAAAAAGTATATACTATATATTTTATTCTAGACTAGATAAATGAGAAGAATATAGTAAATTTCAAAATACACAAGAAAGTAAATCGATAAATAGAATTCTAAAAAAATGTTTATTTGAAACTTGAGTAGAGAAAAAGTTAATCATGCGCAACATTGTTTTGTGCTTCTTATTCATCATATTTGACAGGTCAAAAAGAAAAGAAAACATGTCTAGATATATTTTTAGTCTTTATAAAATTATAAGTTTTTAAGTTTCGCACTTACTAAATTTTAATTCCAATTTAAGTCCCATAATATTGTAGTTTATAAGAATGGTCGTTATTTTGAAATCTTTAAATTAAAATATGAATATTTTTAGTACTCAAAATAGTCCCTATAAAATTTAAATATGGACTAAAATCGGAGGAGAAATTGAACGATTAAATTTTTTATTTTTTAGAGAGAACGACTAAACTTAAATGCTTATAATTTTATAGGAATTAAATTTATATTTAACCCAACAATACATTCACTTCGTTCATCTCTATCTAGTTGTCTTCTCTTAAAAGCAAACAAGAGTTCTTGTATAGACATAAATATTTTCTAGCATCCCACTCTTACAAGAAAAAAAAAAATCAATAAAGAAAAGAATTAATTATATTTGCTTTTATCATTGGTTTGTGTTTATGCCTCATAGCCAATTTCATTTCAAGCAAATAAATATATCAGACTGAAAGAATGAATAGTAAATGATAATTCGTACGTAGCATACCAACATGACACCTAAAAATGGTGTTCAAGCACAAAGTCAGAGAGATCCAATCGCCCAAACATAGAGGCACATTTCTCAAACTTGTGAACCAAATCAACAACTACACAATTTCAGTTGAAGTAGACAATCCACACAAAAAAAAGAAATTGAAAAAATATAAAGTAATGAGAAACATACTCATTAAAATTGTCTTATGATAAAACCATCCTTGAGAACCTCAAGGCAGAATTCATTGGCAAGGAGCGGAACTCCAAGGAGGCATCTCGAATAAAGATTGATTTTAGGTCTAATTATACTTTTTGTTTAAAATTTATTTTAGTCTTTTTTTATTTTGAAAAATTCATTTTAGTCATTTACCTTATGCAACATTTTACAAATTCATTCTTCCTTTAAATGTATGTTATGTTGATGTGGTTGTTAGTTTTCTTATGTGGCTTATGTAACAAGTCAAAAAATGGATGAGTTGATCATTATCTTCCCCAAAATCTCTAATTTGAATTAGGATTGATCTTCTTCCCCGGAATACTCTATTAATTTCTGAAAATTATTAACTGATATTAAGTTCCCACTTATTACATCTCATTCATTCATACTTCAACCTCCAAATTTCATTCTCTCCTTTTCCATCCTTACAAAACAATCTTTACCATAAATTAATGGATATTCAATGATTTTTTTTCCCATTTCCAAACAAGGAGTCTGACAAGCTTTTCCCATACTAGCTTGTAAAGAGGATGTTGATTCCACGTCCCCATCTTCACAAGTTGAACAACCAACACAAAGTCTGAAACCACCAAAATTTCCTATTATTACCTTTCTCAATAACAATATTGAAACATCGATGGATATCATACCAGTCTACCTCAATGACAGAGCAAGAACCAGGATTGCCTGCAAAGCCAAGAAGAAAGGGATCATCCGAGCTTCTCAAAACACCCCCTACCGCAACATTAGACCCCAAGTTGCACACCGTCCCATCACAGTCGAGCATCACAAAACCAGAACCAAGAGTTGTCAACAAGTGGACTGCGCCAAAAAATTTGAGACACTTCTAAATTCTTACAGCAGCCATACATATTCATAAATCTCGCAGCAATAGCACTACGGTCATCCACTCTCCCATGGAACACCACCTCATTGAGTATCACAAATATATTTGATGCCCTTACAGTATCACAGTTATGCATGTCATATGCAAATAGTCTGGCTAAAATCATGAGAATTTGATTGAGATAATGTGTGTCTTTTACAATTCAACCAATGATCGTTAGCTAAAATTCGACCCATAGAAAAG